>OCZU010002265.1_pt1 | contig 12336 bp, 14 predicted proteins | sample 1539001 | NCBI WGS metagenome assembly OCZU01 (sample SAMEA3539306, study PRJEB22396) | soil metagenome | biome: tundra; feature: field; material: soil | place: USA | collected 2010-05 | depth 0.15 m
ACGAAGACTGTCATGCCCTCCGTCCGCAGCCGCCGGACCTCTTCCCACATGTGCGCCCGGCTCTGCGGGTCCAGGCCAGCGGTCGGCTCGTCAAGGAACAGCACTTTCGGGGAGTGGACGACCCCAAGCGCGATGTCGAGCCGGCGCCGCTGGCCGCCCGAGTAGGTCTTGCACCTGCGATCCCCGTACTCGGTGAGCTGGAACGCCTCCAGTGCGGCGGTAGCACGGCGCTTCGCCTCCGCCTTGCTGAGGCCGTGCATCCGCGCTTGCAGCGCGAGCTCCTCCCGCGCGCTTACCTCGTCCCAGGTGGCACCGCCCTGGGCCACGTAGCCCACCCGGCGCCGGATCTCGCCAGGATCGGTCAGCAGATCGGCGCCCGCGATCGTTGCCTGGCCGCTGTCGGGCAGGATCAGGGTCGCCAGCATCCGCAGCGTGGTCGTCTTCCCGGCGCCATTCGGGCCGAGGAACCCGAAGATCTCGCCTTCGGCGACCTCGAGATCCACGCCCCGCACCGCCTCGACCATTGTGGCCTTCTTGCCCTTCCCTACCCGGAAGGACTTACGCAGCCCGCTGGTCTTGATCATCTGACGCTCCTGACGGTGCCGGGCCGATGCCGGCGCCAATGTGTATGAGCAAGGCTAGATCGAGATAAAGGTGCCAGACAACTGCCGAAATGCACAAGACGCGCCATTAGACCCGCTCCGGCCCGGATCGGGACTCGGCCAGCTGACTGCCGCCGGCCAGCTGACTGCGGCCGGCCAGCTCGCCGAGCCGGGCAGCTGCCGTTGCCGCCCCGCCGGCCGCCACGAACGACTCGCGCACCCGACCGGCCGCCGTCGCGTACGCCGGATTGTCCAGCACCTCAGTCACCGCCGCCCGCAGCTGCTCGGGGCGGACCCGGGCAAAACTGACCCGGACCCCGGCACCGGCCGCGACGACCTGCGCCGCGTTGATCGGCTGGTCACGGGTCAGTGGCGCGATCACCAGGGGAACTCCGTAGCTGAGCGTCTCGCACACCGTATTCAGGCCGCCATGGCAGACCACGGCGTCCAGGTGCGGCATCAGCTCAAGCAGGGGGACGCGCGGCGTGACCAGAATGTGCTCGGGTGGGTCGTGCACAGCCCCGGGCGGTGCGATCACGATCCCTTGCACGCGGTCACTGAGCGGCCGCAGTGCGCCGACCGCGCGGGCGTAGAAGTCGGTCGAGTCCGTCGCGTTGTTCTCCGCCATCGTGCCCACCGTCACCAGCACGTGGCGCCGCCGCGGGTCGAGAAAGTCCCAGGGAAAGTCGGGGCCGGGCGGCCGGGCTGAAATGGCCGGCCCGACCAGCGCGAAATGGCCGGGAAAGACCAGCTCGCCGGTCAGCGCCCGGCTCGTCAGGGCGATCACGAGATACGGCGAGAACCTCAGATCGGGCACATCGTCGGCAGGTAGGCCGGCCTGCGCCCGCACGGTCGCCAGGTGCCCGCGGAACCAGGCGTCCACCTTCGGCAGCTTGCGGAACGGCTCGCCCAGCTCTATCGACGAGCTGGCCAGCGTCGCCCACGCCAAGCCATGCTGCTCCGCCACCAGCGCGCCGGCCAGCGCATGCTGATCGACCACCAGCACGTCAGGAGCGTAGGCGTCGACCGCCTTGCGAACCGATGGCAGCGTGAAGCGGGTGTACGGGACGACGAACTCCGTCCACAGTGATCGCACCGATGCCAGGCCAGTATCAGCCTGGCCGCGGTACGGGCGCATGCCAGTCGGATAGACCGTCGTGTCGGCGCCGATCAGCGGGCGCAGCCGCGCCTGCGAGCCGACCCAGGCCACCTCGTGCCCCTGCTCGATCAGCGCCTGGGCCACTGCCCCGGCCGGATAGATATGCCCGGTCAGCGGGAGGACAAAGAAGAGGAACCGGCTCATCCGGGCGCCCCGGCAGCGCTCGGGCGCATCCGAACCGCGACATACCCGACCAGGTCCCCGACGCTCAGATCGATGAGCTGGTCGATGTCCAGGCTCGCCACGAACTCCGACAGGTCTACCTGGTCGCCGTAGTGATCCTGGAGCAGCGCCCCGAGCGCGGTCAGCTCGAAGCTCTCGACCCGCAGATCGCCTTCCAGCCGACTGGCAGGCGTGATCGCGGCAGCCCATTGCTCGTCCTCGCCGGTCGCCGCGACGAGCAGCCCGGTGACCTCGGCGAGCACACGCTGGGGGACTAAACCGGGCTCGGCCGGCCGCACCGTCATCGGAGTCCTCCTTGGCCGGCCCCATTGCCACTCGCAGCCGTCCGCCGTCTGCCGTCAGCCGTCTGGCCGGGCGACTGGCCGCACGTCCATAAAGTGCCAGGTTCTCCCAAAGAGTAACCGATCGGCGCGTTGAAAACAGCCCTGTGCCGCTGCCTATACGACGGGGTATGATCCCATCAACTCATGCGGAAACGGCATAATGGCGCATGGCGGCGGTGAGGGGGACATGACGGAGCAGATCCTCGTCGCGCTAGACCAATGGGCAGCTGAACCCTTCGCAGCGCCCTTAATGCGGTGGGCGCGCCACGATGGCGGGCTGCTGTGACCGCACTTGAGGCGGTAGCGACCTACCTGCCCGACCACCGCGTGCCGGTTGACCAGATGCTCAGGCAGCTTGGGCTGCCGCCGATGCAGGTGAAGCTCTTCAGCCGGTTCCACGGGTTCGTTGACATCCGCCTGGATCCGACCGGGACGCTGCTCGATCTCCTCCTCGGCGCGGCCACCGGGCTGGAAGCGCTACGCGGTCGCGAGCATCTGGTCCGGTACGTCCTGCATGCGCGAAGCATGCCGGCGGTGGTCCCCTACCCGCTGAACCCGCTGCACGAGTTGTGCGGGGTGCTCGGGCTAGAGCACGCGATCGCCTGCACAGTGACTCACCAGGCCTGCGCGACCAGCCTGCTCGCCATCGACGTCGCTGGCCACCTGCTTGCTGCCGACGGCGATCCTGATGCCCTCGCACTCGTCCTTGCCGGGGAGAAGGCGTTTACCCGCGACGCGCAGATCGTGCCAGGAACATCGGTCTTCGGGGAGGCATCGGCCGCGTGCCTGGTGCGTTCGGACGGGCCACGGGACCGGCTGCTCGCGTACACCTCGATTATCCGAGGGGAATTTAACGGCCGGCTGGAGGAACTGCCCGATCTAGCGGCCAGCTACGAGGAGGAGTATCCGATCTCCCTAGCCGAGGCGATCCTGGCTGCGGTCGCGCGCGCCGGGACGCGCATCGACGAGATCGGCCTGATCTTGCCGCACAACGTCAACAGGGTGTCCTGGCAGCGGCTGTGCCGCCGGATCGGCTTCCCGGTTGACCGCGTCCTGCTCGACAACGTTCCGGTGACCGGCCATGCCTTCTGCGCGGACGCGTTCATCAACTACGAGACCGCTGCGCAGCGCGGCCTGCTGCGCCACGGGGACCGTTACATCATCGCCGCGGCCGGGCTGGGCGCGACGTTCTCCGCCATGGTTTTCGAGCACTGACGCCGAGCCAGATGGGACTGACATCGATGGAACAGGAAACTGTGACCAGGGAACTCGACACTGTGCTCCGGCAGCGGGTGTTCGACAGCATGGGCACGATCCTGCCGCGAGTGCTGAGCCGTGAGATACCGGAACTCACCGATAGCACGCTGCTGATGAAGGAGCTTGGGCTGCGCTCGGCGACCATGCTGGAGCTGCTGCTTGAGCTTGAGGAAGAGCTGGAGATCCAGATCGAGGTCGAGGACATCGATCAGGGAAACATGAATTCGGTCGGCGACCTTGCGGACTTCGTCGCTGTTCACTCGTCCACGGACGAGTGAGCAGATGTACTGTGCCGGTCCGCCGGACCCTGCGCAGGCTCACGGCGACGGGGCACCGCGGGTACAGCTAGCCGGGCGCCGCGTCTTCGCAGGATCGTCGGAGTCCGCGCGTGATCCGATGCTGCGCGATTACCTGTCCGACATGGTCCAGCCGTTCGGACTGACGCTGGATCAGGAGCTGCTCGACCAGGGCCGCGGCCACTCCTACGGCGAGATGGCCGCTGAGCTGATCGCCGAGACGATACCGGCGGATGAGCCGGTTGACCTGATCGTGCTGGCGTTCTCGATCCACGACGTGGTCCCTGGACGTTCGACGGCCGCCTATCTCAGTCACCTTCGCCCGGACCAGCCGATGGCGTTCGCCATCTGTGATCAAGGCGCTGCTACGCCCTTTACCGCGCTCCGGCTGATCAGCGCCTACGCACAGGCCGGCAGCTGCCAACGAGCGCTGCTGGTCGTGGTCGAGCAAGCCGCCTTGTGCTACGAGCTAACCGCGCCCGCAGCCGTTCCCGCCAGGCACGCTGCCGTCACGCTGCTGCTCAGCGAGTCAGGATCGGGCCGCGTGGCGGTTGTGCGCCAGCATGCCGCCGTTCCCCCGGCGCAGCGCGATGAGCTGCTCGCCAGCGAGCTTGCCACCTTGTCCGCCGGACGCGACGACGTGACCCTGATTACCGGGAACGGTCTGCGCAGCCCGGCTAGCTCGCCAGACCCGGCGGGGGCCAGCCTAGCTGCCCGGGCACCGCTGCCCCCCGGCATCGACCAGGTGCTCAGCGCCCCGTCCGGACAGCCGTGCACAGGTGTGTGGTGGGAACTTGCGGGCGGGCTGCCGACCTGGACGGCGGACGGGCGCCGCGTGCTGCTCGCCGACTATGATCCGGCTCTGAAGTACCTGTGCGTATCGGCCATCGACATCGAGCCCAGCCGGGTGACTCCCGCCGTCCCGCAGCTCAGCGCGCACCGGGCGCAGTGACACCCGATCCGGGCGCAGCGGCCGGCGACATCGTCCAGGTGTGGCTGATCCGGACGGACCTGCCAGCCGTTGTCCTGGCCGACCTCGAGACACTGCTCGACGATGACGAGCGGCAGCGGGCCGCCATGCTGGTCCTCGCCAGCCACCGGCACCGGTTCATCGCGGCCCACGGCGCCTTCCGTGTCATCATCGGTCACCATCTCGGCGCCCCGCCAGCGCAGCTCCGCTGGTGCCGCGGGCCGCACGGCAAGCCCGAGCTCGCAGGCGCCTGGACCGGCGCCCAGGTCAGCCTCTCCCATTCCGGCGGGCTCGCCGCCCTGGCGCTATCGCGCCGCAGCGTCGGAGTGGACATTCAGCAACTCCCCGCCGAGCTTGACGTGACCCGCATGTCCGACCGGTTCTACCCGCCGCAGGACGCGCGGTACGTCGCCGCGGCTGCCGAGCCAGCTGCTCGGGTCGACCGCTTCATCCGGCTGTGGACCAGGAAGGAAGCCTGCGTCAAGGTAGCCGGCGGCCGTCTCTTCCCTGGCCTGAAACTGCCGGTCAGCGGCACCGACCCGATCCTCGTCCACGATCCCGGCGGATCGCCGCCCGGCCCGTACCTGGTACATGATGTCCCCGTACCAGACGGTTTCTACGCGTCGGTCGCCATGGCCGGCCCGCTGCCTTATCGGGTGAGGTGCGGCTGGTGGCCCGGCGACGAGCTAAGTCCAGCGGTCGGCTCGGCACCAGTCGCCAGCTCAACACCGGTCACTGGCGACCGGGCGAGTATCTAGGAGAAAACGAGGTTGTCAGACATCCGGCTTCTGGCCATTGGTGCGCATCCGGACGACATCGAGATCGGCTCGGCCGCGCTGCTGGGCAAGGCCGCAGATCTCGGAATAGAGGCGCACTTTCTGATCCTGACGGACGACGGCAACGATCGCGTGGCGCGGCGAGCCGAGGCCACGCAGGCAGCACGGGTCCTGGGCGTGCCGCGCGCTCGCGTCCTATTCGCCGGTCTGCGGGACGGCGAGCTAAGGGCCGACCACAAATCGGTCAGCAAGGTCAGAGAACTGCTACTGGCAAAGAAAATCGCGCCGGACATCATCGTCACTCATACCATGGCCGACAGCCACAATGATCATGTCGAGGCAAATAGGATAGCCCATGCCGCGTTCCGCGAATGCATCTTTATGCATTACTCCATACATCTGTCCCGTGAGCGCGACCAGTTCGCGCCGCGAATATTCATTGAGGTGTCAGGCAACAGGCTAGCGGCAAAGACCAAGGCACTCGCGCTGCATGATTCGCAGCGAGCGCGGCTAGAACGGCGCGACTTGTCCGAATACGAGGCTAGCCTCGGCAGGCTGGCACGAATGGACCGGGCCGAGGCATTCGAAGTCAGCTTGCAAGAAGGGGCCGCGGATATATCCGATCAGATACTCACGCTCAGCGAGTCACCGTTTCACCGGTTCTGGAGCAGAATCCTTCAGAACAAGGACATCACACTATTCTACGAAGCCTATACGACGCCCGGGGCGCCAATCGACTGGCCCACGAGTCATGAGAATGCCGGGCGCGACAAGCTCAGGCAGGCCTTCCGTGATCAATGGCTGCCCCGCTCGCCACTGATTGAAGCGCCTTCAAGCAGCCCAACCCTCCAGCAGACTCTGGACGATCAGAGTGTAATCCTGGCCGGCGGTGCGGTCAGCAATCTGGTCGCCCGTGATCTCTATAATCGCTTCCGGAGCACACTATGGGCGATAGAATATGAAATGCCGCGGCTAGAGCCAGCGTATCTCTACAACCGAGCCACCGGAGTTCGCTTCTACCCTGAATTCGATTCCAAGAGAAATGTGGCCAAGGACTTCGGGGTGATTGCGCGGGTAGCGAATCCCTACACAGCAGACGAGCACGTCGTATACGCGGCGGGTGCCAGCGGGCTCGGTACCCGCGCGGCGCTTGAATTCTTGTCGGATCCTGGTTCTGAACGAGAAATCGCCAAGAATTTTGAGGTCCGTGGAAATGTTCAGATAGCCTTTTCCGTCAAAGCTGACACTGGCAAGATTAAGGTATTGGACGTGCATCATGAACAATCGACCTGAAGCTGATCGAACGTCGTTGATCCTGGTCAGCGGCCATACCTTTGGCGTCCGGGCCTTTGAAGGCCTATTCTCCTCGCGTGCCTATCTCGACCAGGAGATGGAGGTGCGGCTCATGGTCGGCCTGGACTCCGCGCACGCCGCAGGTACGGTCGGCTATCAGTCACTTGAGCTCCTGGCGGCCGAGCAGGGCGTTCGGCACATCAGCACTTCCGATGGCCGACTGACCTCGCTGGCAGACCAGATCCGCGAGACAGCGCCCGCCTATATTCTCGTGATCGGATGGTCGCATCTCATCCCCGAGGCAGTCCTGTCGATCCCGGCGACCTGCGCCGGTCGCGACGCTGCCTCAGCTGGCGAGTTCGGCTGCATCGGCATGCACCCTACCAAGCTGCCGCTTGGCCGCGGCCAGGCTCCCATCCCGTGGACCATCATCAAGGGCTGTGAGCGGACCGCGCTGTCGGTATTCTTTCTGGAATCCGCCGCCGATGCAGGGCCGATAATCGCTCAGTATGATCTGGACGTTTATCAGCGCGAGACGGCCGCGTCCCTCTTTCATCGCATGGCGCAGGTCCACTTCACCGCTGGTCGTGAACTCGCGGAGGGTCTGGGCCGTCGCCAGATCACATCCCAGGCCCAGGACCTAGCCGCCGCGACGAGGTGGCCGAAGCGTAGACCGAAGGATGGGGAGATTCATCCTTCGATGACCTGCAAAGAGATCGACTCGCTCGTACGTGCGCTGCTAGGTCCGTACCCGAGGGCATTTGTCTTCGCCGGGGGAAGTCAGGTCCAGGTCCGCGGTGTGGAGTTCGCCTCTGCCGCGGCCGAGGGCATGGTTGCCAAACCGGAAGCGATTGGCGATGACCGCCTCCGGTTCCCCTGCCGCGACGGTGTGGTGGATCTGCTACTGAACGGCGCGGGCAAATAGGCGTGACGACCAGGTCATCGCGATGATCGCCAGTCCGACCACGATGATCAGGCTGATCCATACCGAAGAGTCGCCGACATTCCCGGTGAAGATGGAGCGCATCCCGTTGGTCGCCCAGTAGAACGGGTTAAATTCGGCTACCCGATGCAGCCAGAGTGGTGCCAGCGACAGCGGCAGCAGGACGCCCGACAGCAGCATGATCGGCTGGCTGATCGTGACCATGATCGGCCCGAGGGTCGCCTCGTTGCGCGCCTTCATGGTGATGCCGTAGGACAGTGACACCGCCATCAGCGACATCACCGCGAGCAGCAGGTACGCGAGCAGAAGGTCCGCGATCGGCAGTCTCAGCCCGAACGGCAGCGCGAGCAGTGTGATGATCAGAGCCTGCATCAGCAGCATGACCACCTCACGGAACGCCCGGCCCAGCATCAGCGCCATTCGGCTAACCGGAGTCACCCTGGCCCGCTCGATGATCCCTGAGCGCATCTCGGCGAGCAGGCCGAAGCCCGTGAACAGTCCGCCGAGGATGGCCGTCAGGGTGAGCAGGCCCGGCACGTAGATGCGGTATGCCGCCGTGTAGGTGGTCACGTTCAGCGCCAGCTTCAGCATGGGCGCGAAGAGCAGGAGGTAGGTGATCGGCTGAGCGATGCTGAAGGCGATCTGGATCGGTGAGCGGCCAACCAGCAGCATCTGCCGCTGGAAGATCAGCCACGTGTCGCGTGCGATTTTCACTGACTCTCCTGACGCTGCCGAGCTGGCCCCGACCGCTAGGAGATAAGGCTAGAACGAGACAAAGGTCCGCACAACAGCAGTAGTCCGTGGAGGCTAGCCCGCGAGGCGCTGTCGACCCCCGCTCAGCCAGTCGCTAGCCACCCCGGCCACCAGCACCGCGCGCTCGCCATGCCAGCCACCACGGAGCGCTGCTAGCCACTCTCGCCACGAACACCGAGCGCCGCCGCCGACGGTGCTCACCCATGCCCATCCACGATCAGGACGTTTGAATCTAAACAGCCATAGAGATCGCATTGAGACTTGATCTTCTCAGCAAAGGTCACACGCACTTTTACGATCTAATTGCCACATGTTATGTACTTACTATTCCAACAGTTGCCAAGGCATTCTCTTGACATCGTCTAACAACCGATCTAACGTCACGAAAGGTAAGGTTTAGCATGATTTTCTCGACACCGGAGCAGGAGGTGACAACGAATGTTCCAGGTCCTTAGCAGCGGCGGACTGTAGCCTGCACGTGTCGCTGATCGATAAGCGGTGCCAGGGACAGCGACGCTGCCCCTGGCACCGTTTCGGGGTTTCCTGACTACCATGCGGGCGCCGCTTACCGGACTTAAGACCTCTCACGCGCACCGGCCGTTAGTCCCAGTGATGAGCCGCCATGTCACTACGAAGTAAGTGAACCCTTGCCTTGACATCACCCGAGGGCCGATCTAACGTGACGAAAGATGCATTTATTCATGAATCTAGCTGATACCTCGGCAGGGAGGTGGCGGCACGATGTTCAAGACTCTCGGCTCGCTGTAGATCCACTTGGTGCGTAACTGTCGTGGCGTGACGCGTCTCCATATAACGCGGATTCTAGTATTCATGTGAATGATTTGGCCTGACAGCTCGATAAGGAGGCGACAGCAGGATGTTCCAGACATTTGGTGGCCTGTAGAACCCCATAAACGAAAACTGATCGACAAGCCGTGGCGGGGAGAGCAACGCTCTCCCCGCCACGGCTTCTGATGGAACCCGCAATCCATAGCGTTTTCCTGCTATGAAAACCCGCATCCATCAGGCCCGGACCACCATGCCGGCAGCGGCCCGGTAGCGGCTCGCCGCGATAAGCCCTGATTGCCTCGTTCCCAGCGGGTCGCTCGGTAGGAGCCCCACCCGTCGGAGATCCGATTGACCTCATTCGCTCGTCCCCCGCCAACACCCGGATTCCAGCAGATACGATGGCCCGCTGATATCGCTGTTTCCGAGTCGGTGGCCCATTGTCTTCGTTCGACACGACGGCCAAAACCGGCCATGTCCGGCGATTGTGTGCCCGTCTCTACTGGAAGAAGGACACGCTGGTGATCTGAGCGGCGGGCACGGAAGTGACCCGGCAGGGCAGCAGTCCAGATGGCTCAGCTGCCGGTCAGACCGCCCTTGTCGTGCGATCGTGATCGCCGTCCAGGCGCCGAGGAAGATACAGTCGCCGTCGGCCAGCGGGACCGGCACATCGGTCGCGATCTCGACGTCATTGACCTTCGTCCCGTTCTCCGAGCCGGGGTCGGCGACAGCCCAGGAGCCGTCCGGGCGAGCGAGGAGGATCGCGTGCAGGCGAGAAATGCCGGGATCGGCCGGCGGTCCCCTCAGGTCGATTTCCGGCATGATGCCGCGCGACACGCTCTGGCGGCCGATCCGCATCTGTGGCCGGTCAGCTGGAACCGACGTTCAGGGCAGTAGGCCGGGAACTGCGCGCTGCCGGAATCCGGGCCGCGCGCGGCCATCACCGCGTCGAAATACGGGCGGCTGGCAGTCACCAGCGCGGTCCACGCTGAGGGCCGGTCCGGGCTCGGAGCTGGTATCCGAGTCGGGGCCGAGGCTGATCCGACTTGGTAGCCGCATGCCTCGCAGAACCGCTCCAGGCCAGGCGAACCACATCGGGGACATGGCGGCGCCGACCTGGACGGTGCGGCGCCGGCTTCCGGACCGCCGGTTCCGGCCCCGGTTCCGGCCTCGCGTTGAGTCACAAGCGCAGCGGGCGGCCCGATCCGCATCCCGCAGACGTCGCAGTAGTCCGCCGCGGCGGACTCGTGGCCGTCTGGGCAGGTCACCACCGATCCCTCCTCCGCTATTTCTTGACCCGAACGGTCTTGCTCGACCGGGTATCGAGCGCCATCTCGTCCGCCGCACCGACCTTGGATTTGAGCCGCACCGTTCCGGTCGCCGGATCGATCACATCGACCACATGGGCGAGCAGCCTGGCGGTGTCCTCGTTCCCGGACTAGCGCCAGGGCCACCACGCGGCCCAGTTTCGCGCTCGCGGTCTCCTCGTCGCCAGCTTTACGAGCCTCCAGCCCTTCTTGAATCACCTCAGCCAGCTCTTCTTGTCCGGTGTAGTGGGCGATGTGCCGACTGATCCGCGTCGACAGTGCCTCATCGTCGGTCCAGATCGCGCGGACGAGGCCCTGGACCAGGGTCTGCGGGCCGGACGCTTCGATCTGGATCATGCTGATTCGTGCGGCGAGCATCTCCTGGCCGACGCCAGCTGGCTCGACGTCCACGCAGATGTGATAGTCGCGGCTTTCAGTCCCCCACGCGCCGGTCGGCTAGTCGCCGGCCTGCGGTCCCGTCAGCGTCCGCCGCGCGGTCAGGTCCTCGACCGTAGGCGCCACCTGCCGGACGAACCGCACGACCGCGCGCTGCGGCGTCCAGACCCGGGAGCACAACATCGGCGACCTCCTTGGCCATGGCAGCCGTCATCATGGCCTGGAAATCGGCAGCCAGGCCCGCCGGGTCAGGAACGATATCGACGCTGCCGAGTAGCGCCGTCCAGATCTTGCGCAGCTCCTGACCTCAACGCTGAACTCAGGTGCGTTCATCATGGCGCGCTCCTTTCGCAGGTCGGCTCGTCAGCAATGCGCGCGGTTGCTGCGGCACTGGCTGGATTGAGATGCCGAGGCGGGAACCAGGCGAGCACGATCGTGATGTTGTCGTGCCCGCCAGCGCCGAGGGCATATGCCAGCAGATCCGCGGCGGCAGCCGGCAGGTCGGTCAGCGCCCTCGGCATGGCCAGACCGGCCAGAGCGGCTGCGTCGGGCTGGTCGTTCCACAGGCCATCCGTGCAGAGCAGCAGAACACCGGGTCCATCGGGCTCGAACCGGGCCAGGTGCGGCTCACCGGGATCCGCGTCGGCGCCTAGCCACCGGGTGACCACATGGCCGTGTCGAGAGGCGAGTGCCTCGGCCGGCGACTCCAGGCCCGCTGCGACCAGCGCCTGAGCGACCGAATCGTCGCTGGTCAGAACCTGGGGATCGGTTCCGGGATCGGCCGGCAGCCAGTAGGCCCGGCTGTCACCCAGCCAGCAGGTGGTAACCGCCACGCTCGTAACGACAGCTGACACATAGGTGGCCGCCGGCGGGTTACCTGACGGACCGGCTAGCTTGCTGACGGCAATCCCGGCGGCACGGGCCGCGGCCAGCAGGGCCGCGTCCTCGTCATGACCGGCCCGCAGTTCGCGGGCGAGTACGTCGGCGGCCAGATCGGCAGCGACCAGGGACGCTTCGTCCGGCCGGTCGGAAGTGGACACGCCGTCGCAGACGACAGCCATGGCAACGAGGCGGCCATGGAACTCCGCCACTGAGAGCGCCATCGCGTCCTCGTTGCGATGATGCCGCAGCCCTCGGTCTGTGACCCCGGCTAGCGTCCCAAGGTCGAGCTCGACATGATCGCGTCCCGACGGCGCCTTCCGGCCGCACCGTTCGCAGTAGCCATCAGCGCCCACCTGGGGCGACCCGCAGTTCGGGCAGGCGCCAGCGAGTCTGGGCTCGCCAGCGGTCAC
>OCZU010002266.1_pt1 | contig 12333 bp, 9 predicted proteins | sample 1539001 | NCBI WGS metagenome assembly OCZU01 (sample SAMEA3539306, study PRJEB22396) | soil metagenome | biome: tundra; feature: field; material: soil | place: USA | collected 2010-05 | depth 0.15 m
GCCATCGCCTGGTTGACCTGGAAGGCCGCGCTGCGGTTCCGGCTGTTTCTGGTGATTGCGGTATTGCTGATCGCGTCGGTGATCGGCCTGCCGATTTTGATCAAGGACGACGGCACGGCGCGCGGCTTCACGCAGATTTTGCTGACCTACACCTTGAGCACCATCACGGCGCTGCTCGGGCTTTCCACGCTCTGGCTTTCGTGCGGCACGCTCGCGCGCGACATCGAGGAGTGCCAGATGCAAATGGTCGCAGTGAAGCCGATCGCGCGCTGGCAGATCTGGCTCGGCAAATGGCTCGGCATCCTGTCGCTGAACGCCGTGCTGCTGGCATTGACGGGCGGGTGCGTTTATGGCCTGCTGGAATGGCGCGCCACGAAGTTGCCGGCGGCGGAGCAGGCGGTTTTGAACAACGAAATCCTTGTCGCACGCGGCTCGTTGATGGAAAAGAATTCCGACGACGAAATTGAAAGTGAAGCCGCACGGCTGCTGCAGGAACGGCTGCAAAAAAATCCCGAACTGAGCAAGGCCGATTTGACGGAGGTGCGAAAGCAAATCGTGGAGCAGGTCAAGGCCGCGTACCAACTCGTGCCGCCCGGTTATGAGCGGCCATGGAAAATTGATCTTGGTCTGAGGGCGAAATTCTTGCGCGATCAGCCGTTGCAGTTGCGGGTGAAATTCAACTCCGCGGAGAAGAGTCCGTCCGGCACGTTTGTCGCCCTCTGGCAGGTGGGCGAACCGCAGAAGACCAAGCTCTGGCGCAGCGAGCCAATGAGCCTGGCGCCGGACACTTTTCACGAATTTACAATTCCGCCCAATCTTTTTGATGAAAACGGCGTGCTGACGATCACCTTCGCCAATCCAAACAACACGGCATTGTTGTTCCCGCTCGGCGAAGGGATGGAGGTGCTGTATCATGAAGGCGGATTCGGCCTGAACTTCGCCCGTGGCTTGGGCATCATTCTTTGCTGGATGGCGCTGCTCTCGGCCATCGGCCTGGCGTCGGCGAGTTTTCTTTCGTTTCCCGTCGCCGCGTTTTTTTCGCTGGGAGTTTTGACGATGGCGTTTTCCACGGGCACGCTTTCAAATGTCGTTTCCGAGGGCACCATTATGAGCCGCAATTCCGAAACCGGCGTGCAAGGGGCTTCAGTGGTGGACCTGGTGGTCGTGCCGTTTTTCCGAGCCGCGCTGGGTGTCATCAATCTCGCCAAAGGCTTTTCGCCGATTGACTCGCTCAGTTCGGGGCGCAGCATCACGTGGACGGAGTTGAGCCTGGCGTTCTGTCAGATTGTTTTGCTGCTTGGAGGAATTTTTGCCGTGTTTGGAATTTTTGTTTTCAACCGGCGTGAGCTGGCGACGGCGCAAGGAACGCAATGAGAAGTAATGTGCCAGGTGCGAAGTGCGGAGTGTCAGGCGCCGGACGGGTGAACCTGACACCTGACACCGCGCACCTGGCACCTGAACGGAAATGAACGGGCGTTTGAAGAAAATCATTCTGCTGCTGCTTGCCACCGCGCTGCTTTTCGGCGTGGCGCGGATGCAGAATTCGCTCAACCGCGACCGCGACCGGCTTGGCCTCACGCACGCGGAGGCGCTGGAAAACGCGCCGCCGGTGCTGGCGTTCACGACCGTCGCGCTGGGCGGTTTTCGCGGCTTGATTTCCAACCTGCTGTGGATGCGCGCGAGCGATTTGCAGGACGAGGACAAGTTTTTCGAGATGATGCAGCTCGCCGACTGGATCACCAAACTGGAGCCGCACTTCCCGCAGGTCTGGGTTTTCCAGGCGTGGAACATGGCCTACAACATCTCGGTCAAGTTCAAGGATTTTCCCGACCGCTGGCGCTGGCTTCAGGGCGGCATCGAGCTCCTGCGCGACGAAGGGCTGAAATACAATCCGAACGACGTGCTGATTTACCGCGAACTGGCGTGGTTTTTCCAGCACAAGCTCGGCGCGAACCTCGACGACGCCAACGTCTATTACAAGCAGCAGTGGGCGAATGAAATGGCCGAGGTTTTCGGCAAGATGAAAGAGGCGAATTTTGATGAGTTGATCAATCCGAAAACGGACGACGAAAAAAAACGCGCGGCGCTGCTGCGCGACAAATTCAAGATGGATCCGCAGTTCATGAAGGAAGTGGACGAACGTTTCGGCCCGCTCGAATGGCGGCTGCCCGAGGCGCACGCGATTTATTGGGCGGCCAAAGGATTGGACGAGGCCGAAAAACATCCCGGCAAGGTGAACAAGGATGATTTGATCCAACTGCGGCGCGTCATTTATCAAACGATGTTGCTGGCCTTCCAGCGCGGACGGTTGGAGGTGAACCCGATTGACCAGGCTTTCGACTTCGGCCCCAATCTCGACATCATCCCAAACGTCAACCGGTCGTACGAGGAACAGATGGAGGAAGACCCGGCGGAAAAGGACAAGATGCAGACCGGCCACCGGAATTTTTTACGTCAGGCGATTTACTCGCTATACGTTTACAACCGGATGACCGAGGCGAAGAAGTGGTTCAAATACCTGGGCGAAAAATATCCGAACAAAACCATCATTGACGGCGACAACAATTCATATCCGCGCAATGTAACGCTCGATGAGTACGCCGTGTCCTGCATCCAGACCGACATCAGTGAAACCTCGCGCGACCGCGTGAAGGCGGCCATTGAAGGCCTGTTGCGCAACGCCTATGTCAGCCTCGCGCTGGATCAGGACGATCGTTATGCCGGTTTCTATTTGCTGGCGCAAAAAGTTTGGGCGACTTATGAGGAAAAAATTCCGCAAGACCGAAAAGCAGCGATCGGATTGCCTCCCATGAATATGATCGCCAGGGAAGTGCTGGATAAAATGCTCAACGTGGCAGATGGAATTCCGCCCGAAGCGCGCGCCGTGCTGCGCACCAAGTTGAGAATGAAAAGTGAAACCGCGCCGACCAACGCCGTGCCCGGAACCGTCGTCGTGCCGAATTGAATTTGTAGGAGACGACGTAAGGAGTCTCATTATTTATCTGATTGAGTTAGAGCCTCCTCACGTCGGCTCCTACATTTGTACTGATGAAGCCGTCGCAACCGATTCTTGAAATCTCCAACCTGCGCATCCAGCGCGGGCGCACGGTCATCCTCGATAATATTTCCTGGCGCGTGGAGCGCGGTCAGCACTGGGTGATGCTTGGCGCGAACGGCTCCGGCAAAACGTCACTCCTGAGCGCATTGACCGGCTATCTGATGCCAAGCAGAGGGGAAATCGTCGTGCTCGGCCGGCGCTACGGCGAATCCGACTGGCGCGAGTTGCGCAAGCACATCGGCCTCGTCAGTTCGTCCGTCCGGCAAATGATGGCGGACCCGGAGCCGGCGCTGGAAAGCGTCGTCAGCGGCAAGTACGCGATGATTGATTTCTGGGGGCGAGCGTCGCGCGCCGACCGGATTGCCGCCCTGCGGATTCTGCGGCAGATCGAATGCGCGCATTTGGCGGAACGTCCGTGGATGGTTCTTTCACAAGGCGAACGTCAGCGCGTGCTCATAGGCCGCGCACTCATGGCGAAGCCACGATTGCTGATTCTCGACGAGCCGTGCGCCGGACTCGACCCCGCTGCGCGCGAACATTTTCTCCAATTTCTCCAACGGCTTGGCTGCAGCAAAAACGCGCCGACGCTCGTGTTCGTGACGCATCACGTGGAGGAAATCATGCCGGTGTTTTCGCACGTGCTGATTTTGAAAGACGGCGGATTAATTGCAGCTGGAAAGAAAACCGCCTTGTTAAACACGAAATTGCTTTCAACTACCTTCAACGCGCGGACGTTACTGAAGCAGGCGAACGGTCGTTATGAGCTCATCGTCGCGCCGAAGCTGGGCCGGGTGGTTTGATTATTCCACTGCTCAGCTCGAACGCCGAAGCAGGTAGGGACGGCGCGCTGCGCCGTCCCCGCGCCGTAACAGGCGCGGAACGAGAGTGGGTAGGCGCGAATTTTTTGCCCAGTTCGTTCCGCCCGCTCTACGCGGGCGGGGACAGCGCAGCGCGCCGTCCCTACCAAATCCGGGCAGTGCTCCGACTCGGGGTTCGGGTTTCGTTCAAATCGCCGGCGCGGTCTTTTTTTCGTTCCAGCCGAACAGCTGCTTGTTTTTAATGATCTCGACGATGGCTGGCGGAACGAGCCGGTCCACCGTTTCGTCACCGACATGGATTTTGTTGAGCACGTCGCTGGAGTAAATGGAAAGATAAGCGGCGTTGTAATTGCGGATGTCTTCGACGAAACGGTTTTCGACCAGGTGCGCATAGAGATGGCGCAAGTGCGGCGCAACTTCCAGATTCTCCACGCTGGTGAGTTTTCCGGTTTTGCGGTCCAGCGAAGGATAAACGTAAAGCTTCGTGTCGTTCTTGAACAACTGGCCGAGCGATTCGAGCAGGCCGCCGGGCAGGTCGGTGTAGAATTTTTCATCGAGCACGTCGCGCAGGCGCACGAGGCCGATGGGCAGGCCGATGGGTTTTTGCGTGTAGCGCGAGAGATAGCTCAGGAGGCGGTGGTAACGGAGAAAATTGGAGATGAGCACGGGTTTGCCCAGCGCACTCAAGGTGTCCACGCGTTCGAGAAAATCGCGGTGGTCAATGGCGTCGCCGATCTGCAACTGGCGCAGGGTCATTTCGAACATCACGACCGGCGGCTCGGCTTGCAGGGTTTTTTCCTGCGTGAACTGTTCCTGCGCGCGTTCGAGCATGTCCAGCATCGGATTTGTCAGCGGACGAAAACTGCCGCGCTCGAGCAGCACGGGTTTTTTATAAAGCAATTCGCCGGGAATGACCGTCTCGCCGTCGGCGGTGAACAAGGCGGCTTCGGTCAGCCATTGCTGCACGAGTTGCAAAGCCATTAAACGATTGTCCACGCCCGCAAACGCCGGGCCGGAAAATTTGATCATGTCCACCTCGACGCGTTTTTGGGAAAGGCCCTCCAACAGCGAGCCGATTAATTTCTCCGGCTCGGGGTGATGATAGAAAGCGCCGTGAATGAGATTGACGCCGATGATGCCGAGCGTTTCCTGCTCGCGAAAGTTTTCGTCGTCGAGCAGCCGCGCGTGAATGATGATTTGTGAAGGCAAGGCATGCGGTTGCGTCTGGAATTTTATGCCGAGCCAGCCGTGACCTTCGCCTTTGCCGGTGTAACTGCGCGTGGCCACCGTGTCGGCAAACACAAAAAAGGTGCTCTTGTCACCGCGCGTTTTGTCGAGCCGCTCCAGCAGCAGGTTGAATTCGTAGTCGAGCATCGCCTGCAATCGCTTGCGGCTCACGTACCGATCTGCCGGCCCGTAAATCGCGTCGCTCACCGCCATGTCGTAGGCGGAGATGGTCTTGGCGACCGTGCCCGACGCGCCACCCACCCGGAAAAACCGGCGCGCGACCTCCTGGCCCGCTCCGATCTCGGCGAACGTGCCGTACTTCGTGGCGTCGAGATTGATTTGCAGCGCCTTGTGGTTCGTGTCTAATTTCTCTTCGGGCATAAACTTGAATTGTTTAAGACACGCGAAGATTAAGACCCTTGTTCCTTCGAATCAAACCTCTTTAAGCTTTCGCCACTGTTCCCAACTGATACACTGATTACGATGTATCAAACCCAGGATTTACACGTCAGGGAAATCGTCCGCCTGCGCACGCCGAAGGCCTTGAAAACGGACCTGCCGCTCACCGCCGCCGCCAGCGCGACGGTCGCTCGCGGACGCGAAACCGTCACGCGCATCCTCCGGCAAAACGACCCGCGCCTGCTCGTCGTCGTGGGCCCGTGCTCGATTCATGATGCCAAAGGCGCGCTGGAATACGCGACGAGGCTGGGCGTGCTGCGCAAGGAATTTGCCAGCCGGATGGAAATCGTCATGCGCGTCTATTTTGAAAAACCGCGCACGACCATCGGCTGGAAGGGCCTCATCAACGATCCGCACCTCGACAATTCGCAGGACATCGAATCCGGTTTAAAAATCGCGCGCCGCCTGCTGCTCGACATCACGGACCTGGGTCTGCCGACGGCGACGGAATTTCTCGACCCGATCATTCCGCAGTACACCGCCGACCTCGTCACCTGGGCCGCCATCGGCGCGCGGACGACCGAATCGCAGACGCACCGCGAACTGGCGAGCGGCCTTTCGATGCCGGTCGGATTCAAAAACGCCACGGACGGCAGCCTGCAAATCGCCGTGGACGCCATGCATTCGGCGCGCACACCGCACAGTTTTCTCGGCATTGACCAGGACGGCTTCACGAGCATCGTGCGCACGAACGGCAATCCCGACGGCCACGTCGTTTTGCGCGGCGGACGGTTGCAGACGAATTACGACGCGCAAAGCATTCGCGACGCGGAGGCCAGGCTGGCGCAAGCCGGGTTGCCGCCGGTGATGATGGTGGATTGCAGCCACGCGAACTCCGCCAAACAAGCCGCGCGCCAGGAAGACGTGTGGCACAGCATCATCGAACAGCGCGTCGGCGGCACGCGCTCGCTCATCGGCGCGATGATCGAAAGTTATTTGCACGAAGGCAGCCAGCCGATTCCGAAAAACTTCGCCGAACTGCGTTCCGGAGTTTCCATCACCGACGCGTGCATCTCGTGGGAAATGACGGAACGCATGTTGCGATGGGGATTTGAAACGCTCGCCAAAGCGCCGAGGGAAGTGGCCGCGGTGAAGTGAGCGACGGCGTTCAATTAATGATGTCCTCGGACGGATTTATTTTACACTTTGGTTTAGTTCTTGGATTTCCGAGAGCGTAACTGTTGGAACAATTCTTTGTGACATCGTCTGGGCAATAAATATCCAACGAACCCATAGCCCCTCGGCCCAAATAGGGTTTTATTTCCTCCCAAGCGACAGGGTAATCTGTATCAGCTTTGTTGTTTTCCAAAGCCCACTGCTGTTTTGCTGCATCAATTTGCCGGAGATTGTTAATACAAGCGTTCGTTGCACGGATGGTCCGCGCTCGAATAAAGTTGGGCAAGACGACGATCATGGCGAATGCCAGCACTCCAGCGACAATCCACCGACCCAAACGCACTTTTGATTTTTTGTAATTTTCGTCCATGCAAAAACTTTGAGTTGAATGTCGGCAGTTTATTGCAAAATGTGAGCCGGATTGATTTTGCATTTCGGCGGTGATCTGAAATCTCCCAGGGTGTAGCTGCTGGAGGCAGTCTTAGTTTTGTCTTCCGGGCAGTAGATTTGAACCAATGATCCTTGTGATCCCCGTTCCAAGTAATGCTTAACGTCATTCCAAGTGATAACCGTCTCCGTATTCGTTACGTTGTTTTCCAAAGCCCACTGTTGTGTTACGGCGTCAATTCGTCGGAGATTGTTGATGCAGGCATTCATCGGAGAAGTGTATGGCTCGTGAATGAAATTGGGGATGGCAATCAGCACGAGCAGAGCAAGAATACCGAGAATTATTCCAATCTTCAGCAGTCTGCGTGGCGACTTAGACTTTCTGTTGGTTTCGTCCATGTCAGATGAAACACCGCGACTCAAAATCAGTTTTGCGGATTCAGTCGATGCTGTGAGCCGGGTTGATTTTGCATTTTGGCTTAGTTTTCAAATCTCCAATTGTGTAGCTGTTTGAATACTGTTGTGTCTTGTCACCCTGGCAGTGGATGGAATTCAGAGACCCCGTTGCCCCCCGCCCCAAATAAGGTTTTAGGTCGTCCCACGTGACATCAGTATCCGCATCACCTTTGTTGTTTTCCAAAGCCCACTGTTGTTTTGCTTCGTCAATTATCCGGAGGTTGTTGATGCAGGCATTGGTTGCTCTCGTGTCTCGCCCTCGAACGAAGCCGGGCAATGCGCAGAGCACAACCAAGACAACAACGCCCCATCCACCCGCGACAACCCACCGAGTCCAACTCGATTTTGATTTTTTGTAATTTTCGTTCACGCGGAATCATACACCACGAGTCAAAATCAGTTTGCGATCGTTCATGTTTGAACCAGATCGGAAGCTGACATTCGCCGCAGCCTTGTCCCGGAGGGACAGACGATAATAGCCCGGCGTTTCAACGCCGGGTTGGGTCATAAAGAGACTCAGTTCTGAAGGAACGGCTGAACGGGCGGCAACCTTTTCAGCCGTCCCTAACGGGACTCAAATTCTCACCGGGCGTTTCCGGCGTTAAAACGCCGGGCTATTCTTATGTTGTCCCGCCGGGACACAAGACCGCGCCCGCGACTGCCAATAAACTCCACTATTCTAAACCTTCAATTTCCTTGCGGCTCTTCGGATTTGATGTCGGCGGGCGCTTCCGCTGCCGGTATTTCAGTGGAAGCCATCGAACGCAGCTTGCGCCGAGGTTATGAAACGCTCGCCAAAGCGCCGTGTGAGTGCGCGGCAGTGTAGATCTCCAATTGCAGAGCGCGCGGAAAATTAACTAACGAAGCAAATGGAAACCGTCCGCCAGAACATTGCCGGGCACCAACTTATTTGTAGTAAAACGTCATGGCAATATCTCGAAAATCCTTAACTCCCGACTGCCTCATTTCCTCGGGCCATTTGTCGAAAGGTGCGCGATCGAATACCGCCTTTTGGCACAGAACCACGAGCATCTCGCTAACTGTGGATTCAGCAGTCTTCAAATCGGTAATCCGACCGTCATCATGTAGTCGAAATTGAATGACTACTATTCCACGTCGGTAATTCTTGTAGCTAACTTGGTCGAGCAAGCCGTACCAACGGGAGCGAATCACATCAAGCAGCGTTGCATCATAAGAGATTGACGTCGTTGAAGCCGTCAGGTTCTGCCTCATCAAAGCCTCTTTGATCGTGAGAGGACGCAAAGCTTTCTCCTCGCGCGGAGCCAGATCTACATTTGGGGTGCTTAAACTTAAACTTGGACTTCGATTTTCCGGCCCAACCGTTTTTGAAAGCGAAACGCACCCGCAGAGCAGCGACGATACAGCAGCGATGCAAAGCATTTTTTTCATGTCAGCAGTGTTCCCAATGAACTGGCAATGCCTCGCCATCCCGAAAGGGTGTGGGAAGGTTTGGTTTCCGGTGTTCCTCCAGGCACACTTTCCTCGTGCGCTGATCTTCCAGGGACTTCGTTCCAGACTAATATCCAAAGCTGCTCCGCAGCTTCAGTTTGTCTGTGGCTCGATCGGTGCAGCCTGTTCCGCAGCGGGCATTTCCTCTGCGACGGGTTGAGCGACGGGCAAAGGTTCCGCAATCACGGCCTCTGATTGAGTCGGAATTGCTGCGGCTTCTGCGGGCGCGCTGTCTGCGGTGGCCTCGGCGGCGGCGGCGGCAGGTTCAACAATTGATGCAGCCTCAGCGGCTGGAACCGCTGGCTTCGCCGCCTTCGGTTGCGGTTTCGGCGGTTTGGGCAAGGGCTTCTTGGCGGTTTCCAAAATCCCGTTCGCGAATTCGATCACATGGCCTTGATGAATCAGCCAGTGCAAATCAGCGTTCACCGCCATTTGTTCCGGGGTCGGCTCGGCGGCTGCGGCGGGTGTCGGAGTTGTCTCGACCGTCGCCGGCGCGGCTTCGGTCGCAGGCGGGGTAATGTTTTGAGTTCCGCCTTTAGGCGGCTCCTCGCTTGCCGGTTTCGGCGCGAGGGCTTCGATGAGTTTCCGCCGCGTGGCTTTCGGAGTCGCGTTGATGAATTCAACGATGCGTTTGATGGTTTCCGAAACCGGCGTGGTTTCGAGATCGAGGAATTGCGGTCGCGCGACGGAAACGTGGGTGAGCGTCTTGTTGACCTTGAAAAACTGCAGGCCGTACCCGGCGAACTGCTGGCTCAAGGTCGTTGCGATTTGCAGCGGGAATCGCCGCTGCTCTTCCCACACATAGCGCACGAAGCGGATCATTTCCGGACTGCGCAGATTGCGCGCGACGCCGCCGTTGAGCGTGTGCGATTCAACTGATTTGATGATGGTTTCCTTGTGGACCGCGCGGAAATGCTTCTCCACTTCGTCGCGGCTGGCGAGGCGCAGCGGTTCGGGCACGTTGAGGCAGATGAATTCAGTTTTCCAGCTTTGTTCCTCGACCCATTTTTTCACGACTTCCTCGTCGCGCACGATTTTGACGCTCGACTTGAAAGCTTCGAAGGGCATCCGCGCGAATCGCTGCGTGTGCAGCTTGCGCAACTGGCTCTGGTAATCGTGATGGTTCGGCGGGCCGAGAATCACGCCGCTCATGCCGCATTGTGCGACGAAGGTGTAGGTGCCTTTCGGCGGTTCGGTCGCCGTGCGTTCGGCCTGGTAAAACGTGGCGAAATGTTTTCGCATCACATGCTCGACGGCGTCGCCTTCAGAGAGCCATAACGTGTCGTCGAGCGCGCAGAGGAACAGCGGTTGGACGGCCTGCCCGTCGGCCTTTTTCTTCACGCTGAACGTGATGGAATGGCGCTCCGGCTTGTCCAAAATCAAACGCGCGATGTCGAACAGCGGATACGCGCGGCCGCTCATCTTGATCTGGCGGGCGAGTGATTCGACACCTTTCTCCTCGGGCGCAAAGCTGGTGTTGATCTCCGGCGGCTGCGCAGGGGCTTCTTGTCTTGGACGCTGGTCGCGTTGCTCGAGGCGGGGCTGCGCAGATCGCTCCTTGCCGCCGAATTTGCTGCGGTCGCCTTCCCGGCGCGATCCGCCACCACCACCGCCACCCGGCCGGCCACCGGGCGGGCGGCCTTGATCGCGGCGTTGCGGGCGTCCGCCGCCCGGACCTTGACGGTCCCCGCGACGGTCGGGCCGTTCTTCGCGGGCTTCAAAGTTTGCGTATTGTTTGGTCGAAGTTGTTCCCTGCGCCCAAGCGGGGAGAAACAGCTTGTCCAAATCCAGTTCGTTTTCCGGCAATGTGCTCATCCAGTAAAAAAGGCCCCGAAGTGTTCGGGGTTGAAATTTCAAGATGAGCATGGCGGGGGCTATGGCAGAAAGCAAGCTTGGTGTGGCGACCAGGATCAAGGGTGGTCACAAAGGAGCGTGGACAGCTTTTGTCGGCGCGTTTCAAGATACACCCTGACTCGCTGACAAAGCGGTCCGCGCTGCCGAACACAAGTTTTGCCTTTTGTGTTTTGGCCTTCTAACCTGCGGAAATGCAGCGCGAATCGCTCAAATCGGCCACGCGAATTGTGGTCAAGCTCGGCACCGGCGTCCTCACCGACAGCCGCAAGCAGCCGGATCTTGCCCAGATGGAACAGCTCGTGGCGCAGATTGCCGGGCAGCGCCAGGCAGGGAAGGAAATGGTGCTCGTCACTTCCGGCGCGGTCGGAGCGGGCATGGGCGCGCTCGGCTACGCGACGCGGCCTGCCGAGCTGGCCGAAAGACAGGCGTGCGCAGCCGTCGGCCAGTCGCGGCTCATGGCGACTTACGATAAACTTTTCGGCAAATTTGATCTCGCCGTCGCGCAGGTGCTGCTCACGCACGATGATCTCGAACATCACGAGCGGCATCTCAACGCGCGCAACACGCTCGTCACGCTGCTCCATCGCGGCGTGGTGCCGATCATCAACGAAAACGACGCCGTCTCGGTCACCGAACTGAAATTTGGCGACAACGACAAGCTCTCCGCGCTCGTCGCGTCTCTGTTGCCGGCGGATTTGCTCGTCATTCTCACGACGGTGGACGGTGTCATTGAAAATTTCAGCAAAGCAAATCCGAAAACCATTTCCATCATCGAGCACATTGACTCCGCCATCGAAGGCATGGCCGGCGGCACGACCAGCGCCACGGCGGTCGGCGGGATGAAATCAAAAATCGAAGCCGCGAAAATCGTCGTGCGCTCCGGCATTCCGCTGGTGATTGCGTCGGGGAAAAGAAAGGGCGTTCTGGCGCGAGTCGTCGCGGGCGAGGACGAAGGCACGTTGTTTGTCGCGCAGCCGGCGAAACTGCAAGGCCGCAAACGCTGGATTGCGTTTTTTCATCACCCCAAAGGCGCGTTGTTCGTGGACAACGGTGCGAAACAGGCGTTGCGCGAGCGGGGCAAGAGTCTGCTGCCGCCGGGCGTCGCGCGATGTGAAGGCGATTTTAATTCCGGCGAAGTCGTGCGGATTTGCGATCTCGACGGCGTGGAATTCGCGCGCGGCATTGCGCGGTTTGATTCCGAAGCCGTCCGCGCGCGCAGCCTGCCAAAGGAGGAACTCGTGCATAGGGATGACCTCGTGATTTTGTGATTTGAACACTCAACGTTCAACGCCGAACATCCAGTGACGTTCGCGGGATGTTCTATTGAATGTTCGAGGTTGAATGTTGAATGTTGAATGTTTTCCAAAAATGAAACGCAAAACAGCGATTGACGACTTATTGAAGGTGATGGCCAGGCTCCGCTCGCCCAAGGGCTGCCCGTGGGACCGCGAGCAGGATCACCGATCGCTGCGCTGGCACGCGGTGGAG
>OCZU010002267.1_pt1 | contig 12331 bp, 7 predicted proteins | sample 1539001 | NCBI WGS metagenome assembly OCZU01 (sample SAMEA3539306, study PRJEB22396) | soil metagenome | biome: tundra; feature: field; material: soil | place: USA | collected 2010-05 | depth 0.15 m
GGGCGAGCTGCAGCGCCGAGAACACGGCATGCTCGCTGCGCACGTAACCGCCCTCCGGATCGAACAGGGCGACGTCGCCGTCGCGGATGACATGCTGGGGCAGGCGCCGCCGCGCCTCTTCCCCGGTCACGACTTCGAAGCTCAGGCCCCGCTCCCGGCCCGCTCGCAGCAACGCAGAATGATCAGGGTGATCGTGATCCATGATGGTCACCACGCCGGTGACATGGAGCAGGTTCGTCCCGCACGACGCTTCCAGCTCGCGCCACAGGTCGCGGGCACGCTGCAGCAGAGGCGTGTAATGCCCGCCCTCGGCATACACCATCCGGAACACCCGGGACTCACCCGCATACGCGGAGAACGGCCCCGGAACCGTAAACCGGTCGATACCAACGACGCGCAGCCCGCGCGCAGCCAGCTGCCAACTCGCCATGCTCCCCACGGAGCCAGCCCCGATCACCACCACATCCGCCTCGACGATCGCCACCGCGTGCCACGCAATCCTTCCGGCTCGAACCAGGCCAGAGCACCGCGACCTGCCCGGGCAGCCCTGGCGTCACCAAGCCACGCCAGCCACTGTCGGCCACCTTCAAGGGGGTCAGTTCCGCCACCGACGATCGTTGTTCTGGCACGCGCGAATGACCCCGCTGGCCGTAGCCTGAAGCATAGGCTGCCCGGGCCTTCGGCGGCCCGCGGCCGGTCGGGAGGTCGGGGTGGCGGTGGACGACTCCGGCGGCAGGGCGCATTTTGGCGAGTTGCTTGCTGTGGGCGAGTTCCGGGCGCTCTGGCTGGCTCAGATCGGGTCGGTGCTGGGTGATCAGCTGGCCCGGGTCGCGCTGACGCTGCAGGTCTACGAGCAGACCCGATCCGCGCTGCTGGCCGCTGTCACGTTCGCTGCCAGTGTCGTGCCTGCCTTCGCCGGTGGAGTGCTGCTCGCCGGCCTTGCTGACCGCTATCCGCGTCGGCGTGTGATGATCGCCTGCGACGTCGTCCGGATGGTGCTCGTGCTGGCCATGGCGCTGCCCCGCCTGCCGGTCGCTCTGCTGGTCGCGTTGCTGTTCGCCGTGACGATGGCGGGAACGCCGTTCACCTCGGCGCGAGCGGCGATTTACCCTGATGTGCTGGCCGGGGACCTGTATGTGCTCGGAACTGCGGTCACGCTCACCACCTATCAGTTCGCACAGGTTCTCGGCTTCGCACTTGGTGGTGCAGCAGTCAGCGTCATGGGTTTTCGCGGTGCCCTGCTAGTAGATGCAGGCACGTTTGCGACCTCAGCTGTCATCACCAGGCTCTGGGTCCGGCAGCGGCCGGCTCCAAGGTCCGCGGGAGCCGCGGCATCCTCGCGGACCGCCGATCTGCTTGCTGGTGTCCGGCTCGTCTTCACAGTCCCGGCATTGCGGACGCCGATGCTGCTGGGCTGGCTCGCGGCCTTTTACAACGCCCCGGAGGGGATTGCCGCGCCACTGGCGGCCGGCTACGGCGCTGGTGCCCTGGGCGCTGGCCTCATCCTGGCAGCTGAGGCGCTTGGCGCGTCTGTCGGGGCCGTCGCGTTCAGCCGGCTGGCCGGACCGGCCACGCGGGCCGCCTGGATGCGGCCGCTGGCGGTCGCGTCATGCGCCACGCTTACCGCGTTCGCGCTGCGCCCGGATTTCCGGCTGGCGCTGGTGATCCTGTTCGTGGCCGGCTTGTGCGATTGCTATCAGATCGCGGCGATCGCTCAGTTCGTGGTCGCGACGCCGGGCAGTCAGCGCGGTCAGGCATTCGGTCTGGCACAGGCCGGCATGAGCCTGGGCCAGGGCACCGCGATGATCATGGCCGGGGCCGCGGCGCAGCGCTACGCCCCGGCGACGGTGGTGGCCGTCGCCGGGGCGCTAGGCGTCTGCGCCGCGATCATTATTTCGGCACGCCGCCTTCCGGCGCGCAGGATGACACGGTGACGGTGCTTTTCAGCCTCCCCAGCCTGTAGTGCGCATGGCCGCCCTCCTTTCTCGAGATCGGGGCCGGTCCGCGCACGTGCTCTATGCGGTCAGACCCGACTGACACCTCAATTTGGCCGCATGTATCTCATGATCATGATGTAGACGGCACTTCACTCATAGTTACATAGACCCGGAAGTACCCTCGACCCGCGCCTCATCCCGATTACAGGCAGTAAGGACCTGCTTGCATGCTTGGGAGCAATCGATCCTCACAAGCGGCACGAGCTGATGTGTCGTAGCCGAGCAGCAGCAGTCACGGATTGTGATTAAGAAGTGACAGGATGTACGCTCGTAGTTCCGCGGTATGCAGACTTCCTGCGGATCATGGCCAGCTCTCGGTGCGCAGGCCACAGCTGGGCAAGCGGTCAGGGGGGGACTTGGGGAGTGCCTGGCGCACTGTCCGGCTTCGCCGGCCCTGGCAGCGCGTGACCGGTGCGCGGCGGGCGTGGCAGCTCTGGCAGCTCCCTGGCTGGCTCCGTGCCTATGTCATCGCCGTCGTCATCATCGACGCGGGCGCCATCGCAGTGGCCGCGTATGCGTCGGTTCCGGGCGTCCGCCTGGCCCAGCTGCTGCTCTTTGCCGCATTGCTTGGCTGCGATGCCCTGACAGTCGAGATGACGCGTAGTCAGGGCGAGACTGCCAGCTTGATCAAGGATATCTACGCCATCTGGGAACTCCCGGCCGCGATCTTGCTGCCGCCGGTCTTCGCGCTGCTCATCCCGATCCCGCGCATCGCCCTGACGCAGTGGCGCATCCGGCAGATTGCACCGCACCGTCGGGTCTTCACGGCTGGCGCGATCAGCCTGTCCTACGGCGCCGCCTACGTCACCTTCCGGTTCCTGGGCCACCATCTTGCCCGGATGGCGAGCATGCCCGAGGACCTTGGCGGCCAGGTTGCATTCCGGTGGATCCTGGCCGTGGTGCTCGCCGGGCTGATGGCGTGGGCGGTGAATAACCTGCTGATGCTGCCCGCCATCAAAGGCTCCGATCCGACGGTGCGAGTCCGCGACGTGATCGCGACCCGCGAGGGCATCCTGAACGACCTGGCCGAACTCTGCGCGGCGGTCCTGGCCGCGGTGGCCATCTTCTGGAGCGCCTTCTCGGTGGTGCTCGCCCTTCCCCTGGTGATAGTGCTGCAGCGCTCATCGCTTCATGCCCAGCTCCTCAGCGACTCGCGCCTCGATGCCAAGACCGGCCTGCTGAATGCCGGTACCTGGCGCAAGGAAGCCAGCGCCGAGGTGACCAGGGCCAGCCGGACTCGCGCGCCCGTCGCGGTGGCTCTCATCGACATCGATTACCTGAAGAGCTTCAACGATGCCCACGGGCATCTGGCGGGCGACAACGCCCTCGCAATGGTCGCCGGCGTGCTGCGCTCCCTGCTCCGCGAGTACGACATCGTCGGCCGTTTCGGCGGGGACGAGTTCGCCGTGCTGTTCCCGCAGGCCGATGCCGCCCAGGCGCACGCGATAGCTGGGCGGCTGCGAGCCCAGATCGCCAGCTCGGCGATTGACTCCGAAGCTGCCCTCGGCGGCGCGCCAGTGCGCTGCACGGTCTCGGTTGGCCTGGCTGCGCTTCCGGGCGACAGGGCGTCCCTCACTGAAATCCTTGCCCTGGCCGACTCGGCGCTCTATCGGGCAAAGGGCGCCGGCCGCGATCGCGTGGTCGTGCTTACCGAAAGCGGGCAAGCGCTCTCGGCGAGCGAGGCGGACTAGCGGTACCCGGGCGATGGTTGGCCGTGCCCGGCGGTGTCGCGGGTGTCACTGAGTGTAATTACGAAGTAACGTTAAGTTCGAGTATTGTCGAGTCATGGATGTGCTCTGTCCGGAACTCATCGGTCGCGAGTCTGAGATCCGAACGCTCATGACCGCCTTCGATGCCGCCCGAGACCGGCGTGGCGGCGTGCTTGTCCTGTCCGGCGAGGCCGGAATCGGTAAGACCAGGCTGGCCCGCGAGGCGGCGGCGCACGCGTCGGAGCGCGGCTGGGAGGTTGTGACCGCGCGCGCCGTGGAGTCGGCTCAGCTAACGCCGCTCCGTCCCATCGTGGAGGCCGTGACCAACATCCCGCGTAACGGCGAGCCCGTCGGCCCGACCGCAGCAGCGGAGCCCTCCAGGCACCTGCCGCCCCTGGCGTCGATCGTGCCCGGGTGGGACCAGGCGCCTTCTCAGGATGACGCGACAACGCCTCTCTCCAGGGGCCACGCGGTCATCAGTCTGCTGAGCCGCATACACGACGGGGATACCGGGACATTGCTCGTGCTTGAGGACCTCCACCTGGCCGATCCGGAGACCCTGGCACTCCTGGAATATCTCGCCGACCACCTCACGGATCAGAAAGCACTGTGCATCGCGACGCTGCGCTGGGACGAGCCGTCGCGCGCCGCTGCCCTGATCCGGGGGCTGCACGCTCGGCACGTCATCACGATGCTCCAGGTCAGCCGGCTATCCGTGGAGCAGGTGGAGCAGATGGCGCTCGCGAGCCTCGGCGGGCGGAGTGTGCCGGCTGATGTGCTCACGCGGATCCTAGCCCGCTGTGACGGGCTGCCGTTCGCGGTAGAGGAAGTCCTCGCCGCGGCCGTCTCGTCAGGCGAACTTGTCTTCGATGAAGCCGGATGGCACGTGAACCAGCAGATCAGTCCCGGTGTCCCCGCCTCTATCGTCAGCTCTGTACGGCAGCGACTGGCCGGGCTGAGCCCGGATGTCGTCAACGTTCTCAGCACGGCCGCCGTCCTGGGCAGTCAGTTTGACTTGATTTTGCTTACTGACCTGGCCGGCATGAGCGAGCCGGCCGTGATCAGTGCACTGGACCAGGCGTCCGACCTGCAACTGCTTGAGCCGCGGTCCGGCAGCCAGGAAGTGATCAGATTCCGGCACGGGCTGATCAGGGACGCGATCCTGTCCGGCCTGCTTCCGCCCGACCGCACCGGCCGCGCCAGGCGGGCTGCCGCGGCGATCGAGCGGGCACACCCGGACCTGCGCGGCTCATGGTGCGAACTCGCGATAGACATGTACCAAGCCGCAGGCGAGATCGTGAGGGTCGCCGAGCTTCAGCTCGAGCTCGGTCGCCGGGCACTTCAGCGCGGTGCGCTTGCCAGTGCGACTGCCGTCCTTACCAAGGCCAGAAACATGCTGGAGGCCGTTCCATCGGCACCGGACCGGCTGGTCGTCGATATCGACAACGCCATGGTCAGGGCGATTGAGCTGACCGGCGACACGATCCAGCTGATTCCCGCTGCCGACCGCCTTATCGCCGGACTGGACCGGATCGGCGCGGATCAGATGTGGAAGGCGCACGTCCACGTCCGGATGGCCCGCGCCTTTTCCGAGGACCGTCCGGGTACGGCTGCTGAGCACCTCGCCATGGCTCGCGCGATCGCGGACTCCGTGCAGGACACGGCACTGAGCGCGCGACTGGACGCCGTTGCGGCTCGCTGCGCTCTTGACGCGCAACGGCCGGGCGAAGAGGCACTCAACCGTGACGAGTCCGGGGATGCCGCAGTCGAGCTGGCGAGCCGGTCCCTGGCGGCGGCAGAAGCCGCCGGACTGCATGGCTGGGCTGGCGAGACGGCCTATGAGGCGCTGGAGACGATAGCCCGGCTTGCGCAACTGCGCGGTGACCTGGGGACTGCCGCCGAGGCATTCGAGCGGGCTTATCAGATCGCCACTGCCGAGCGTCGGCCCGTCCTGCGAATCCGCGCCATGCACCAGATCGGGACGGCTCAGATACTGGAGTCCGGAGCCACCAGCAAGCTATCCGAAGCCCGAGACCTGGCGGCCCACGCGGGCGCGATCTCCACGATTGCCCTCATGGACCTGGAACTAGCCACTGCCTGGAGCCTGCGAGATGATCTGGAACGGCCGCTGACCGTCGCGCGCTCCTGCCGGCAGACGGCGGGCCGGATCCGCCAGCGCCGCCTCGAGGCCATGGCCTGGTGCGTACAGGCGGCCATCGCAGGCGTCCGGCGCGATAAGGACGAGACCGAACGCGCCGCTGGCCAGGCCGAAATGACGCTACCCGATGACCCGGAAGTGCTCTTCGTCGCCTGGGCCGACGCCAGGACGGCCGCATCGCTATTCCTGAACGACATTCCCCGAGCGCACGCTGAGAGCAACACCGGAATCTCTTACGGGCGCAAGTCAAGGCAGCACGCGCCGCAACGCGCATGGGCCTTCTGGGCTCTCCTCGAGGCTATCGACGGCGGCGACGGGCAGGCTGCGCTTCATGAGGCACAGGCCAGAGGGACGGTCGGCTCCTTCAACTGCGGATTCCTCACCTACGCGGACGCTGTGCTGCAAGGCCGGGACGGCCACCCTGAACGTGCCACGGAGCTAGCCGAGCGAGCCAGCGGCAATCTCGCGGCGTTCGCACCATGGTGGAACCACCTCGCTCAGCGCCTGGTGGCGCCGTACGCGCTAGAACACGGATGGGGCCAGCCAGTTGCATGGCTACGGGCCGCCATCGCGGGCTTCCAGGAGAACGGCTATGACGAACTGGCCGCGGCTTGCCGGTACATACTCCGTGGCGCCGGATGGCCCGCTCCGCGCAGTGCGGGTGGTCAAGTCAGCGGCCTCTAGTTCTTCGACAAGTCCGCGCTGGCCCGGCTGGGCGGCAGCCCGGACGCTGAGGAATGGGCCTCCCGGATCGGGCGCGGCCTGGTCCGGATCACGACGGCGACGCGGCTGGAGGTCGGCTTCTCGGCCCCGACGGGGCCGGATCTGCGGGCGGGGCTGCATCAGCCGCCGCTGTCGGCGATGCCGGTGGAGTACCTCACCCCGGCGATCGAGGACCGGGCCGTCGAGGTTCAGGCGGCGCTGGCCGACCGTGGCCTGCACCGTGCTCCGTCAGTCCCGGACCTGGTCATCGCCGCGACCGCGGAACTGGCCGGGCTGACCGTGCTGCACCTGGAACCGGGCGTTTGCCTGCGTTACCTGCTGCTCATTGCTTGGAGTTTGCCTCAATCGTTCTTTCTCAGCGCGTAGTTGCGGTGCTCGGCGTGATACCTCGGCGGCAAGATCGAAGCCATCCTCAGGATTTTCGACGCCGATCATGTTGGCCTCACAAGACGCTAGATGCGAAGATTCGTATCGCCAGTACAGCACGGGATGCCGGTTCTGTGCATACAAGCCAATCTCGCAGCTGAGTTGATGAGCTTGTCCAGGCTGGCGGAGCCGACGGCCTCGGCAAGGCCGAGCAGTTGACGGCGTCCATGCTGGCGTCATAGCGGCGGAGAAAGTCAGGGCCGTCAACGCGATCGCGACCTACATGGCCAGGTTCATGCCAACCCTGCGGCTATGCGGGCGTGACTGCCGTGGCGCCGGCTGATCTGGTCTGCTCGAGCCAGATCGATGCTCCTCTGTCTCGTCAAGGTCTTGAACGGGAGATCTGGATTTCTTTCCGCTGCGTGGAATGGCGATCCGAACGGGTTGCTGGGTTGCGGACAAGACGGGGATGGGCCACGAGGGCAGGCTCTTATGAGGTCACGCCCAGCAGGTCAGGTGAGGGGTCCGGGGGCGGCCGACGGATCGTCAGGAGGCCAGCACCTGGGGGTGCGGCAGCCGATTAGCGGGTCAGGCCGCCCCCTGGGTCGGGTGGTCAGCGTGACCGCAGGTGGCGGTAGGTTTCGCGGGTCGCGTAGCGTTTGAGGCAGCGGATGATCTCGGGCTTGGACAGGCCTTCCTTGCTGCGCCGGGCAACGTAGGCGCGGGTCGGCGGGTGCGAGCTAATCCGGGTGATCACGATCCGCCACAGTGCGTGGTTGGCCTGCCGGTCGCCGCCGCGGTTGAGCCGGTGCCGGTTCTGCGTCTTGCCCGAGGAGGCCGGGATCGGCGCGGCGGCGCACAGGTGCGCCCAGGCCGCTTCGGACCGGAGCCGGGCGGGGTTATCCCCGGCCGCGATGAGCAGCATCGCGGCGGTGTCCGGCCCGACGCCGAAGAGGCTGAGCAGGCCGGGGCGCGGGCGGTGGCCAGCGGCGTGATCAGCCGGTCGAGGCGGGTGAGCTGGTCGTCGAGGTACTGGGCGCGGCGGCCGAGCTCGCGCAGCGCCAGCAGCGTGTGGTAGCGGACCATGCTGCCCGGGCGGGGCCGCAGCGCGGCCAGCTCGGCGACCAGGCCGGCCGGCGTCGGCCCGGTGAACCGGGTGCGGATGTCGTCCGGCCCGGTGATGATCAGCGCCCTGGCCTGGTTGATCGTCTGGGTTCGCTGCGCCCGGGCGGTGCGCTCGGATGATCGACTGAGAGCTAGCAGATACCTCGCGTGGTATTAGGCGAGATAACATTGTGATCGGTCACCCATGCCCGGGCAGTCAAAGCTGCAAAGCCGGCCTGAGGTCACCGACTTGCCGAGAGGTCGTCCTCGTCGATCCACTCGGGCTGTACGAGCAGGTCGGGCTGAGGGTCCAGCTTGGCGGCGTTTGCACGCGCGACCGCGTGCGCGGCCGCGAGGTTGTCGGACCAAGGCTCGGACCAGTCGAACGCCCACTCCTCGCGGTCGCTTTGAACCCAGTAGAGGTGGCCGTCATCGCCGATGCGCCAGACCTGGAAATAGGGAATTACCTGGCTGAGCCCCGCAAGGTCCTCGATCACCGCCGTAAGGTCGGCGGACCTGAAAAGCTGCATGTCCGTCTCGGCCCGCTGCACCTTCAGGTTCGCAGTGACGACGGGGGACCACTGCCTGACGAGACCCGAGGTCGCTGAGCGCGCGACGCAGAGCCACGGGACCAATCGAATCGGGTGGCATCCTAGTGGCGATCAGCCTTGAGCGTAGTTCCAGTAGCGGCACAACGGCCTCGCGGCAGCCCAGTCTCCCAAGTGCCCCCGCGGACCACTCCACAACCGTGGCGTCGTCGTCCCGGAGCAGAGCGATCAGCACCGGGCAGGCACGCAGATCACCCATCGTCTCGAAGGCATCGATGGCGAGCAGCTTCCCCAGTCGCTCAAGGTCGACGACCCGCGCCGCGAGCACCCGAACGACCTCGACACCGCGGGAGATCAACTCGAACTTCGCTTCCTCACCGCGACCATCTGACGATTAGTTCAGCTCCCCCCGATCAAGTCGCTGACGCTGATAGCCACACCGGCAGTCTCTCCCATGAAGACTCTGGCCCGCGAACGCAGTCAGGGACACCGGCGGGGGCGCCCGGGGCCGAATCAAGCCGGTCAGCGCGGGGCCACTTCGGGTTGACACAGCCACGGCGTGGACGGTCGTTTTGCAGTGGTCTTGTGCCAACCAGCCTGGTGCGCGCCGCGTCTGTCTAAATAGAGACAGCACGCGGCGCCGCCGGGCTGCTGGCGGCGGGCCTCGGCTGGGAATGGCGTGGCGCATGAGCAAGACCATGACCTGGTGCACTGGCCTGGCTCTGGTCGGCGCGGTCGCGGAGTGCGGGCAATCGGCGGCGGTGCGGCCGGCCGGCTCGTGGGGCCGGGCGATTGAGGTGCCCGGCCAGCCTGCACCTCCACCTGGCCAGCGGGACTCGGGTACAGATGGTTGTGGGTGACGAGGAAGTTGAGCGTATCCGCTACGGCAAAGGGTCGGCATCGCTAGTGCGCACTACATATGCCGCCTGAGGAGCGTGACTGAGTGCCGCCGGAAGTTAGTTGTTTTATAGCTATAAGCACCCATCGAGACCATCGAAGTAACCATGTGTGATGAGACTCCGGATTTGGTATCTCTAATTGCTAGCGTGACGGAAGAGGGTGTCGTACGCTTTGGCGATGACTACTTCGCCTCCGCACCGTTTTCGTCATTATGCTAGCCACCGGGGCATGTGCGTACTTGCCGTCGCGACATGCGCCGCACTTGCCTGGGCGACGCCGGTGGCCGCGCTCGCGGGAACGTCTGCCCCGCACGGTTCTCCCGCGCCGCCGGGGAAGAACAGCAAAGGCATTCCGCGCCATGCACCTCGCGCCAGCCTCGGAGTCTTCGAGCCAAGCTTCAAGTGCAAGAAGCCGGGACACAGCCACACGGTCAAAACCACGGTCGACTTGTCCGATGTCCACCTGACTCATGCCTACAAACGGGGCCACTATCTGAAGCTCGACATCTCCGGCCAGCCGAAATTCACGCTCAGCATGGACTTCAAAGGGAATGTTGAGTGCACGGCAAAGGCGCTGGCGACAGTTCCGATTGGCGATTCCGGCCTAGAGCTGAAGGTGGGCCCGAAACTAACCTTCTCCGCTGACGGCTCGGTCGGGGCCGCGTTCACGTATCAGCCAACAATCGACTTCGGATTTACGCTGAACAGCCACGGCATCCAGAACGTCTCCCGCTCCATAAAGAACGGCGCCGGCATCGACTTCACCGGAAAGGGAACCGCGAGCCTGTCACTCGCTGTAGACGCAAAGATTCAGACAGTCGGCGGGGCCTTCGGCCTCGAGGGGACCGTCGGGCCGGTGCTCACCGCTAAGGTGACCGCGGACTCGGCGACCAGCACCACCTGCTGGAGTGGGTCGCTGGCAGGCGATGCCGACGTCGTCGCATCGGCGCACGTGTTCCACTTCCTTAACGCGAAGGTCGAATACGACAAGACGTTTGGCGAGAAGAAGCTCGCGGGCGGTTGCAACTACCCGATCCTGTTCGACGGCAGCCCCGGCACCGGAGCACCCCCGGCCACGCTCGGCCCGTACCAGATCCAGACGTTCGCGGCCGACCCGAGCGCGGAAGGGACAGATGAATCGCAGGTTACCGGGCCGACCGGCACAGTGACATTCGACAGCGCGCTCCAGCACGACCTGGTCGGCAGCGATTGGGCGACCTGGAGCAACGGCTACACCGGCGACGTGTACGAGAACGACACCCAGTTGCCGGACGGCAGCTTCGCGATCAGCGTGACGCTGCCACCCGGCACCGGTGCCTTCTACGCCTACGCCGAGCCGAACATATTCCAGGATTTCAAGATGAGCGCAACCGCGCAGGGAGGCCCGAGCTCAGGAAACATCACTGTCCACGGTGAGGCCGGCGCGAAATACTTCGGGTTCTACGCCAAGTGCGGACACACGATCAGCTCGATCACCTTCACCGACAATGGCGGTGACACCGCGATGGCGATCGGTGAGTTCGGCATCGCGCCCGCATCCGCCTGCAAGACAACACACTGACCATTTGCCGGAGTCCCAGGGAAGCCTGATTTCCTGGGACCCCGGCCATATCCAATCTCCGCCCGAATACCTGGCAAAGCGCGTGACTGCTTATCCCCGCGGTAGCTCAGTGTGAGATCCAGATCTTCCCGAACCAGTCCGGCTCTGACCCGCCGCTCCTGCGGGGGGGCGGGCCATCGGCGTGGTACAGCTCCACGCGGGCCAGGTATTCGCGGTGGGCTGACGGATCGCGCAAGGCGTCGGCATCGAACCACCAGCGGCGGACTGTCTCGGGCAGGGGAGCGAGGTCGCCGTTAGCGCGGGCCTGTTCGAACGCTGCGTCCAGGTCGGCGTCGTAGCGAGCGAGCGTGCCCGCGCCGGCGTACGGCGAGAACGGCCCGGATCGCTGCGGGCGTGCATGCGGGGCGTGGCAGCGCAGGCGGTTCGCCTGGGTGCGCAGCGGTCATGGTCACCTCCCGGCAGGCCCGGATAGGCTCAGCCTAACTGCGCCAGCCGACAGCCAGCGTGCTTCGGCGCTGGTTGCAGGGAGCGTGATGCGCAGTGAGTACAGCGCGGAAGTACCGCAACCGGCGTGCACCGGAGCGGACTGGAGTGCACGCACCAGGACATTGGCCTGCGGCGATGGACTTCGGTGGACGGGCTGCTTGCTGATTGCATGCAAGAGGTCTGGGGCTCAAATCCCAATAGCTCCACTTCCCAGTTCAAGGGCTTAAATTCGAACGGACGGCGACCGGGTGTCCTGCGCCCGGCGATAGCATGCCCGTCATGCTTCTTCGGCACGGCTGCAGGTCAGCGGCCTGACTGGTCCGCCCTCACGAGAGGCCGCCTGACCTGTTGCCCACGAAGCAAGAGGTTCTGCGATTCGAAACCATGGCTCTCCCTGCCAGGCGGGTGATTTTCGAAATCCTGAGCAAATAGTTCGGAGCGAGTACAGCAGCGAGGTACCGCAAGTGAGCGGAAGCAACCATGTGCGATCCCGGTAGATGCTTGACACCTTGGTTCTGGTTCCCGGGCGACAGGTTGCGGACGCGGTTCCGGTAGCTTGCTGACTGTGGTTCCCGTAGGTGGGCGACACTCCGAACTGGTTGTCGGCTCTATGACGTGATGGCTGGCGGCTTGTCGAGCGGGCCGCGATCCTCGGCGACCGGCAGCGACCAGACCGCGGGAAGGCGACGCCCGCATCATGCTGGCGCCCGAAGCAACGCGCGGCTGGCCACCAGGATCGTGTAGGTGTCGCCGACGAGCCCGATGTGCGGCAGGCTCTGG
>OCZU010002268.1_pt1 | contig 12331 bp, 8 predicted proteins | sample 1539001 | NCBI WGS metagenome assembly OCZU01 (sample SAMEA3539306, study PRJEB22396) | soil metagenome | biome: tundra; feature: field; material: soil | place: USA | collected 2010-05 | depth 0.15 m
TCGAAGCCAACGGCATGCTGATCCAGGAGTGGGAGCGCGTTCGCACCGACTGGCTGACAGTGCGTCCAGCCGTCACCGAGACCTCAGAACCAGTCAGCGTGGCGTGATGACCGCGGCACGAGCTTCGCAAACTGCTTGGGCTGGCACACTCCTTCGGTCGGAGAATGCGGAGAGCATAGGAAATGCTTGCACCAATGTTAGAACTCTCGGGAATAACTCCATGCTGCGCGACAAGAGCCTGATCCCGCTTTCTCACCAACATCAGCACGCGTTGGCTTTATGTGTACGCATCGATCGCGCCCAACCCATCGCCACCGCGGACCTGCCAGCCTGGCAAGCGGAGATCGAACAGCACTTCGCGCAGGAGATCAAGATTCACTTCTCCGCCGAAGAGCAAGTGCTGTTCCCCGCTGCATGCCAGTTTGGCGAGCTGGCACGGTTGGTCGAAGAATTAATAGCCGATCACGCCGCGCTGCGCGATTCATTCTCCCAGGCAGAGGCGCGTAGCATGTCTGCGCAAGGCCTGCCCGCTTTCGCACAACGCCTCTCGGCACACATTCGCAAAGAAGAACGCCAGCTCTTCGAACGCCTGCAACAGAGGATGACTTCAGAAGAACTCGCAGCGATTGGGGAACAGTTGGAAAAGGTCCTTGCAGATGCCGCGCAGGCCTGCATCCTGACCACCGAGACAACCAAACTCAGGCCGGCAAAATAGCTCTTTAGGTCAGAAATTCACATCCCGTGCCGTTGTCTGAAGCGCCCAGCGGCATCCCGCCCCATATAGCGTTCCAGGACGGCAGCTTCAGTCCTCCGCAGATCCACCACCACCAGGCCGTCAAGCACATTGGAAAACTTGCGGTCCACGTTGAAGCCCAGCAGTTTGCCGCCGATCTTCGCGTATTGCCGCAGCCGGATGGGCAGGCCTTTCCCGTCGGTTTCCACATCGGTGATGGGCCGCGAGAGTTCATCCAGATCGCGCCGGGCGTGGCACATGGCGCGGCAATCCCACGGCCGCATTCCTGCTGGACGGAAAGGTCGCCTTGGTTCAATCAGCCCCGCCAGCTCGTCTTCCTGCATCCGTGCTTCGAAAAAGCGGTAGATCATTTCGCGCAAGGCCTTGCTGTAAGCGTTGCTGATGCTGACCGCGCCAAACAAAACTGGGGTATCGGCGTGCGTCGCCAGCAATCGCGCAATCCCCTTCCACAACAAAAGCAGCGGAGCGTATTGGCGCTGATATTCCGGCCTCACGAAAGAACGCCCCAGTTCCAGGGCCGCACCAACCTTCTCAAAAATCCGCGCATCATAGCGGAACAGCGTGCTGGTATAAAGGCCGCTCACCCCCGCTCGGCAAGAATCTCAGCCGTATTGCCTGCACGGTAGGCGCCCACCAGTTCCCGCTTGCTCTTGTGCCACAACAGGACATGCCAGTAGTAGCGGTCGAACCGGTCCAAATCACGGCTCTTGCCCGAGCCCTCACCCGCCAGGCGAAAGGTCACTTCCCGTACCCGTCCCACCTCCTGCAACATTTGCGGCGTCTCGTCCGCCTTCGCCAGATAGACTGCCAGATCGCCGCTCTCCGCCAGGCAACGGTCAGGTGCCAGGCGGCTCACTTCGTCGGCCAGCAATTCCGCCGGCTCCGCGGGAGCGACCAACTCCTGCACCCTGGCGGCGATTTTGGATTGCACAGCCACCGGCCAGGATTTTGCCGGCCGGCTCCGCCGCGCCAGCAGGTACGCGCGCCAGCGCAAATATTCGATGGCCTCTCGATCATCTGCGGTGCCCGCCACGGAATCCCCTGGAATCTCGCTGCCCACGCGCACTTCCACCGTTCGTCCTTCCTGCTGCAGGAATTCCTGCAGCAGGAAAGCGGTTCTGAGCCGCGGATGAATCATCCCAAAGAGATGAAAGCTCACGCTGTTCCGTCCGCAAAAATACACCGGCAGAGCGGTGGCTCCAGTCCGCCGAATCAGACGCACCGCCGTATCGTTCCACACCGGGTCAGCAATTTCTGCCTGCGGAAACTGCCACTGCGAGACTTCGCCCGCTGGAAAGATGGCCAGCATTCCTCCGCTCCGCAGCCAGGCTAGCGCCTCCCGGACTCCACGACAATTGGCTTCAATAGCGTCGCCGGTCTGAAACGGATCCACAAATATGCAGTGCCGTGGCAGCTCCGGCACATCGCGCAGCAGGTAATTGGTCATCACCTTTACGTCTGGACGCACTCGCGTCAGCAGCACCGCGAGTACCGCTCCATCCAGCATTCCGAAAGGATGGTTGGCCACAACCACGGCCGGGCCAGTCGCGGGAATTCGCGCCGTGTCCGCCGCATCCACGCGCAGGTTCACCCGCATCTCCGCCAATAGATTCTCAAGCCCGAAGCCCTCGGGAGATTGCTGGACTCTGCGGTAAAGGTCCCGCATTTTGTCGACGGGTAGGAACTTCCCCGCCAGGGCCGGAATGCCAGGAAATTCCGCGACATGCGACAACACTTCTGCTCGCGTCTCGTCCCCGTGCAGTTGGTTTAAGGGCACGTTCGAGGAATAGCAAAGGCACTTTGCGGCAGCGTGAAGAAAAAGTTAAAAGCTGATGAAATGATCGAGGCGAAACCAGAAAGTAACCGGAGGTAACAGAGTAGTGGTTAGTGGTCAGTGTCGCAGGTAATGCGAACTATCTTCGCCTGCAAACAACTGGCCACTGATCACTTGGCCACTGCTTCGTTAGGTCTCCAGCCGGAAGCGCGTCTCCGCCAGCCCATAAAGCTTGCGCCACACCAGCCGGTTAATCGTCACCACGGTCGCCGCCATCATCATGGTCGCAGCCAGCAACAGGTGGAAATCGCCGCTGTCGGTAGCCTGGCTGATGGTCGCGCCCAGCCCCGTTGTAGTGTAGATGTGCCCCTTGAAATGAAAATACTCTGCCACGATGCTGGCATTCCACGCCCCACCAGAGGCCGTCACCAGCCCGGTTACCAGATAAGGGAAGATTCCTGGCAAGATCAGCTTTTTCCAGCGCTCGATCCCCCGCATCCGAAACACCGAGCAGCATTCCTTCAAGTCGGTCGGGATCGCCATCGCCCCGGCAATCACGTTGAACAACACATACCACTGCGTCCCCAGCAGCAGCACGACGATCGACGCTAGTCCAAGCCCTCCTCCGAGCCGAATGAGCACTAACAGGATCACGGGCAACAATGCAGTCGCCGGGACCGAAGCGGCGATCTGCGCCAGCGGCTGCGCGATGCGGGCCAGCCGGGGATTGAGCCCAATCGCCACTCCTGCCGGAATCGTCCACAACGCGCCGATCAGCAAGGCCAGATTCACTCGCAAGAAAGTTGCACCTAGGCCAAGTGCAGTCTCATGCAATTCAGCCTTCCCCAGGCCGCTGAGAATGACCGCCACGCGAACCACTCCATAGCCAATACCTATAAGCAGCAGCGCCGCCACGGCGCGCAACAGCCATTCCCGCCACGGGGCCGCTGCTTCCTCCGGAATCTCTTCTGTGTGCTTCCGCGCAAAATACAGAAGCAGGCGTTCGCCCAGCGGCCGCATCGTTTTCTGCCGAATCCTCGCCAGCCCGCTCGAATGCTGCACCAGATTGAGCACCCACGATCGTGGAGCGTCGGTGCTCTCCACCTGCTCAACTTTGAACTTCTCCGCCCACGCGATCACCGGCCGCCACACAAATTGATCCAGCAGCACGATCACGGCAACCATGGTGGCAACGCCCCAGCAGATCGAAGCCGTATCGCCCGCGCTGGCCGCGGTTTGCAGATAGGACCCCAGACCAGGCAGTCGAAAATCGCGCTGCCCCAACACAAACATTTCACACACCATCAGCGCAAACCATCCCCCGGCCACTGACATCATGGAGTTCCACACCAACCCAATCGCCGAAAACGGCAACTCCATCTGGGTGAAACGCTGCCACCAGCTAAAGCGGTAGATCGTCGCCGCCTCCCGCATGTCTTTTGGAATGCTCTTCAGCGAGGCATAAAAACTGAAGGCCATGTTCCACACCTGGCCGGTGAAAATCAGAAGGATTGCTCCCAGTTCCACTCCCACCTGCCGGCCAGGAAAGAGCGCCACCATGGCCAGCATCACGCCCGGAAGGAAGCTGAGCACGGGGATCGACTGCAACACATCCAGCAGCGGGATCATAAAGCGCTCGGCGCGCGGGTTGTACGCGGCCACATAGCCATACACCATCGTGAATCCCAGGCTCAAGACGTAGGCGATGGTGATACGCAACAGCGAATAACCCGCATAGGCCGGCAGCGCCCACAGGCTGCGCGAAATCTCCACCGAAGGCGTGAACGGCCCTAACCAGGAGCGCCCGACGGTCACTACGGCATAAAAAAACGCAATCCCCGCGCCGAACATGATGACATCGGGCAGGTGCGAAACTTCGATCCGCGGCAGTTGCGTCCACAGCCGATAGGCCGAGAATCCGCGCAGGGTGATGCTCTTCTTCATGCGATGGCTATTCCCCTCAACTGGAACTCTCGATCAGGCCTTTGGCGCGGGAGTTGAACCGTGGTTCTCTGCGGCGTGTTCTGGCTGCACCGTAACTGTGAGAGCTGCTTCGGTCTGCACCAGCCGCCCACTTGCACGGTCGTAATCGAAAATCTCCGCGTAGCGGCCCCAGTTCATCGCGGTGTCGAACTGGCGCTGCACTTCTTCCTCGGAGAAGTGCTCGTCGAGAATGTCGTGAAAAAACTCGTCGGCGATGGAATGGTCCGACTTCCGCTTGAGAATGCTGTCAATCTGCTTCAGGATGGTGACGTATTCGAGCACAGCCTCGCGGAACAGAACTTTGCGCGCCTGAATATCGGCATCGGCGAACCTCACTCCCTGCCCCGACAGCTGCACATCTCCCTCCTTCAGCCATGCGAAACCCAGCAACTGGCAGGCCTCCAGAATAGGCAACAAGTCCTCGACGTTCATCACCAATTCCTCACTCAAGCGAAAAAGGTCTTCCCGTCCGCCGCGATCGTGCAGCAGCTCGACTAGTCCAGCAATACCGCCCACGCGGGCATGCGGCAGAATCTGGTACTTCGACGTCCTCACCGGAGCTTGCCGCACCTTCAGTCCTCTCGGCGGCACAACAATCTCCCCCGTGCTCTCCGGATCCGGCAAAGCATGTTCGACGTCCGGTTCCGTCATGACTTTGTAGATGTAGTCCACCAGTTCGACAAAACGGCCAGACTTGCGATCGCGGGGATGCGAAAGGCGCACGTTGAAATCCGAGCGGATGCGAGCCGGATTTCTCCCCAGCACCACGATGCGATCCGCCAGCATCACCGCCTCCTCGATGTTATGCGTCACAATGAAAATGGCGCTGGTGGGCATCTTCTTGTTGAGCCACAGCTCCAGCAGCTCACCGCGCAGGTTCTCTGCCGTGAGCACATCGAGGGCGGAGAATGGCTCGTCCATGAACAGCACTTCCGGTTCCACCACCAGCGCTCGCGCGAATCCCACGCGCTGCTTCATGCCTCCGGAAAGCTCCTTGGGATACGCCGTCTCGAAACCGTCGAGGCCTACCGTATCCAGCGTCCTCAGCGCGCGTTTGCGGCGCTCCACCGCAGCCACGCCTCGCGCCTCCAGCGGAGCCTCTACGTTCTCCAGCACCGTAAGCCAGGGAAACAGCGCGAAGCTCTGGAAGACGATCGCCACGTTCGGCGCTTGACAGTCGAGCGGCTTGCCGTGCCAGAACAGCGCTCCCGACGAAGGTTGCGAAAGCCCGCTCAAAATGCGCAGGAGAGTCGACTTGCCGCAACCGGACGCGCCGAGCAGGGCAATGATTTTCCCGGGCTCGATGGAAAAGTCCGTGAGCCCCACGACCTGAATGCGTGTCCCGTCGGGCTGTGGATAGGACTTCTCAATCGCCCGGGCTTCGATAATGGGTTCCGTCGCCAAGAAAACTCACTCCCACTAAGTTCTATACACGATTCACGCAGGGACGGGAAGCGGGCTTTGACGGTGGGTTCAATTTCTACAAACCACGATAGGCGTGCTCGGTTAGAATCTCTACCATGGTCGTTCAGTAAGAAATTGCCCACTCCGACGATTATGTGGAATATTGTCGCGAGACCGCTAGGCACGTCAGAACTTTGCATGACCTGGCTCACCAGACAAATCCATCAGCGCATCGTTGAGGCGGTCAGCCTCCAAGCCGGCGATGATCTTGTAGACATCGGTTGCGGAGACGGCACGTTATTAGGAATGGCCCGGCAGCTGGGGCTAAGAAGTTCGCTTGCTTTGCTCGCCACCGAGGAAGAGGTAGCCCTGTTGCGGCGTTCTGGGTTCGACGTGAAGCAAGGGCTCACCGACCGGCTGCCGATTAACGACGAAAGTGCCTCTGTCGTTGTATGCAACGGCGTGTTGTTGGTAGTCCCCAGGGAAAAGATTCCCGCCAGCCAGTCTTGTTGAAATCTACCGCATCGCCAAACCCGGCACCCGCATCTTTGTGGGAGAGATTCCCTTCGTCCGGGGCCACGTGCCAGACCCGCGATTTGAGACCCGGCGGGAGACACTCTCCTATCTGTACCGCACCTATGGATTAAGAACATGGTTCGGAATGCTGCGGAGGATGGCTTACTGGGCCCTTACAGGACGGCCTCCCGTCATACGAGACGGTACCGCGATTTCGTTCTTCGCGTCGCCACAGGCGTTCACTGGCATAGCAGAGACTGCTGGCCTGCACCTCGTGCGTTACTGGCAGCACGACTATCCGAACACCCGCAACAATTACCTCCTTCGCCAGGCGGGTTAGGCAGCGAAGTCTTCGTTGGGTCGAACCTCTACGGCCTGGGGCAGCCGATCCGTTACTTCGGCAAGGTGGGCAAGCTTAGCCGTCAGTTCAGCCGAAAACTGTCCCGGGGCAAAACGCCACTTCCAGTTCCCTCCATGCAGGCTGGGCGTATTCATGCGGGCCTCGCTGCCCAGGCCGAGTACATCCTGCAAGGGGATAAGGGCAAACTCGGCTGCCGAGGTCTGCGCCGCGCGGATGAATGCCCAATGAATCCCATCATCGCAGCGTCCAAGATACGCCTCCGAATTGCGCCGCTCATGATCGGCCGCCCCGGAATGGAACCAGCCAACCGTCGTGTCGTTGTCGTGCGTTCCGGTATAAATGACCTTGCCGGCGGCGCGATGCGGCAAATACATGTGCGAGCCCTCGTCGCCAAAGCCGAATTGCAGGACGGCAAGCCCTGGTATCTGCAAGCGCTCCCGCAAAGCGTGAACCTCCGGCGTGATGTAGCCCAGATCCTCCGCGAAGAATGGCAAGCCCCCCAGCGCCTCGCGCAGCTTCTGGAACAGGTCGTCCCGCGGACCATCCACCCAGCGCCCGTTGATCGCGGTCGGATCAGCCGCCGGAATCTCCCAGAACTGGTCGAACCCGCGAAAATGATCCAGCCGAATGTAGTCGCAGTTCCGCGTCGCCCAGCGCAACCGCTGCACCCACCACTCGTATCCCTGCGCCTCCATCACATCCCAGCGGTAAAGAGGATTCCCCCAGCGCTGTCCGGTCTTGCTGAAGAAATCCGGTGGCACCCCAGAGACCACCTCGGGCTCCAGATTCTCCTTCAGCCGGAAAAGTTCGCGATGCATCCAGACGTCGGCGCTATCGTAGTTAACGAAGATGGCGACGTCGCCCACGATGCGAATCGAGCGTTCCGAGCAATACCTTCGCAATGCCTGCCACTGCTCGTAGAAGGCAAACTGCAAAGCGCTGCGGATCTTCAGGTCGGCCGCCAACTCCTTCCGAGCCTGCTCCAATTCGCCCGGCTCCCGATGAGCCAACCCTGCCGGCCATTCATTCCAGCTCGCCAGCTTTTGTTGAGCACGCAGCGCGTCGAACAGAACAAAATCGTCGAGCCACCACGCGTTCACCGAGCAGAAATGGTCAAAGCGTTGCCGTCCGCTCTCCGCAGCTGAAGCCACGAAGTTGCGTCCGGCCTCAAACAGCAGCGGCATCTTCGCGGCAAAAACTTGGTCGTACTCGACCGCGCCAGAATCGGAGGAAAGCGAGGAAAGTTTCTCCTGAGCGATCCAGCCGTAGCTGGCCAGACGCTCAAGGCTGATCAGTAACGGGTTCCCGGCAAATGCCGAGATGGAAGAGTAAGGCGAGTTGCCGTAACCCAGCGGACCAAGCGGCAGAACCTGCCAGAGTCCCTGTCGGGCCGAGGCGAGAGAATCGACAAACTGATAAGCCGCCGGACCAAAATCACCGATGCCGCCGCGCGAAGGCAACGACGTGGGATGCAGCAAAATGCCGGCGGCGCGCGGAAACGGCATGCAACTCGGTTACTACCTTGGATGTTTCGCTAAATTTCCTGATTCGCTAGATTGATTCGCTAAATTCCCGGTTCGCTCCCCGCACGAGTCAGCGCCTTCAATTCGTCCTGGTTGATCTTGATCTTGCCCGATTTTTCCATCTGACCACGCAGGTTGCTCACAAATAACTCGAACAGTGACTGCTGCTTGCCCTGCAGCAGCATATCGCGAATCTGGTCGCGCTTGGCCGCGAAGTCCGCATCCGAAGGCGGCTGCACTTCGAGTACGGAAATCACCGCTCCGTTGGCTCCGCTGTTGATCGGCCCGCTGATCTCTCCTGGCTTCATGCTGAACGCCACCGAGGCCTCTCCTGTCATGGACCCAATATCCGGAACCTGACCATCAGGCAGCACGAAGTCGCTCGTCTTCACCGTGGCGCCCAGTTCCTTGGCCGCCTTCTTCAGATCGTGTTCAGTCTTCGCGCGATCGGAAAGTTCCCGGGTCTTCTGCGTCAGCAGAACGCCCGAACGTTCGCTCTTGAATTGTTCCTCCACTTGACCGCGAATCTCCTCGAACGTGGGCGTAGACGGCGCCTTCACGGCCAGCAACTGGAACACGGCGAAGCCTTGTGATGTGGAAGCCATTTCCGGCGGCGATTTCTCCGCCGCGCTGAACACCGCATCCATGAACTGCGGCGCAGGCCCCAATCCCGGCACCAGATCCCTGCGGCTGAAGAAATCTGAAATGACCACCGGCACGCCTTTGGCGGCCGCGGCGGCATCCAGCCCCACCGTCTTAGCCTGCTGCGCCAGGTCTTCCGCCTGCTTCTGCGCCATCGCCTGCGTCTTCTGCTGTTTCAGGACGGGCTCGATCTCGCCTTTCACCTCGTCCAGCGTCTTCATGCGCGCGTCCTGCTTATCGTCCCCACGAATGATGTGGAAACCGTCAAGCGTCTTCACCACGTCGCTGATCTTGCCCTTGGGCAGTGACGATGCCGCCTTCTCAAAATCAGCGCCCATCTGGCTCTTGCCAATCCAGCCCAGAGAGCCGCCCACGTTGGCGCTTCCCGTATCTTCCGAATATCTCTTGGCCAGATCTTCGAACTTGGCTCCCCCCTTCAGCTGTTTCAGCACGTCTTCAGCGCGAGCCTGGGCTGCGGCCACGCCCTTGTCGTCGATCTTGCCATCCGGTCCCGGCAGCGGCATCTTGATCCAGATGTGGCTCACCTTAACTTGCTCCGGAACGCGATACTGGTCGCGGTGCTGATTGTAATAAGCCTGCAAGTCGTCGCGCGTGACCTGCACTCCGCCCTGGATCTTCACCGTGTCCAACACCGCATACTTGATCTTGCGCTTCTCGGGAATGGAGTTCGCGTAGTTTCTCTGGTGGCTGTCGTAAAACGCCTTCAGCTCTTCCGCGGCAGGATGTAATCCCTTCTTAATGTCGTCCTGTTTCAGCACGGCATAATCAAACTTCACCTTCGTATTCTCTTTGACGAACTCCTGTCGTATCGCAGCATCGCTCACCGACGCGCTGCCTGTGATCAGGGCCTGCAGCTTACCGATCAGAATGTCTTTGCCAACGCCGTCCTCGAACATCGCTGGCGTGAGGTTGTGCTGCTGCAGCATATTCAGGTATTCGGCCTCACCGATAAAGTTCCCCCCCGGGAAAAAATACGTGGCATAGCGGCCGTGCTGCAGTTCATCCTTCACTTCCAGCTGCGTAGCCTTGAAACCTATGTGCTGCGCTTCGGTCAGCAACGCCTGCCGGTCGATCAGTTGGTCGACCGCCCGTTGCGTGTCCTGCTGGATCAGAAACGGCATCAGCATGGACGCATTCGCCCCATATTGCTGCGCCTGCTGTTGCGCCATTTCGTGGGCCGACTCCTTCACCTGCTCGACGGTAATATCCTCGCCGTTCACTTTGGCAATAATGCCCGGCTTGCTAAAGGTATCGTTACTTCCGATGCCGGGGATTAAGGTGATGGCCATGGCCGCGCAAATAAGCAATAGCAACCCGCTCAGTACGATTTTCTTGATTGGTCCTTCAGTTTGCAGAAATCGAATCATCTTCTTATCACTCCGGAAGTATGCCGCAGAATCAGTAATTATAAACTAATTAAGGCTCGAACCCTGTCATCCAGAGCGCAGCAAGTGCTTCGCGAATGCGAAGCACTTGCGGAGTCGAAGGATGCCTACCCATGTACGCAACCCAAGCCTGGAAAGGAGCTTTTACCACTCCTCGCCACTCATAACTGGTTGCTGCCTGAAACTCCCAGCCCCCAACCAGCCACAAAAATCACCTATTGAAACGTATCAATAGAAGTGTTATCCATCTTATTCCCGGACCGAGGTCCACGGAAACGTATCTGCTCGCGTGCTCCAGCGGCACGCAAAAGGGGAGCAACATGAACTCCGCAAGTAAAAGACGCCCAGTTTTCACCACACGCTTCCTGGTAAACGTGTTCGCGATCACATTTCTTGGCTCGCACGTCCTCGTGGCCGCAGACTCCGCCGCATCGAAGCTGCCTCTCCGCGACCATTGGACCCTGCAATCCTCTGCCAAAGTCGAGGCCAAGGGCGAGATCGTCTCCACCGCCGCCTTCGTTCCCAAGGGATGGCACGACGCCACTATTCCCACCACGGTAGTCTCGGCGCTGGTCAAAGATAAAACCCTCCCCGACCCGTTCTTCGCCACCAACCTCCGCCAGTACCCCGGCGTCACCTACCCCATCGGCGGAAATTTCTCCAACATCGCGATGCAGACCGACAGTCCCTACGCGGTCTCCTGGTGGTATCGCAAACAGTTCGCGGCGCCCGCCTCCTACGCGGGAAAAACTGTCTGGCTGAATTTCAAAGGGATCAACTACCGTGCCAACGTGTGGCTCAACGGCAAGCAGATCGCCAACTCCGACGACATCGCCGGAGCCTGGCGCACCTATGAATTCAACGTCACCGAGGCGGTGAAGCCCGGCCGCGAAAATGTTCTCGCCGTGCAGGTCTTCGCCCCCACAGAAAACGATCTCGCCATCACCTTCGTCGACTGGAATCCCGCTCCTCCCGACAAGAACATGGGCTTGTGGCGCGAGGTCTACCTCACCACCAGCGGCCCGGTCGCAATGCGCTATCCGACTGTTGTCTCGAAGCTCAACCTGCCCGCCGCCGATTCCGCGCAACTCACCGTCACCGCTCAACTCAAGAACGGAACCAACCAGCCGGTGAAAGGCAAACTGAAAGGCCAGATCGAAAACGTCACCTTCGACCAGGAAGTCGAGCTTGCTCCGAACGAGAAGAAAGATGTCACCTTCACTCCAGCCCAGGTCCCTGAGCTGGTCTTCTCCAATCCGCGCCTGTGGTGGCCGGCCCAGATGGGCAAGCCGACTCTCTATGCGCTGACCATGTCATTCGAAGTCAACGGCGCGGTCAGCGATCGCTCACAAACCCAGTTCGGCATTCGTGAGGTAACTTCCGAAGTCAACGCCACCGGCGGACGCGTCTTCCACATCAACGGCAAGAACATTCTGATCCGCGGCGGCGGCTGGACTCCCGACATGATGCTCCGCCAGGAACCGCAGCGCCTGCGAGATGAATTCCGCTACGTGCGCGATATGGGATTGAACACGGTCCGCCTCGAAGGTAAGTTGGAAACGCAGGAATTCTTCGATCTCGCGGACCATGAAGGAATTCTGGTAATGGCCGGCTGGTGCTGTTGCGATTTCTGGGAGCGTTGGACGCGCTGGAAGCCGCAGGATTTCGAAATCGCGCAGCAATCGCTGCGCGATCAGATCTACCGCCTGCGCAGCCATCCCAGCCTGGTGATGTGGCTGAACGGCAGCGACAACCCGCCTCCGCCCGATGTCGAGCAGATGTACCTCGACATCGAAAAACAGCTCCTGTGGCCGAATCCCGTAGTCTCTTCCGCCACCGGCAAGGCCACTACGGTCACTGGAGACAGCGGCGTCAAGATGTCTGGGCCCTATGAGTACATAGCTCCAGGCTACTGGGAGCAGGACACTCCCGCGGGTCAGCCCAACCGCAAACTCTGCAACCCTGGCG
>OCZU010002269.1_pt1 | contig 12325 bp, 5 predicted proteins | sample 1539001 | NCBI WGS metagenome assembly OCZU01 (sample SAMEA3539306, study PRJEB22396) | soil metagenome | biome: tundra; feature: field; material: soil | place: USA | collected 2010-05 | depth 0.15 m
CGGCGGACCTGCTCTTCTGCGTCGCGGCGCTGCCGCTCTAATGCCTGGGCTGCAGCTTCCCGATCCTGTTGAATGTCCGGGTGGTCCGGATATTGGCCTGTCAACTGGTCCAGAATCGCGATCGCGCCCTGATAGTCGCCCTGCCGGGCTAGGGCATTCGCATCGGCCCGCTCCTTCGCAATGGCCTCCTCCTCCCGTTGCCGGCGGGCCTGCTCTTCTGCTTCGCGGCGCTGCCGCTCCAACGCCTGGACCGCAGCCTCCCGATCCTGTTGAATATCTGGGTAGTCCGGATATTGAGCGGCCAAATGGTCCAGCATCAGTACTGCGCCCTGATAGTCACCCTGTCGGACCAAAGCATCCGCATCGCTTCGCCCTTTGTCGATGGCCGCTGCCTCTTGTTGCTGACGGGCCTGCTCTTCTGCTTCGCGGCTCTGCCGCTCCAGCCCTTGGACCGTAGCTTCACGGTCCAGTTGAATATCTGGGTGACCCGGATGTTGAGCGGCCAGCTGGTCCAGCATCACGATCGCGCGCTGATACTCGCCCAACCCGACCAAGGCGGCCGCATCGCTTCGCCCTTTGGCTACTGCCGCTTCCTCTAGCCGCCCAGCCTCCTCTTCAGCGTCTCGGCGCTGCCGTTCCAACGCCTGGGCCGCCGTTTCCCGACAACGTTGAATGGTCGGGTGGCCCGGATGTTGAGCGACCAATTGGTCCAGCATGGTGATAGCACCCTGATAGTCGCCCTGCCGGACCAAAACGTCCGCGTCGCTTTGCCCCTTGGCAATTGCCGCTTCTTCTAGCCGGCGGGTCTGCTCTTCAGCTTCACGGCGTTGCCGGTCCAACGCCTTGACCGCACCTTCACGGTCCTGCTGAATGTCCGGCTGGCCCGGATGTTGAGCAGTCAACTGGTCCAGTATCGCAATCGCCCCCTGATAGTCGCCCCGCTTGACTAGGGCGTCCGCATCGCTTCGCCTCTTGGCAATGACCGCTTCCTTTCTTAGCCGCGCCAACTCCTCGACTTCGCGCTGGGCGCGTTCCTCGGCCTCGCGCCGTCCCCGCGAAGCCGTCTCGAGCATCTCTGCCGCCCGAGGATCGGGCGCCGTGTCCAGCCAACGTCGTAGCAGTTCTTCCGCGCGATCATATGCGCCACAGGCGCACGCCTCCGTCGCCTGTTTCAGATCTGCATCATACGCTCTATACCGTTCAAACTCCCGCAAGAGCGTCTGCCACGCCGCGTCTTGTGAAAAGCTTTGCCGCGTAGCCGCAAGTTGCCGTTCAACCGCTTCCAGATCCTGCCGTGCCAGGTTTCCGCGTACCTGAGACTGCAATTGCTGAAACGCGAGTTGCTGCTGCGACTCTTGGATCATAGCGGAGTATTCGGCAAGCGCCGCTTCCGCTGGAAAATCAAGCTGCGCCTCTGCGCACGCCACGGCTGCCGAATCCCAATTCCCAGCTTGGATAGCCTCATCGACTCGACGGACATGTGCCGCGAATAATCGCTTCCGTCCCTGTTCTTGAAGCCTCTGGCGCAATCGCTCCGCAGTGTCCAGCAACTCCGCGTTCCCCGGATATCGCGCCAGTGCCGCTTCCATCAGGGCGAGCGCGGCCCCATATTGCTCAACAGTTTCCAGGGATGCGATCTGGGAGCGATGTTGCTTGACAAACTCGGACTCGCGCAAGGCCGCCAGCGTACCTCGAGCCGATGACAGCAGCAGGGCGAGTTCCGTCTCCCCGGGGTACTGCAGCATCGCACCTTCCAACAACTCGATGGCTCCGGCTGGGTTGCCTTCCGCAAGAAGGCGTCGCCCCTGCTCGATCGTGGCCTGCAACCCACGGGCATACTCCCGCTGGTCGCGCTCAAGCTGAAAGTTTCGTCTGCATTCGACCAGGGAGGTCTCTTCGCCGAACTCGCCTATGGCACCATCGACCGCGTGCAACGCTTCGTCCAGTTGACCGGCATCAGCCAAGCTGTGAACCTGCCGGACCACGTCGCCGATCTTGCGAGCGCGCTCTTGTGCCGCCGCCAGAGTGTTCACGATTTCCATTAGGCGGGTCATGCTCGTATCGCGGGGGTACGCGCGCAGGCCAAACTCGAGCACCTCGCGAGCGTTGTCGAGGCGCTTCTCTTTGATCAGGAGGCGTGCCGTTTGGGTGGCCTGGTTGATGGCTTCGAGCCTCCTTTGGGCGGCCAGGTATTCCCGCACCTCCGAGAGCAACTCAGATGCCACCGGTTCTTCGGGATACTCGGCGCACAGGGCTTCCGCGCAGTCGCTGGCTTCTTGCACGCGTTGACTGTAAAGTGCCTCTCTAGCCTTGGCCAGCGCCGCCACAAAACGGGCCTGACGACGGCGCTTTTCGACCTCCGCGCGCTCGCTTTCCACGCGCGCCCGGCAAGCGGCAATTCTTGGACCGCTCCAGCCAGCGGCTTCCGCCTCGTCCAGCACCGCTACAGCGGCTTTATGCTCTCCACTCCGGCATAAGCTTTCAGCGCGGGCTAGTATAGCCGCTTCCCGGCGGCTGCGAATCTCCTGGCGCAAGCGATCGCGCAACGGTGGGGCCTCCGGGTTGCCGGAATCCAGTTCCGCGGCGCGGGCAGCCTTGTCCTCCGCACGTTCCAGTTGGCCCCGCTCTATCTCGGCGCGGGCTTCGGCGACCAGGCGCCCGGCGGTCTGGACATTGTCAAGGGTTGTCTGGACCTGATCGACTATCGCCCGGATCTCTGGATTGGTTTGATCCAGCCTGAGGGCGCTCTCGAAAGACTTCATGGCCTCCTTGAAGCGTCGCGCCGCCACGTGCTCGTGGCCTTCGCGGACCAGCGATTCAGCGCGCGCGCGCATGGCCCTCCGGTCCCGTTCCCGCCGGATCTGTTCCCGCCAGCGGTTAGCTACCTGGTTCAGCGGATCCCACTGCAGCACCTGGCGAATCGCGATCTGCGCCCGCTCAAGGTCTCCGGCTGCGATTAGAGGTTCAATCTCAGCCGCCACCAACACGGCCTGTTCGCGGCGCAGGCGCTGCAGAACCGGCTGAGTTTCCAGGATGACCTCCTCCAGCCTCTCGGGGCGAATCTCGCGATCCTTCGCCAGGAGGCGATGAATCATGCTCTCCAGCTCCGCCGGGCATTCAGGAAGCTTCTCCCGAATTGGCCGGGGATCGTAAGCCGTGATGCGATACATCACGGCTGCGAAGTCTTTGCCGGAAAACGGATGTTCCCCTGTAAGCAACTCGTAGTACACGTCCGCGTAAGCGAAGATGTCCGTGCGCTTATCGGCATCCCGGCCGCCGAACTGCTCCGGAGCCATGTACAGAATGGTTCCCGCAACATCGCCTTGCCGCGTGCGGCGCGTTCCATCCTTATTCATCACGCGGGCAATCCCGAAATCCATCACCTTCACGGTCCCGTTTGGTAGCACCATGATGTTTCCGGGCTTAATGTCGCGGTGGACCACATTTTCGGAGTGGGCGTATTGCAAACCCTTGGCGACCTGAAACATGATTTCAACCTGATCCAACAGTCGAAGCGGCCGTCCGGCGACCTTCTGGGTCTTTATGATGGTCTCCAAAGTTTCGCCATCCAGTAACTCCATCACCAGATAAGGCATGCCATCCTGCAGGTCGAAATCATAGACCTTGACGATGTTCTCGTGCTCAAGCCGGCCCACCGTCTTGGATTCATCCTGGAAACGGGCGAGCAAGTCGGGGTCGGAACTTGAAGAGAGCACCTTGATTGCAACGTAGCGGTTTACGTTCGGGTCGAAAGCCCGATAAACCCGACCGAAGGCCCCCCGGCCCAGTTCATCGGTTAGTTCATCGCGGATGAGATATCTGCCAAAACGTCTGCTCATGCTTTACCGTGTGCCGTTCCGGTTCCGTCGCACACCGTGTTGAGAAAGCCAACAATGGCGGGGAGCGGAAGGTCCGAAAATGCCAATCCAGGCCATTCGTATGATAGCTCAAGTCAAGGCCAGATTGCGGTTTAGCCGCATGGCCCTCCGAGCCGTCTGTGGAAGCGTCGTGGCGCATCGGAGCGAGGATTTGCACAACTACCGTACTTGTGGTAGTTTGTCGTGGGCGAGTATGTTGTTCACGGTTGCGCGCCCGGAAGCGAACTTTGCAGCCGATTTTGGAGGCTTCCGTCGAGTTTCATGGCAATCGAGGCTTTTGGCACGACTGGCCGGGGGTGTGTTCGGGACGAGAATGAGGACCGCATTCTCGTGGACGATCCGCTCGGACTTTACGTGGTCTGCGATGGAATGGGCGGCAGCAAGCACGGGGAAATAGCCGCTGAGGTGGCGGTCGGCGCCGTCCGGTATTACATCGATTCCTCCCGCGACCGCTATGATGTTAGTTGGCCTTTCGGCTATGCTTTCGAACTGTCGCTGGACGCCAATCGCCTGGCAACCGGGGTCAGACTCGCTAACCGGCAGATTTGGCGGACAGGCGAGCAGAGCCTGGAGTGCGCGGGGATGGGAACAACCATCGCAGCGGTATTAATCGGCGACGGCCGCGCGGTGGTAGGCAATGTTGGCGATACTCGCGTTTATCTGTGTCGTGAAAACCGGCTTGCGCAGATCACAATCGATGACACCATGATCGCCAGCATGGTGCGGAAGGGCCTCCTGTCGGCCGCCGAAGCCACCTCGCACCCCATGCGGAACGTAGTCACGCAGGCTGCCGGTTCGCAAGAGGAGGTTGAAGTGCATCTGCATGAGGAGACGATTGTGCCGGGCGACGCGCTCCTGATTTGCAGCGATGGCTTGTATAATCTGGTGGAGGAGCCGGATATTCTAACTGCTTTGACTGAAAACAGCAGTCCGGAAGCCGCTGCCAAACAACTTGTCGATGCCGCCATGACTTCGGGCGCGCCCGACAACGTTTCGGCGGTGGTCATGCGCTACAGTTAAATGGAGTACTGGTTGCATGACGACGCTCGGGCGATACCAAATCTTCGACAAACTCGGGACCGGTTCCATGGGCACCGTGTATCGCGCCCAGGATACGATTTTGGAACGCGAAGTCGCTCTGAAAACCATTCGCACCGAAGGGGATGTCCATCCTGAGCTGCGCGAGAGGTTCTATAGGGAGGCTCGAGCTTGCGCGCGGTTACAGCACCCCTCCATCGTTGTGGTCCACGATCTCGGCGAGATCGACCGCGTGGCCTACATCGCCATGGAACTGCTAAGCGGCTCGGACTTTCGGAAACTGATCGAGCAGCGCATGGAGATTCCGCTGACCGCGAAGCTGGAAGCCATGGCCCAGGTTTGCGATGCGCTGAGCTATGCTCACCGGCAGGGCATCGTTCATCGAGACGTCAAACCGAGCAACCTGTTTCTGATCGAAAACAGACACGCGAAGGTGTTGGACTTCGGAATCGCACGCCTGCCCAGCTCCAGGCTCACCCTGGAAGGCAAGATTCTCGGAACACCGAATTATATGGCTCCGGAGCAGATACTGGGAAAGCCAACCGACGCGCGGTCGGACCTCTTCTCGGCAGCCGTGGTCTTCTTCGAGTTTCTGGCGTATGCGCATCCTTTCAGCGGCGAAAACATCCCGCAGCGGATCGCAGAGGATATTCCGGATGCGCTGAGGGCTTCTGAACGAAAGCTGCCACTTCTGCTGGAAAGGGTCTTCGCCCGCGGATTGGCCAAAGAGCCGGACCGCCGTTATCAAACGGGCGATGAGTGCGCCGCCGATTTGAGGGCGTTAGCCGATGCTCTACTGCAGAACGCCTCGCCCTCGTTCTCGCGGGCGCCATTGCCTTCGGAGCGCGAAGTTGCCGGGCGGGTCGCGCCGCCGGACGAGGATCTCTGCGAACGCCGCCTATCGGAATTGATGCAGTTGGTGCCGGAGTTTGAAGACGCGATTGCCCAGGGCGACACCGCTCTTGCCCGCCAGATTCTCGTGCGGCTTGAAGCCATCGGGACGGCGGATTCCCGCTACTCCGAGCCCGTACGGCTGTGCCGCGCCCGGCTCGCGGAGCTGAACTCGGCGGCTGGGTCTGACGGCCAAACCAGCCCGCAAGCGCAGCCGGCCGGAGATCCGGGGACCGGCCCGAGGACATGCGGCTATTGCGGCACGGCCAATCGGAGCGCCGCCGTCTATTGCATTCAATGTGGGGCGCGCATGCCGGCCGGGATGCATCCGGCGCCCGATCCCCCTCCGGCTGCGAGGCCGCCGGTGGAGGCACCGGCGCCAGTCGAGCTTGGGGCGACTATCATCAGCCAGAATCTTGCCGCCGCGGTGGAGGACGTGGGAGTCGTGCGGTCGCCCGTAGTGGAGCCCCCGCGACCTGTCAAACCAGCGCCGCAGAAGCTAGTCTCGGCGCAGGCGTCATTTCGACAGTGGATAGCTCGCTTGCGAAGAGCATCCGGTAATCTCACGAAGCTTGTGAGCCGCACACTCAATGCAGGCAGCGTTCAGCCAAGAGTTGGTGAACTGGCAGGGAGACTCCTCGCTCGTTTTCGGCGGCCCGTTATTTCGCCGCTTTCAAGGCGCGGGTGGCCGCTGGCTTCACGAGCCCAAACGCGTTCGGCTGGCTTGATCGTCGTAGTGACTGTCGTATCCGCTGTGGTTGCCCTGCATTCCTTACGGCCAGTACCCGCTGAGAAGGCGGTTGGCACCGCGATTGTAGAGGTGCCGCGTACGGAACTGCTGGAAGAACCGCGCTCGGACAGCAAGCACTTTATGCCCCTTGTGCGAGGCACAAAGGTCAACTTGCTCGACCGGATTAAACCCGACCAGCGCTTTGTCAGGGTCCAATTTGTTTCGCCAAGAAAGAACTCGCAGCCCGGCTATGCGCGAAGAGGCGATCTGGGACAATGGTTCAGCAACGACGCGCGTGTCGCGGGGGATTTTATTCGGCTTGATCGGCCCGGCAAGGCCGCGAGCGAAGGGGTGAAGCGCCGGTTCGCTGAACGCCTTCGAGACTTCGGCCTCCGGCATCCGGGTACCCCTGAAGCCGACGAATCCGCAATCGAGCAGGCTGGGATATACCTATCATTTGGCGCCGACAGTAAGAAGGCGGCCAAGCCCCTATCGGAACGGCAGGATGACCTGAGTAAAGCAAACGAAGCTCTGGCAACTGTGCGTGCGATCAGTTCTAGCAAGACTGTGCTGCTCCAGCAGCTTGCTGAATTGGAGACAGAAACCCCTCCGGCTCCGCCGCCAGTTTCCGCAAAGGATCTTGAGCTTAAGAGGCTTGTCGCGAAGGCGACAAAGCTCTACGACGACGGCGATTTTGAGGGTGTTCTTGAAGTGGCCAAACAGATGGACAGTATTGATCGGGTGCGTGCCAACGCATTTAGAGAATATGCGGAGAGTGCAAGGAAGTTATTGCACGAGGAGAAGTAGAAAGAGCTTGGTGACGTATGACTATTCATCGATCTGTACGATCATCCCTTGGCGCGATATTTTTATTCACCTTAACGGCGTTACCTAATCTCGCGCTGGGCCAAGCCTCGGCGGCTAATGATCGCCAGGAGTCGACGTCAGACGGCGGGATAGCGCGGGCAAGCATTCTGAAATGGCTTGATGGGAAGAAGAAAGACCGAAATAGGTTTAACGAGTTTACCCTTATCAACAGGATCGCGAAGTATGGTCTTTCCTTCAAGCCAACGGAAGAGGATCTGGAAGCCTTCCGAAAGAATGGTGGATCCGAAAAACTGATAACCGTGGTACAAAACGCGCGGAAGCAGCCGGAGCGGGAGCCTCCACCGCCACCACCTCCGCCTCTACCCCTGCCGAAGGAGGGGCACCTGACGGTTGGCTGCCAGCCGGCGGAATGCAACGTCTCGGTGAACGCGAGTCCATTCCTACCAACCAAAGATGGCGTACTTCCTCAGACTTTGCCGGAAGGTCTAGCCACGGTCACGGTGAATAAAGAGGACTACGAGCCTGATCAAAAGCAGCAAGTTGCCGACGTAAAGGAAAACAAGCCAGCACGCCTTGACTTCAAGTTCAAGGTTTCGAATGCTGCGCTGGAAAGGGTTGGTGGCCGACTGTTCAGGCAAATGATAGATGCTTTGGGAGGGCCGGCAGGTTTGAAAGCATCAGGAGTCATCCGGGGAGCTGGCACGTTGAAGTCCTATGCGGACGGCAAGATTACGGAATGGGACTTGGCCACGTTCATTGAGCTTCCGGCCAACGGTTACTTTATCCTTTCTGGACGAGGCCAAAAGTACGAGGTTTCGCGCACGGACAGCGGCTTCGTTTGGAAACCGCAAGGCGCTGAAGTACGAGAGTTGGAGGATTGCCTTCGATGGATTCAGGACTTTCAAATAGCAAATACCGTAGGGCGTCTGCAGGGCACCAGCTTCAAGATGGTGGCCGACCAACTTGTGCCGGCGGAGGGACATCCTGTCGTTATCAGGGCTACTAATGGGAGCGAGACTTACAAAATTGCGTTGGACCCCGACTTCCGCCCCAGCGAGATCACGCTGGAGTCTACGGGATTGGATTCTGGGCTGAGAATACTATACACGGACTATACGAAACTGGGGAGTAGCTATTATCCAAGACACGCACAAGTAATTCTGCCGGATGCGTCGCGACACGGCGTTGTAGTACAGTTTGGCCAGTTCGAACTCAATTTTCCAGCCGTAGCCGGAGGCGGAAGGAAAAACTTGGGGATATTTGGCGGCAAAAAGGGCGCCAAGTAGGAATTAGGCACCGCCTTAAGACGAACGATCAAATGCCACGTGTCGCAGACATGAATTGGCGGTTTCCTCGTTGTATCATCATTGGGATACTGTCTTCTACTCTCGCTATACCGTTGTGCATTGCGTTTGACCAAGATTTTGATTTGCATGTTGATTCACGAACAACAGATACCGTGACCGTGTCTCTTGACGGTCTTTTGAGGTTCCTGAAAAAGTATCCCGGCGATGACGTCTCGGAGGCGATGGCGATAAAACTAATCGAACTCCACGGGCTAAGCTTCAGACCGACAGTTGAGGATCTGGTGAAGCTTAAGAGGGCCTCGGCTTCCAACGATCTGCTCAAGGCGATTGAGGCCGCAAAAAAGCCGCCCCCTGTTGCGAGCAAGGGCAGTCTCGCAGTTGCTTGTCGACCTGTGGATTGCGCCGTCTTGCTTAACGGAAAACTGATTGGGACTACTGCCGATGGTGTGTTGCCTCCGATTACAATCTCCGAAGGTCCGGTGATCGTGGCGGCGACACGAACCAGTTATGAGCCGGATCAAAGAACGCAAAAGATCTTGATTCGCCAAAACGAGACGACTCACATTGAGTTCACGTTAAGACCAACACGCTCGGCCCTGGTTGCGGCTGGCGCAACTCTTTTCCGACAGATGCTCGATTCCTTGGGCCCCGCGGCCGATGTGTCCACTGATGTTGTCCGAGCAGCGGGAACGTTCTATGTTCAGGACCACGAAGGGCGCCGGGTGTCGTGGTCGGTCGTCGCATGGCTCCGTGCCCGGGGCGAGGCACGGTTCGACGTTTCACGGATCCAAGAGAGATACCAGATCACTCGGACAGAAGCCGGCTACGTATGGAAGAGAGCCCCCAAAACCAAGGAGGCACGAGATCTAGAGGACGGAATCCGGCTCGCCATGGATGAGCAACTGCCCCGAGTGATTCAACATTTGAAAGACCCTGATTACACAATGGTAGCGGCGGATCTCGTTCCTGGCAGTCCGAGCACAGCTATTCTTCGAGCGGAGGCCAGCTCGGGGACCTACATCATTACGCTGGATTCAGCGCACCGACCCTGCGAAATAGAGCTGGAATCGTCGGGTTTAAGCTCAGGGCTCCGAATACTTTACTCTGACTACACGCAAGAAAGAGGCGTTTTCTACCCAAAAGCTATGCAGATAATTCTCCCAGATAGGGCAGGCGGGGTCGAGATGCGCTTCAACACGGTGCAGGCTGGCCTATCCGAAAACAGGGCCGTAAGGGCCCTATCGAAATGATCGAACTGCGAAGCTTGTTGAGGCTAACGTGATGCGCCGCCGGATTGACAGGCTCATCAGATTGGGTGCGGGCTATAGTCTGCTGCTATTTGTTATGCCGTCGAGCGCGCAGAAGACGACCTATGTACCGATCGTGCAGCTCAGACCGCCGATCCCGGCAGTTTCTCTGCGGAGAGTGGCAGACTATCTCCAAGGGCCCCAGCAGAAGACAGTTGCGCAACCCGGGGCCTTGGTCCCCGCCTTCGAACAACTCCTTCACCTGAATTCCGCACCACGCAGCACGCCGGTTCATATTCTGCATTTCGGCGATTCCCACACGGCGTCCGATGGTCTTACTGTTACGATCCGCCAATTGCTGAAGGAACGGTTTGGAGACGGTGGCTCGGGATTCTCCCTCGCTGGTCATCCATTCAGGGACTACCGGCGGTTTGACGTGCGCGGCGGCAGCACAATGGGTTGGCACGCCGGGGGTTTACTCTCGCCCGGCGCAGACGGATACTATGGGTTGGGCGGAGTGAGCATATCGACTCACGATGCAGGCCAATCGGTTTTCATCAACACCGATTGCGACTATTTGGAGATTCATTACCTTCAACAACCAGGCGGAGGCGACCTAGCTCTCTTTGACGGCGATAAGCTTCTGGAGAGGTTCTCTACAGCAGGCGACTGGGCGCCAGGAGATGTGCAGTTCCGGAGCAAGCCGGGATTCCATCGCTTCGTGCTCAAAACTGTGACATCACGTCCCGTTCGGCTCTTTGGATGGGTTTCGGACAAGGAAACAGGCATCACGTACGAAGCTCTAGGCATCAACGGCGTTGAGGCTTCCGTTATGCTCCGATGGGACGAGAAGATGTTCTCAACGTATCTCCAGCGCCGTAATCCAGGCTTGGTGGTGTTGGCTTATGGAACGAATGAAGCAGTTGATCGAGCCTGGAACCCTGAGAAATACCAGGCTATGTTCTCCGCTTTGCTTCAGCGGATTCGCCGTGCGATTCCTACAGCTTCCATCTTGGCCATCGGTCCGCCGGACTGCTGGTCGAAGTACCGGGGCACATGGCGACCATTGGCCGGTCTTGACGGCATAATTGAGGCACAACAGACGGCCTGCCGGGAGAACGGCTGCGCCTTCTGGGATACGCGGCAGCGCATGGGCGGAACTGGCTCGATGCGCGACTGGGTGCATGCTGGCCTAGCCCAGGGTGACTACATTCATTTCACGCCGGCCGGCTATCGCCGCCTGGCGACCGCGTTATTCCTGGAGATGATGCGTCTCTACGGGCAATTCATACAGATCCGCGCTGAGATATCGGACTCCGTCTCAGATGGGCCAGCGAACCAAGATCGTTGAAACAGCGCAACTGCGGATCGCCGCCCTGTAAAACAGGAACGGAACAGGGAGCCACAGTGACCAAATACCGGACTAGGCTACACAGTCCAGAATACTTGTACTCCCAGAACCGTCATAAGGAAATAACAGGGCCTGATTAGGGTGTTATCAGCGGCCTGATATTCCCCGGCCGTGCTATCCTTATTAGGCGATTCTAACACACAAGTATCTTTTGAATTATGTTTACTTAGCTCGCACAGAAACAGGCCCGGATCTCCTGTTACGTCTCTGTTTTACAGGAAGAAGTGGGTCCGGGACATGGCGCACGATCCAAGGTTGCGCAGCGGCGCACACGATTCGAAAAGGGCAACCGCGTCGGTGCGGGTGTAGTCATGTCGTCTACGCTTCGTTTTCAAAGTTGCAGCACACCGACCTATTCACTTCAGTTGAAAGTACGGCCCGATGGCGAACCGATAGAACATGCGTGCCTGTAGAGGAGTCGTACTTTGCACGGTGAGTTCAGGTGCGCTTATGGGCTTGAACGCTTTGAACTCCAGCCTCAGGCCGAATCGTTCAGTTAAGAAAAACCGTAATCCGCCCCCAAAATTCACGGCGAAGCTCGTAACCGAAGAGATCGGCGCCGGCGATGTTGACGACTGTCCCAAAAGAGTCACAGTTTCTTGTCCTTTATCACCAGACTCTCGAACGAGTCCCAACCCAACAACTCCATAAGGAATGACGCGACGTTCCGCCAGGGGAACGCGGATATGAAGCCCGCCGTGGAAATCCGTCATGTTGATGTTGTACCGCAAGGTTGTGTTATTGCCGAGGTCCTGTGTGCGGAGGAGCCCGGGCAGGTAACTGGCTTCCACGAACGTATACAGGTAACGCGAGACTCCATAAGCGAGGTTGCCTCCGCCCATAGGGCGAAAGCGGTCCAAACCATAACTCTCGCCGGCAAACAGGCCCAGTTCGAGATTGCCCTTTTTGACGGTTGGCACCGCCTGGGCAAATGTGGGCCGTTGGACTCCAGCGCCGATCCACAACATGGGCGCGAAAACCAGCAACGCCCGTCC
>OCZU010002270.1_pt1 | contig 12323 bp, 12 predicted proteins | sample 1539001 | NCBI WGS metagenome assembly OCZU01 (sample SAMEA3539306, study PRJEB22396) | soil metagenome | biome: tundra; feature: field; material: soil | place: USA | collected 2010-05 | depth 0.15 m
CCGGTGAGGCCCTGGTGCGGGTGCAGGCCTGCGGCGTCTGCCACACCGATCTGCATTATCGCGAGGGTGGCATCGGAGACGATTTCCCCTATCTGCTCGGGCACGAGGCGGCCGGGGTGGTCGAGGCGGTCGGCGGCAACGTGACCAGCGTCGGGCCCGGTGACTTCGTCATCCTCAACTGGCGCGCGGTCTGCGGCCAGTGCCGGGCCTGCAAGCGGGGCAGGCCCTGGTACTGCTTCAACACCCACAACGCCACCCAGAAGATGACTCTGGCCGACGGCAGCCCCCTCTCCCCCGCGCTGGGCATCGGCGCGTTCGTGGAGAAGACGCTGGTCGCCGCGGGGCAGTGCACCAAGGTCGACCCGGCCACCCCGCCCGAGGTGGCGGGGTTGCTCGGCTGCGGCGTGATGGCGGGGCTCGGCGCGGCGATCAATACCGCGCCGGTGATCCTGGGCGATTCGGTGGCCGTGATCGGCTGCGGCGGGGTGGGCAACGCCGCGGTGCTCGGCGCCCGGCTGGCCGGCGCGCGGACGATCATCGCGGTGGACATCGACCCACGCAAGCTGGAATGGGCCAGGGGTTTCGGGGCCACTCATGTGATCAACTCGAAGGAGGCCGACCCGGTCGCTGGCATCCGCGAACTAACCGGCGGCAACGGGGCCGACGTGGTGATCGAGGCGATCGGCCGCCCGGAAACGTACCAGCAGGCGTTCTACGCCAGGGACCTGGCCGGCACCGTGGTGCTCGTCGGCGTGCCGACCCCGGAGATGCGGCTCGACCTGCCGCTGCTGGACTTCTTCGGCCGTGGCGGCGCGCTCAAGTCCTCCTGGTACGGGGACTGCCTGCCCGAACGCGACTTCCCCCTGCTCACCGGCCTGTACCTGCAGGGCCGCCTGCCGCTGGAGAAGTTCGTGTCGGAGACCATCACGCTGGACGCGGTCGAGGAGGCGTTCGCCAAGATGGAACGCGGTGAGGTGCTCCGCTCCGTCGTGAAACTCTGAGCGCGCTAGTGCCTGCTGTGGCTGCTGGCGATGCGCTCTATGAGTTCGGCGTCCCTGCGGATCTCCGCCTCGGTCGGTGATAGCGAGATGACCGCGGTCATGACGAGCGTCAGGATGCTGATGCCGAAGATGAGCGGCAGCAGGAAGGACGTTGCGCTGGCGCCGCCTTGCATGCCTGCCATGCCAGTGGCCGCCTGGGTGGCGTACAGATGCATGGCCGCCATGCCGGTGTAGTGCATCCCGCTGACGGCCACGCCCATGATCAGGCACGCGACAATGGCCGACCACAGCGTGTCCAGCCGTAGCGCGCACCAGAGGGCGACGGTCCCGGTGACGACGGCGATGATCACCGAGAGGATGACCAGGCCGATGCTATAGCGCATCACGTCCGGCATGCGCATCGCCGTCATGCCGATGTAGTGCATGCCCGCCACGCCGAGCCCGATGACAAAACCGCCGGTCAGCAGCGGGGCCAGCCCGTCACCGCCGAATCCGACGATGAGCAGGCCAACGCTCACCACGACGGCGGCGATCAGCATGCTGAAGATCGTGACCGGCACGCTGTACCGGATGGTTTGGCCCGGGATGCTGAACCCGAGCATGGCGACGAAATGCATGCCCCAGACCCCCGCCGTCCCAATGGTCAGGGCGGCCAGCAGCAGCCAGCGGACGCGAGAAGCACCGTGCACGGCGCGGGCCCGTGTGGTGCACCGCAGGCCGAGGAAGCAGCCCAGGCACGACATGACGTAAGCCAGGGCAGGCGTCAGCAGCCCGTACGAAAAGTTGTGGACGGCCACCATCAGCCCAGGCCCCCCGGCCATGCCCATGGAGGTGGGCATGAGATGACCACCTCACGATCAATTTTCATTTAAGCACCAATGGCATCGGCTGTCACATCGGTTTCAGCGTTGATGCCGGGCCTTCACATTTGTCCCTGCCATGCAGCGAGGATTTCGGGATCTATTTCACGAGGTGATCGTCACAGGTCACGCCAGCACGCCGGGCAACAGGCACACCGCTGCCTGCCCGGCTTGGTGATGTCGGCGTTGGACATCCGGCGCGCCCGCGGCCCAGCGGGCAGAATGTCGCCATGACCATGGAAGCACAGATTCCCTCGGTGACCCTGCCCGGTGGCGGCCGCATGCCGTTGCTGGGGTTCGGCACGTGGCAGATCCGCGGCCAGCGCGGATATGACGCGGTGCGGACCGCGCTGGACGCCGGATACCGGCACATCGACACCGCGACGATGTACGGGAACGAGGCTGAGGTCGGCCGCGCCCTGCGGGACAGCGGCCGCAGCCGCGAGGACGTGTTCGTGACGACGAAGCTGGCGCCCAGCAGCGCGGGGCAGGAGCGGGCCACCCTCACGGCGAGCCTGCGGGCCCTGGGCACGGGGCACGTCGATCTGTGGCTGGTGCACTGGCCCCCCGTGGCCAGGCAACTGGTCCCGGTATGGCACGAGTTCCTGGCGCTCCGCGACGAGGGCGCGGTCCGGGCTGTGGGCGTGAGCAATTACTCCGTCGCCCAGATCGAAGTCCTGATCCGGGCCACCGGGCAGGGGCCGGCGGTCAACCAGATCCCGTGGGGACCGACCCTCTACGATGCCGGCGTGGTGGCCGCCAGCCGCGGCCTGGGAGTGGTCGTGGAGGGCTACAGCCCGCTCAAGAACACGAACCTGGCCGATCCGGTGCTGACGGAGATCGCGACCCGGCATGGCGTCACCCCGGCTCAGGTGGTACTCCGCTGGCACATCGAGCACGGCATTGCCGTCATCCCGAAGTCGGCGAACCCGGACCGGATCGCGGTCAACATCGACCTGTTCGGCTTCGCGCTCACCGCCGACGAGATGGCCCGGATCGACAGCATGTCAGCCCGCTAGCCCCCCGATTAGGAGCATCGCGTGATCACCGGTGTGCATGCGATCGTGTTCTCTGAGCGACCTGACCAGGTCCGTGCGTTCTTCACCGACGTGCTCGGCTTCTCGTCGGTGGACGCCGGTGGCGGCTGGCTCATCTTCGCGCTTCCGCCGGCCGAACTGGCCGTGCATCCCGCCGACCGGGACAGCCGCCACGAGCTGTACCTGATGTGCGACGACATCCATGCGACGCTGGCCGAACTCGCGGCCAAGGGCGTCCAGGCCACCGGCGAGGTCACCGACCAGGGCTGGGGGCTCCTGTCGGGCATCCGGCTGCCCGACGGTGCGGAACTCGCCCTCTACCAGCCGCGTCACCCGTCGCCTCCGACGGCAAGTTCCTAGCGGCAGTCCGGGGCGACTGGCCAGCAGCGGCATGCGCTCGTCCCGCCCGGCCGCTTCATCCTTCCGAATCGGGCTTCGCGCGGCTGGCCGCGCGGGCCAGCCGGTCCTGCGGCTCGGAGTGCCGCCGCTAGCTGAACGCCCCCTGGCAATCTTGTCTGCATTGCCCGGCGCGCTCCGGCGGGCGCCTACCATAACGGCGCACGCTCGATTCGGCTGGCGGATCGCTAGCAACGGTCGGCGGTGAGCGGTAGGGACGGGCATGGACACAGCGACATTCGGCAGCATCTGGCATCGCGCCATTGCGGCACAGCCATTGCCGCCGCGTACGCTGGTGCTGGCCTGCGGACTAGCCGCGCTCATCGCGGTCGCGTCACGCCGCCTCTGGCCAGTCACGCGCACCGTGGTGACCGTGGCGCACGAGGGCGGTCACGCGCTGGTGGCGCTCATGGCCGGACGGCGGCTGGCCGGTGTCCGGGTGCACGCCAACACGGCCGGGGTGACCTGGTCGGCGGGCCGGCCGACCGGCCCGGGCGTCGTGCTCACGACCGCCGCCGGGTACCTGGCTCCGCCACTGCTCGGGCTCGGCACGGCCGCCCTGCTGGCCACCGGGCATCTCGGCGGCGCGCTCATGCTCAGCCTGGTTCTCCTCGCCGGGCTCCTTTTTGTGATCCGCAACGCCTACGGGCTGCTCGTGGTCCTGGTGGTCGCCGTTGCGGTCGCGCTGGTCCTGTGGCGAGCCTCCCCGCTGATCCAGGGGATATTCGGCTACGCCATGGCGTGGTTCCTGCTGTTCGGCGGCCTGCGGCCAGTGCTTGAACTCAACCGGTCCCGCCGCCGTGGCCGGTCAGAGGGCTCGGACGCCGACCAGCTGGCCCGCCTCACTGGCGTTCCCGGCGGGGCCTGGGTGCTCCTCTTCGGCCTGGTAGCACTCGGTGCCCTGGCCGTCAGCGCGCTCTGGTTGGTCAAATGAGGGCCGCTACCAGCGGCCCCTGTGCACGACCTCGTCGAACGGGCGCCGGTCCGGCCGCTGGATCGGCACCAGCAGCCTTCCGGCCGGGTAGCCGAGCGCGATCAGGTACGCGAGGAACTTCCCGTCCGGGAACCCCAGCAGTTGCCGCGCGAGCTGCTGATCCCCCACCGCCGCATGGCCGCTGCCGACGCCGAGGTCGGCCGCGGCGATCATGATGCTCATCGTGGCCTGCCCGAGGTCGTACTGGCAATGATCGCGCTCGCGGGCATCAGCGGGCACCGGCGCCACCAGGCCGATGGTCGCAGCCGAGCGGGCCACGTGCCCGGCTCCCTGCCACACCCGGGCGAGTTCCTTTAGCCGATCCCGGCCGGTGACCACGACGAAGTCCCACGGCTGCCAGTTCCGCGAGGATGGCGAGCGGCGGCCTGCTTCGAGGATCTGATCAAGGTCCGCGGGCGGGATGGCCCGGTCCTCGAATTCACGGACATTCCTGCGCGCCCTGATGGCGTCCCATGTCTCCACGCGCGGCGGCCTACCCCGGGGGCGGCCAGCGGAAACCGTGGCCGGTCCCGGCCGATGGACGGGCAGCAGATCACGTCACCCGACATCGGAGTGTCGTCGATACATAACGTTTCGTAAGCTAAAGTCGCAGCCGCGCGCACGGGGGTGCGCCGGCCCGGACACGTGGAGGCACCGAATGGTCACGCGTGACACCGCCTGGCCCAGTGGTACGCCCTGCTGGGTGGATCTGGGAGTGGACGACATCGCCATGGCCAGCGCGTTCTACGCGGGGCTCTTCGGGTGGGAGATCCAAGGGGGGCCGCCAGAAGCTGGCGGTTATGCCATGTGCCTCGCGAACGGGCAGGCCGTGGCGGGCATCGGGCCGAAACAGGGCCCACCGGGAACACCGGCCGCCTGGACCACGTACCTCGCCTCCGATGATGTGGGCCAGACGGCCCGCAAGGTCAAGGCGGCAGGCGGCCGGGTGCTCATGGAGCCGATGGACATCATGGATGTCGGCCGGATGGCGGTCGCGGCCGATCCTGGCGGCGCGGTGTTCGGCATCTGGCAGGCCCGCGCGCACATCGGCGTCGGGCTGGCCAATGAGCCGGGGACGCTCTGCTGGAACGAGAACTTCAGCCGCGACTTCGACCGGAACAAGGCGTTCTACCAGGCAGTCTTCGGCTACGAATACGGCGATATCGGCGATGTCAGCTTTAACTACGCCACCCTGAAAGTCGGCGGTACCGACGTGGGCGGCATCGGCGAGCTTGACACCACCTTCCCGGCCGACGTTCCGCCGCACTGGTCGTCGTATTTTGCCGTCGAGGACACCAACGCCGCTGCCGCGAAGGTCAGCGCGTACGGCGGCAGCGTGGCCCGGGCACCCTGGGACACGCCCTACGGGCGGATGGCCATGGTCAGCGACGACCAGGGCGCGGCCTTCTCACTGATCAGCGTGCCCGTGCCCAGCGAGGGCTGATCCGCGGCCCGCTGTCAGCCCGCCCTGGTCACGGGGTGCTGGCGGTGATCCTTGGCTCGCCCGACATCAGCCTGCCCGCGGTCCGGTCCGCGGTGGCCCGCGCCCACCGTCCGCTGGTGAGCATGCCCACGACGAGCACGAGAAGGCCGCAGCCGGTGACGATCCACCAGCCGACGTGACTGGCGACCGCAAAGCCATGCGGGAGGGAGCCGACCAGGGCCGAGGTCACCACCGAGCCGACCACCGCTACGCCCAGGGTCTGGCCGATCTGCCGGCTGGTGGACGCGATCGCCGCCGCGACCCCGGCCTGGTCGCGGGGCATCCCGGAGATGGCCGTGTTGGTGATCGGGGCGTTGACCATGCCGAAGCCGACGCCGAAAATGACGTAGGGCAGCAGCAGCCAGCCCACGGATGTGCCGTTAGTCAGCCCGGTCAGCAGGGCGCCGCCAGCGGTCATCGCGACCCCGGCGATCAGCAGTGGCAACCGCGGGCCGCGGCTGCCGATGATCCGGCCGGAGATCGGCGCGAAGAGCGCCGTGGCCGCCGCGAGCGGCAGGGTGAGCAACCCGGCGTGCAACGCGGAGAACCCGCGTACGTCCTGCAGGTAAAGAGTGTTGAGGAAGAGGAAGCCGCCGAATGCCGCGAGCGCGCCGATGGCGATCACGGTGGCCCCGGAAAACGGCGCGCTGCGGAAGAATCTCAGGTCAAGCAGGGGCTCGGTTCGCCGTGGTTCATAGCCGACCAGGACGGCCAGCGCGGCCCCGGCCAGCGCGAAGAAGCCGAGGATCTTCGCGGAGCCCCAGCCGGAACTCGGGCCTTCGATGATCGCGTAGATCAGCGACGCCAGTATCACTACCACCAGGACCTGGCCCACCAGGTCAACGCGGCGGGCCCGCGGCGCCCGCGACTCGGGCACGAACAGCGCGGTCAGGGCGATCGCGGCCACCCCGACCGGGATGTTGACCCAGAAGATCCCCCGCCAGCCCACGGTGGCGATTAGCACCCCGCCGACGACCGGCCCGAGCGCCAGGCTCACGCCGATGGTGCCGCCCCAGATGCCGATGGCGCGAGCCCGTTCCGCTGGGTCGGTGAACGTGTTGACGATGATGGACATGGCGACCGGGTTGAGCATCGAGCCGCCGATCGCTTGCAGCATCCGGAACGCGACCAGCCAGCCCAGGCTCGGGGCGAGGCTGCACAGCAGCGAGCCGAGGGTGAACATGGCCAGCCCGGTCTGGAAGATTCTGCGCCGTCCGAACCGGTCGGCGGTCGAGCCCGCGAGCATCAGGAAACTCGCGAGCACCAGCGTGTACGCGTCGACGGTCCACTGCAGCCCCGACACGGAGGCGTGCAGATCGCGCTGGATGGAGGGGAGGGCAACGTTTACGATCGTGTTGTCGAGACCCACGATAATCAGGCTCATGCAGCATATGGCCAGGATCAGGAGTCGCCGTCGTCGGCTCAGTTCCGGCAACAAGCCCCCTCAGTGGTGGCAAACCATCCGGTACTTGCGAAAATACAACTAAGCATCACGGGCGCGAACGCGCGGTTGCCGGTTTGTATGCCCAGAGCAACTCGTGGGCGCAGCGCAACTCGTGGGCCCAGAGCGGCCTGCCAGTCCTGGGCTTCAACTCCGCCGGGAGTGCGGCGGGGCCATCACGTCAAGCCGGGCACATCCAGTCGCTGGGCCCGATGCGGGGATCCTGGTCGGCGCCGCCGGGTGGCGGGAAATGCTCGCGGAGGGTGAACGCGTGCGGCGTGGCACCGTGTGCCCGCAGGTGCAGCACACGTTCCTCGGCGTCCACCGGGGTCGGAACGCTGCCGCGCGGGATCCACCACAACGCGGTATAAGCCTCGGCCATCGGTACGAACCACTGCCGGCGGCGGCGCAGCACCCGCCGGTGCGCATCCGAATAGACGAAGGCCGCCAGTGCCTCAACGGACTCCCACACCGACATGTTGATGATGACGCCTGCGCTGCCCGCCCGATCCCACTCGAAGGCCCGCACCGACGTGGCGTTACCGTCCTCGGTCTGCAGCCGCCACACGAACCCCGGAGCGGCGTCGGCGGCGGCGTTGACCGGGTCAAGTGCCGCGACGAACTCGGCCAGGACCGGACTGTCCAGCGGCGCCCGGAGCCGACCGACATTCACCTGAGCCAGCACGCAATCCATTGGGCCATGGTGTCACAGCCCGGCCAGCCAGCCGGGCTCGCCCAGACCTGCGGCGGGCAGGCCCCGGTGGCGGCTTAGCTCTCCTGTACCAGGGCGATGACGGGAATGACGCGATCGGTCCCGGCCTGATATTCGGCGAACCCGGGGTAGCGCCGGGCCTGTTCCGCGTACTTCTGGTCCCGTTCCTCCCCTTCCAGCACCACCGCCCGGGCCCGGAAGGTCTCCGTACCCATCTCGACGGTCACCTCTGGATTGGCCACGAGATTCAGGTACCAGTCCGGGTGAACGGGCGCACCAGCCTTGGACGCGAACACCAGCCAGCGGCCATCATCGCCGAGGTACATCATCGGGTTCACCCGCTGCTTGCCGGACCTGCGGCCGGTGGTGGTCAGCAACAGCACCGGCGCGCCCTCGAACTGGCCGCCGACCTTGCCCTCGTTGCCGCGAAACTCAGCGATGACCTGGATATTCCAGTCGTTTGCGTCCGTCATGTCGCTCCTGTCCCATTCAGCAGCCCCCGCCCAGTGCGGCGGACAGCCCAACTGTGCCCAGGCCTAGCCTGGCAGACGCCAGCCGCGTAGTCAGGCCGGAGGGGGCCACACGACCGGGAAGAGCGGGTGGTCCATCTCCGCTCCGGCGGGGAGTTCGGCCGCCAGGCCGTCGCATGGCGTGAAGTGCGCCACCAGCGCGGCGCATGGCGGGCGCCGGCGGACAGGTACCGCAGCGACAGGACTCGGCGGCGGCGCACCTGTCCCAGGAGAACCGACGAGGCCCCTCCGTCTCATACCCGGAGGGGCCTCGTCGGTTCTGACCGCCCTTATTGTGCCCGAACGGAGCGGTCTGAGCCGGAACCGACACGCCGGGCCGAGAGCCTCAATGGGTCGAAGGGGCCGTGCGCCGCTGGAACAGCACACTGGAAAGCACGACCGAGACGATGAGGATTCCGCCGCACCAGGCGAGGGCCCGCCACGCGCTCGCGGCGGCCGGCGCGCCCAGGAGCAGCCCGCGCAGCGTCTCGACCACCGGGGTGACCGGCTGGTTGCCCGCGAACCCGTGCAGCCAGGACGGCATGGTGGAAATCGGCACGAAGGCGCTGCTCGGATAGGGCAGGAACATCACGAAGAAGGTGAAGCCGCTGGCGGCCTCGGGCGAGGAGGCAAGGAGCCCGGCCGCCGCAGACAGCCATGAGACGGCTACCACGAACAGCAGCAGCATGCCCACGGCCGCGAGCCATGGCAGCAGTCCCGCGTGCGGCCGGAAGCCGATCGCGATGGCAACCCCGATCACCAGGACGGTCGAGGCGGCGTTACGGGCCACGCTGGCTGCGACGTGACCAAAGAGGACGGCGGCGCCGCCTATGTCCATCGAGCGGAACCGGTCGACGATGCCGCCGGTCATGTCGTTGCTGACGCTCACGGCCGTCAGCGATGCGCCAAAGCCCGCGCAGAGCAGAAGGACGCCAGGAACGACGTAGGTGACATACCTGGTGCCGGTGTGGATCGCGCCACCGAATAGGTAGACGAACAGCACCATCAACATGACGGGGAGAATCAGGGAGGTCAGCAACGCATCGAGGTTGCGCCTGGACATGCGGACGCAGCGGGAGGTCATGGTCAGTGAGTCGCTGACCATGATCGCCGGCCGCCGGGCTGCACGTCCCGTACCGCCGGAAAGTATGCCGCCGGCGGGAAGTGCGCCCCCGGGAAGTGCCAGGTCAGACATGGGATATCTCCTTCGCAGTCGGGCCTTCTGGGCTGGCCTGGCCGGCCGCATGGCCGGTCAGGGCCAGGAAGACGTCGTCGAGGGTGGCGCTGTGCACAGCGAATCGCTGCACAGTGCCGCGGCCCGGATCGACCTCATCGAGCATGGCCCGGATGTGCGCGGCGGTTCCGTCAGTCGCCGCGCCGACGGTCAGGTGGCCCGGGTCACTCGTCACTACCCGCCCGCCGAGGCCACGCACGACCTCGTCGAAGGCGGCGCGGTCCGCAAGCGTCAGGTCTAGGCGCTGCGCCGCGACCTGCGCCTTAAGTTCCTCCGGCGTGCCCTCGGCGACCACCCGCCCGCCGTCCAGCACAGCGACGCGGTCCGCAAGCTGATCGGCTTCCTCCAGGTACTGGGTGGTGAGGAACACGGTGACCCCCGATCGGGCCAGGTCCGTGATGACCGCCCACATCGTCTGCCGGCTCCGCAGGTCGAGACCGGTGGTGGGCTCGTCGAGGAAGATCACCGAGGGACTGCCGACCAGCCCCGCCGCCAGGTCCAGCCGACGGCGCAGGCCACCGGAGTAGGTCGAGACGCGCCGCCGCGCCACCTCAGCGAGCCCGAACCGGTCGAGCAGATCGCCGGCGCGGCCGCGGGCCTGCCGGGACGACATTCCGGACAGCCGTCCCATGATGCGCAGGTTTTCCTCGCCGGTCTGCAGCTGGTCCACCGCCGCGTACTGCCCGGTGAGACTGATGCAGCGGCGGACCAGGTGCCGGTCACCGACAATGTCGTAGCCGGCCACCCGGGCCTGCCCGGCGTCTGGGCGGGTAAGCGTGGACAGGATCCGCACCATCGTGGTCTTGCCCGCCCCGTTGGGCCCGAGCAGCGAGAACACACTGCCGCGGGTCACCCGCAGGTCGACGCCGCCGAGGACATGTGCGGTGCCGTAGGACTTCTTCAGGCCGCTCGCCTCGATCGCCAGTTCCTCGGTCATCTCTGTCAGACTCATCACGGGGCCAGACTCCTCACCAGGGCCGGATACGGCCGCCCTTTTCTGCGTATGGCATACGCTCTATTGCGTATGGTATACGCAGTTCTAGGATGGCTGTCAACCTGGTTCCCAGGGACGGCGGGTGGAGACGATGGGCGAGGACACCGGTACCGGCCTCCCGGCCAGCATTGAGGCGGCGTGGGGACTTCGTGAACGTCCGCACAAGGGCCCTAAGCCCGCGCTGAGCCTGGACCGGATCGTGCAGGCGGCCGTGCACATCGCCGAGACCGAGGGGCTCGGCGCGGTCTCTATGAGCCGGGTCGCTACGGAGCTTGGCTCCGCCACCATGTCGCTCTACCGGTATGTAGCGGCCAAGGAGGAACTGCTCGCGCTCATGGTGGACGCGGCCTACGGCATGCCCCCCGCCGCACCGGTACCTGACGAAGGATGGCGGCATGGACTGTCCCGGTGGGCTTGGGCGATGCGCGCCGCCGTGCGCCAGCACCCCTGGGCGGTGCGCATCCCGATCAGCGGGCTTCCGGTCAGGCCGCACGAGGTCGCCTGGTTCGAGGAGGCGCTGAGCTGCCTGCGGGACACCGGCTTGGCGGAGGCAGAGAAGGCATCAGTGATCATGCTGCTGAGCGGCTACGTCAGGAACATCGCCACCGTGGACGCTGACATCGAAGCGGCTATCCGGGCGTCCGGTACAACCCCCCAGGAATGGATGTCCTCATATGGCCGCATGCTCGCGAGACTGGCCGATCCGCAGCGGTTCCCCGAGATCAGTAAGTTCGTCGCCGCGGGAGTCTTCGACACGGCGGACGACCCCGACGACGAGTTCGTCTTCGGCTTGGAACGCCTGCTTGACGGCATCGAGGCGCTTGTACGCAGCAGGAAGCCTGGGGCGGCCAGCCGCTGACCCTGCTCGCGACCCAGCTCGCGCAGGCCGGCGGCGGACTCCCGCTGGCGCCGTTCACCCAAGATCGCGGCGACGGAAGGCGGCCCGGCCGGCCGCGATCAACGCTGCGGCCACGATGGTCAGCCACACCAGCGGGGCGGCCGTGAACGCCCCGCCCGGTAGCTTCGGCACATGCGTGAACGGTGAGATGTCCATCAGCCACTGCGGCAGCCGGAGAGCGGGGCCCACCAGAGTGAGGAACGCGATCACGCCCAGCACGGTCCAGGCCGCGGGCACAGCCAGCCGGGGCGCCAGGCCGAACAGGGCCACTGCGACCCCGGCCATCAGCCACGCGGCCGGTACCTGGGCGAGCGCCGCGCCGAGCAGCCTGGGCAGCTGGGTGCCCACATCACCGGTGCGCAGCCCATAGGCCAGCCCCGCCGACAGCCCCGCCGCGGCGAGCAGCACGGCGGTGCCGGCCACCGCGATCACCAGGTGACTGGCCGCCCAGCGGATCCGCCCCGTCGGCGTGGCCAGCAAGAGCTCGGCGCGCTGCTCGGTCTCCTCGCCGCGCGGCCGGAGGGCCGCAGCCACGCCGTACGCTGCCGCGGTCACCCCGAGCATCAGGATCAACGCGGCGAAGTACGCGTCGGCGATGGCGCTCTGCCCGCCCAGCCGGGTGACGAACTCCCGGGCCTGCTGGGTGTTCAGGGCGGCGCCGATGCCCTTGGCCGAGGTTCCCAGGACCGCGCCGGTGACAGCGAAGCCGAACGTCCACCAGCGCAGGGAGCCCCGCTGCAGCTGCCAGGCGAGGGCGGACGGGCTGCGCAGCCAGCCGGGCGCCT
>OCZU010002271.1_pt1 | contig 12323 bp, 13 predicted proteins | sample 1539001 | NCBI WGS metagenome assembly OCZU01 (sample SAMEA3539306, study PRJEB22396) | soil metagenome | biome: tundra; feature: field; material: soil | place: USA | collected 2010-05 | depth 0.15 m
AGCATTTCGGCCTGCCGAAAATCAAGGACCGGCTGCTCGAGTTCCTCGCCGCCCTGAAGCGCCGCAAGGAGATCAAAGGCCCGATCCTTTGCCTGGTCGGCCCGCCCGGCGTCGGCAAGACGTCGCTCGGCAAAAGTCTCGCCGACACGCTCGGCCGTAAATTCGCGCGCATCTCGCTTGGCGGCATGCGGGACGAGGCGGAGATTCGCGGCCACCGCCGCACTTATGTCGGCGCGATGCCCGGGCGCATCATCCAGACCTTGCGCCGCGTCGAAAGCCGCAACCCGGTGATTCTGCTCGACGAGCTCGACAAGGTCGGCGCGGATTTTCGCGGCGACCCGGCGTCAGCCCTGCTGGAAGTGCTCGACCCCGCACAGAACAACACGTTCACTGACCATTACCTCGATTTGCCATTCGATTTGTCGCGCGTGCTGTTCATTGCGACGGCGAACTGGCTGGAGCCGATCCATCCGGCGCTGCGTGACCGATTGGAGGTCATTGAACTGCCGAGCTACACCGAATCGGAAAAACTCCAGATCGCAAAGCGTTACCTCGTGCCGCGCCAGCTGGAGGAACATGGCCTGACGCGCAGCGATGTGAAATTTTCCGATGCCGCGCTACGCATGCTCATCCGCGATTACACCCGCGAAGCCGGCGTGCGCCAGCTCGAACGCGAGATCGCCGCGCTCGCCCGCAAGGCCACGCGTAAAATCGTCGCGCGCAACGGCGCGGCGGAAACCATGAAGCTCGACGCGAAGGACCTGGAGAATTACCTCGGCCATGCGAAGTTCGTTTTTGAAAGCGCGGAGAAAATTGGCGAGATCGGCATCGCCACCGGCCTGGCCTGGACGCCGGTTGGCGGCGACGTGCTGTTCATCGAAGCCACGCGGATGCGCGGGCGCGGCAGCCTGACTCTCACCGGCTCGCTCGGCGACGTGATGAAGGAGAGCGCGCAGACCGCCGTGAGTTATCTCCGCAGCCAGGCGAAAAAGCTGAACCTCGATTTCGACGATTACGGCAAGCACGACCTGCACATCCACGTCCCCGCCGGCGCGACGCCGAAGGACGGGCCGAGCGCGGGCGTGACTATCTGCGCCGCGCTGGCGTCGTTGATGAGCAAGCGGCGCGTGCGGTCCGACGTGGCGATGACCGGCGAAATCAGTTTGCGCGGCCGCGTGATGCGCGTCGGCGGCATCAAGGAAAAAGTGATCGCCGCGGCGCGCTTCGGTGTGAAGCAGGTGATTCTGCCGGAGGGCAACAAGCCGGACTGGCAGGATGTGCCGGTGGAAGTGCGCGCGAAATTGAAGGTGTATTTCGTGAAGCAGATTTCCGAAGTCCTGCGACTGGCGCTCGTGGCGAAATGAAAATGCTTTCGTCGTCGTTCTCCTCCTCGTCGTCGTCGTCGAAAGCAATGAGTGATTCGAGAACGACGAGATTGGCGGCTGCTTCCCCCTCACCCCGGCCCTCTCCCCAAGGGAGAGGGAGAATCGTTCCCGGTCTCAGAAAATGGCGCGCGGCTGGACTCGCGCGAAACGCCTCCGAGAAAAAAAGGGCGTTCAATCGCTGTTCCCTCTCCCCGCGGGAGAAGGCCAGGGTGAGGGGAAACGGCCTGTGCAAAAAAAAATTCATCTCCTTTTGGCTGGTTACGCTAATTTTGTTTTTAGCCATGAGCGCGACGGCGGAAACGACGAACACCTTGTCCGATGCGGAAATTCAAGGACGACAACTGGCGCAACAACTTTGCAACGCGCGACCGGCAGAAAATTTGACGAAAACCGGTATTTTGAAATTTCGCGACGGAAAGGGTACGACCACCGAAATTCCAGTCAAAATTGAAACAGTGGTGACAGCTGCGAATTGGACGAGCATTTACGAGCTTTCTCCTCAAGTTCTGCCTACAAACGGAGTCGTGCCGATAAAGTTGACCGTCTTGCATGACTCTGCAAATTCAAACAGTTATGCGCTAACCATAATTCAAGGAGGCGATCCCAAGCGTCGATGGACTAAAGATCGGTCTGACTTCGTGGCCATTCTCAACTTTGCGGGCGATTTCTTGGCGGCTGATTTAGGCTTAGAATTTTTCCACTGGCCGGATCAGAAGCTTTTGAAAAAGGAATTCCGGAGGAATTGCGCTTGCATGGTTTTGGAAAGCACAAACCCGGATTTATCATCGAATCCGAATTTGTCTTCAAGTAATGCCAGTCTTCCTGTTCCTTATTCGCGCGTGGTTTCGTGGATTGACGAGGAGACCGGCGGTATCGTCCATGCCGAGGCGTATGACGCCAAGGGCGAGCTGCTAAAGGTATTCGAGCCAAAATCATTCAAGAAGGTGAACGGCCAGTGGGAGCTTCAAGAAATGGAAATCCGCAATGTGCAGACCGGCTCGCGCACGCGGCTGGAATTTGATTTAAAAAAATAATTCGCTTGGGAATAACTCGTCCCGGCGCGCGCTTGACTTCAAATTGCCGGAGCTTCACGCTGCGAGGCGGATGAATCCAAAACTGCTTTTCCCGCTGGCTCTCGCCATCACACTGCTCGCCATGCCGGCGCGGGCACAGACGAATTCCGCGGCCATCACCAACAACGACGCGGTGGTGAACGGCTATCTTCAGATCCAGGAACAACTGTACGCGACGCAGATGGCCATTGCGGACATCCGGGCGGCGGCGGCGGATGACGCCAAACGCAACGCGGAGACTATCGCGGCGCGGTTGGAGGCGCTGGAACAGTCGGTCGCCGCACAGCGCAATGCCGACGCCGAGGCGGCGCGCCGGACGCAGCAGCTCACCCTGTTGCTGGCGGCGGGGTTCGGGCTGGCGGGCCTTGGCATCATAGCGTTGATGTTTTATTTCCAGTGGCGCGCGTTCACCAAGATTGCCGAAATCTCGGCGCAGCAAAACGCCGCGCTGGCCAACGCCGGTGCCGTGCACCAGCTCGCCGGGCCGGGCCGGGCGGCGGTGGAGACTTCCAATTCGCGACTGCTGGACGTGGTGGAGCAACTGGAAAGAAAAATCATCGAACTGGAAAATGGCAGCAATCTGCTCGCGGTGTCGGCGGATGCCAAGTCCCTTGACCTGCTGGTCGAGGGCCAGACGCTGCTGGACGCGGGCCAGGCGCAAAAGGCGCTGGAGGTTTTTGACCGGCTGCTCGCGGTGCAACCGGATCATGCCGAGGCGTTGGTGAAAAAGTCGGCGGCGCTGGAAAAACTGGGCCGGTTGCCGGCGGCGCTGGATGCCTGTGACCGCGCGATCGCGCGGGACGGCGGATTCACGCTGGCGTTCCTGCAAAAGGGCGGGCTGCTGAACAAGCTCAACCGGCATGACGAGGCGCTGGATTGCTTTGAACAGGGGCTGCTGGCGCAGAAGAAAAAAGCGAAGTTCAGTTGAACTTGATGCGGGTCGTGGCGGCGCGTTCCGTCTCAATCTGCTGCCGCAAGAGGTCAATCTTCAGCTTCAGCAGCTCGCGGTTCTCCTTCGACTGGTCGGCGAGGTCTTTTTCCAGTTCGGAGATGCGTTCCTCGTAGGTGCGGAGACGTTCGAGCAACGGCGTCTGGACGGCTTCGAGGCGGCGGGCGAGCTCGGTGAGTTCGGCGGCGGCGGACTGCTGGGCGGACATCAGTTCGCGGCGCTGCGCGGCAAGTTCCTGAACGACGGCATCCTTGAGCGCGTCCATGAGATGGGGCGTGAGATTGGACTGGGCGGAATTCAACAGCGCATTGATCCGGGGTGGTGGAATCAGCTGGGTCTTGCCCTTCAGGAGCTTCACCAGAAACCGGTTCGCGTCGTCCGTGCCATCGCGGCCGCAGACGGGGCAGGCCACCGGCACCGGCATCAGGGTGTCAGCGGGCTGTACATCAAAGGCGTATTTCTGGCCGCAGGCGCAGTAAATTTTGACGGGAATCATGCGGCGGATTTTTTCTGTTTGTGCAGCGCCTGCTCGTAGCACCGCAACGCCTCGTCATAGCGGGCGAGCCGGTTGAACAGCCCGCCCTTGTTCAGGTAGGCGATGGTCAGGGACTCGTCCAGCGCAATGGCGCGGTCGTAATACTTTAGTGCCTCGTCGGCCCGATCCAGCTTGTCGAGCAGGCCGCCCATTTTGACGAGCGTGTCGGCGCGGTCGGGTTGCAAGGCCAGCGCGGTGTCGAAGCATTTCGCGGCCTTGTCAAGTTCACCGGCGTCGGCCAGCGACTGGCCTTCGACCAGCAGGCTGGCCACGAAGTTGCCGGCGTGGTTTTCCGGAGGCCCTCCACCGTTATGGTTTTCGCTGACGACAGGAAGGGGAGCGGCCTTTGGGGGAGCGGCGCGGGTGGCAGCCTGTTCCTTGACGACGTCCTGCTTGACCGCGTCCGCGAACTCCGGCGTCATTCCGGAAGAGGCTGAGCTTAATAATGTCGTGCCGCCGGGCGATGGCAGCGGCTGGGTGATGCCATTCAGGATCCGCGCGATGACCTGGTTGGCCTGCGGCGTGCCGTCCTGGCCGCAGGCCGGGCAAGCGACCGGAAACGGCATCCGGCCGTCCACGGGCTGGACGTCGAAGGAAAATTTTTGCCCGCACGCGCAGTAGATATTGACGGGGATCTCGCGGTGGAACTTTGCGGCCGCCAAGCCGGTCGATCGCAGCCCGCCCAGACGTTCCAACAGCGGGGCCTGGACGGCTTCGAGGCGGCGCGCGAGTCCGGCAAGTTCGCCGGCGGCGGACTGCTGGGCGGACATCAGTTCGCGGCGTTGCGCGGCAAGTTCCTGCACCAGCGCCTCCTTGACGGCCTGCGAGATGACGGGCAGCAGATTGGGGGCGAGTAGGGCGGGCGTTTCCGCGCGCGCCGGCAATGGTGCCACGACCGGATTTCGGCGGGATGTCCGCCAGGTAAAAACAATGGCTGTGAGGGAAATCACCGTAGCCCCAGCCAGCGCAAGCCACATCAAATCCTCGCCGGAACGGTCCGGAACGCGCGGAATTTCCACGCCTGCGACCGTGGCGTTGAGGCTTGTCGCCGGGGATGATTTTTCCTGCGCTGACAAAATCGCCGGCGGTGCCTTGGTGGTTTGGCCCGGAGAATCCGTGACCGGTTTGGAATTGGGCGGCGCCTGGTAGGTCACCACGTTGCCCACGCCGGAATCTCCGGCGCGGAGCGGCCACGCGCAGACCAGAAGAAATAATACCAAGGATGGAATCCGGGCGTTCACCAGAGGAAGGATTTTTGTTCGCTTAACATTTGTGAGCCGGACCAGAGCGTCGCGCGCCAGGCGACCACTTCGCCAAAATTTTTGTAATCACCGCCCGCCAGCGGCAGCGCGGTCCAATGGCGGAAATAATGCGGCGTGACCGTTCGCTCGAGCGTGGTCTGGCGCGGAACGCCGCCCTGGCCGGCACCGCGCAGCTCCAGCCGCAGGATGAGCTTGGTGTCGTCCGTCTTAGACGTGCTCCACAAAACATCATAGCGGATGGCGGAGATTTCATTGGTGTGGGAGCGCAGATAAACCTGATAGGCGTCGCGGTCATACAGGCTCGGCGAGATGGCGTCCTGGCTCTTGAGGTTGAGAAACAGCGGCAGCACCTTGACGATGTGACCCGACAACGCATCGGCCGCGCCCGCCGCCGCGAGCGAACCGGGCAGGAGCAAAATCATCAGAAGCCAGCGCATGGGGAAACGATAACTTTCGGAGCGGCAAATTCAACCTTGTTTTATTTCCAATAAAAGCCCACGACCCGGACGTCGTTACCGGTGAGGCGGAGGATGATGGCGTGGAACTCGCGTGTGGCATCCCCGATCCGCGCGGTGACATGGACTTCGAACGTGGAGCTGCGCGTGGTCAACAGGATGCCTGCCCGCCCGGCATCCGCTGGATTAAGGCCGGCGGTCTGCAGCGCACCGGCGGCATTCTGGAACGGCGTGTCGTCCTCCGTGCCGTCCACCCCGTCCGGCCCGGAGCGTTGCTGGATGATCGCGGCGGCGATGGACGCGTCCACGCCCGGTATTAATTGCAAGGCGTTCGCATCGGCGGTGTTGATATTGATTTTCCCGGAGGAGACCGCCGTGAAAACATCCACGAGACCGAATGGATACGCCGGCGGCTGGTCGGGAGCGGTGCCCAGACCGAGCTGGGGCCGCTGCGGCGGCGCGGGACTGTTCGACGAGCCGCTGCCCCAATACATTTCCGGCGTCACGCCCTTGACGAGCAGCAGTTCGGACAGGTCGTCAATCGGCGCATTCTTGGCATAATATGGCGGCGTCAGACTTTGATAATAATCGCTCTCCGCACCGGCGACGCGCGGCCCGGCGGCCGGGCTGCGCCAGTCCTGGATGGAATCGGACACGACGGAAATGTCGTCCGCGTTCACGCCCATCACCGTAAGCGCCTGCTGCAACACCGCCGCATTGGCCGTGTTGATGTTCGCCTTGCGTTCGAGGTCAATGATTTGCAGGGAAACCGTCCCGTTGCCGACCGGAAAATTATCGAGGGAAATTCCGGCCAGCACGCTGTTCGTTTCGCCATTGGCTCCCGGCCCGCCGGCCCAGATTTGATTGAGCGAATCATAAGGCTGGCCGGCGAGCGACGCCTCCTGCGCCAGAATCCAGCGCGCATATTCCACGCCGGAACGGCCCAGCCAGAGAAGCTGCTGCTCGTTATCGGCATTCATCGCCAGCTTGGTTTCAACCTTCATCGAAAGCGCCAGCGCCCCCGCCAGCGCCGTAAACACCGCGATCGCGATCATCACGACGATGAGCGCCACGCCACGGGAATTTTGGCTCAAATTTATTTTCATTGTGGGGTGCCTCCAGGCTGGCTGCCAAAACCGCCAGTGCCGCCTTTGCCGAAGCCGCCGTTGCCACGATTGTTTCCGTTTCCATTTCCATTTCCATTTTGCCCGTTTCGATTCCCATTTCCGTTGCCACCGACGCCACCGATATTGCCGGCACCACCACCGCCACCGCCATTGGGCGCGCCGGTCTGGGCGACGGTGGGCAGGGTGCTGGACGGCACGGCGATTTCCCGCGTGATGGCCAGGACAGGTGCGGTGGAATTGTAATGGTCGTTCTGGTTGTCGAGCGTGAGCGTGAGCGTAATGCGCACCATGGGCGGCAGCGAGTTGGTGCTGTCCCAGCCGTCCACCCAGTCCAGCGCGTTCGTGTCCCAGCATTCGACGATGAAATCCTTCACGTTGCGCGCCAGCACGAGCGGGATCTGCTGCTCGTCGGTGTCCAGATCCATGAGAATCGGATTCTGCCGCAGCACCAGGTCCCGCTCCGAATCTTCGCCCGTGGCCTCGACGGAAAACGTCAGCCGGCGCAGGTTGGCATCAAATTTTCCGTTGCGCGGGAAAATGTCCGGCAAACGCGCCACAAAGCTCAGTCCCGGCTGCTCGCCATTGGTGACATTGAAGGTGTAATAGCCCATGGACGCCTGGAACGACTGGATGCAGGTGAGCGAATCTTCCAGCGTGCGAATGGCGATGCGTTGACGTTGCACCCGGGCCGCCGCCGCCTGGCCCACCTGCGCCGATTTGATGATCACCACCCAGGTCGAATAGACCGCCGCGACCAGCAGCGCAAAAATCGCGATGGCCACCATGACCTCGATCAGGGTGAACGCGCCGGTAAATTGTGAAGCGCGCGTTTCGCGCGGCGGATTCTCTTTTCGTCCGTCTCCTGAAATTCGGGACTTCAAATTCGGGATTTGAAATTTCATTTTCATTTGGCCACGGTCGCCCCGTCCAGGCTGCCCGCCGGCGATTGCGGACGGTAAAACAAGACGCTCATTTTTTGGACGACTTCCCGGGTATCGCTGTTCTGCACGACGTAGTCCACCTGGAACAATCTGTTCGTAAGGACCTCGTTGATGTCCGCCGTCCAGGTGTAGCCGGGATACAATTCGCCGAAGTCGCCAGACTGTGAGATTTCGACGATCTTGTTCGTCAGCGAAAGCTCCGAGGCGAGCATGGCCGCATCCACTATCGGCCGTTGCAACCGCCGCGCATTCTGGAGCGAACTGGAGACCAGCGACAAAATCACAAAGATGCACGAAAAAAATATGCCGATGGCGATCATCACCTCCAACAGTGAAAACGCCCGTCCGCCGGCCCGCCGGTTTGTCCTGGTTTTCATCGTTTCAGCGGTTCCGCCTTCGCCAGGGCGGTGGAAAATTCCAGCGTGATCTTGCGCCAGTCATCGCCGGAATGCAGCACGAGCGTCAGCTCGTCACTGGTGCCGTTCGGGAAAAACCGGACGCGGGAGACTTCCGTCTCGGAAAAATCCATCAGGTTGATGCCAATTCCCTCCATCGCGATGCCGTCGGCAAGTGTTACCGATTCGCCGATGGAAGAATCCAGCCGGTTGTCCGCCGGATGAAACGAAACGTCGGCATTCCGGCCTTTGAGGATGGCATCCGCACGCACATCGCCGAACAGCTTTGTCACGTCATACACCGCCTTGCGCATTCCGTCCTTTTGCAGCATGGCCAGCAGGGCCGGGGCGCTGATGGCCGCCATCAGGCCGATGATGGCCACGACGATCATGATCTCGATCAACGTGAACGCCTGCCACCGGAATTTTTTGGCCGCCGCCGTTTTCATCGTCAGGCTCAAGTGTGGATCTGGGAAATCAGGCGGAATAGCGGCAGCAGGATGCTGATCAGCAAAAAGCCGACAATAATCGCCATGACGATGATCAGGAGCGGCTCGATGAGCTGCGTCATCACGCGCAGGCCGATTTGCAGTTCGCTCTCGAAGGTGTCGGCGAGGTTGTTCAATGCTCCGGGCACGTCGCCCGTCTCCTCACCGATGCGCACCAGGTCAACCATCAGTTGTGGAAACAGTTTGCTCTGGCCGAGCGGCTGCGCCAGCGTCTTGCCATCCGTCACCGCCTCGCGCGTCTTGGCGATCGCCTCCTTGATCAGCCGGTTGGACAGGACCTGCTCCGTGATTTTCAATGCGGTGAGGACCGGCACGCCATTCTGCAGCAAGGTTCCGAGCGTGCGCGCGAACTGCCCGAATAAATTCAACTTCACCACCTTGCCAACAATGGGCGCATTCATTTTCCAGGCATCCAGCTTCCGTGCGCCTTCCTCGGTGGCCTGGAAGCGTTTGAACAAAATGACGGCCACGATGATGACGAATCCCAGCAGCCACCAATAGTGGATGATAAAATTGCTGAAGCCCATCAGCAGCTTCGTCGGCAACGGCAGTTCGACGCCGAACCCGTTGAAAATCTCCATGAACTTGGGCATCATGAAAAACATGAAGAAGGCGACAATGCCCGCGCCCACGCAGCAGACCATCGCCGGATAGATCAGCGCCGACTTGAACTTTGCCTGCACCTCCGCGAACTGCTGGAAATGATCCGCCATGCGCCGCAGGACCTCCACCAGGGAACCGCTCGATTCGCCCGCCCGCACCATGTTGACATACAGATCCGAAAAAATGCGCGGCTGTTTCGCCATTGCGTCCGACAGCCCACGGCCCTCGGTGACCTCCTGCTTCAAGTCGCGGCTCACCTCGGCGGGAATGCCCTTGGATTCCAGGTGCGTCATGCTGTTCAGCGCCACCGTCAGCGGCATGCCGGACTTGAGCAGGTTGGCCATTTGCGTGGTGAACGTCGCCAGCTCCTGCAGCTTGGGCTTGCGCTTCTGCTGCAGTTGTGCGCGCAGCGTTGGCGGCAGGAGCGAGAGAAAATCCGCTTTTTGCCCGGCGCGCTTCTCGCTGGCCGCCGCGCCCGCCTTGGCCGTTTCCACGGCAATCGGAAAAAGTCCGAGCCGCTGGATCTGCGCCAGTGCCGCCGGCCGGTCGTTCACATCCAGGATGCCCTCGACGAGTTCCCCGCTGCGCCGGCGCGCCCGATACGAAAATTCTGCCATAATGCTTAACCTTAATAAAAACCGGTACCGGCCGAAAGTTTCAAAATTAAGCCGGCCCCGAATGTGAATCGTGCTTGACGAACGCCGCGTTTTCGATTGGATTGTAGTCCTATGAAGAAGCTATTTTTTGCCGCCCTCGCCGGAATCGTCATTGTCACCGCCGGCTGCATCAGCACCGTCACCGACACCAGTTCACCGGCCATGACCTGGTCCACCGACAAAATCAGCGCGCGTTACCAGCGTTCCGTGGATCAGGTTTACCAGTCGGCGGTCACCGTCATCCAAAACAACGGCGTGGTGCTCACCGAATACATCCCGCACGACACCACCAACATCGTGCGCGCCCTGTCCGGCAAGGTGAACCAGAAAAATGTCTGGGTGCGCGTCGAGGCCGTGGATTCCAAGATTACCGAACTGACCATCCAGGCCCGCTCCAGCTGGGGTGTCAGCGACGTCGCCCTCGCCTCCGAACTGGTGACGGAAGTCGCGCTACAACTTGCGCGGTGAGCCAGTTTGTTTCACACGTTCTTCCGGATACGGTCGGGATGTTTTGCCCGGCTGACGGCGGTGTCGTAAGTGATCAGGCATTTGCAATAAAGATCGTAAAGGCAGTTGTCCATCAGAACCATGCCATCCTTGCGGCCCGTCTGGATGGTGTTCTCCAACTGGTGCAATTGATTTTCCCGGATCATGTTGCGCACGGCGCCATTCGCCACCAGCAATTCGCAGGCGAGTATCCGGCGCGTCCGGTCGGCGGCCGGCAGCAAATCCTGTGAGATGATGCCTTGGAGTGCGTTGGCCAGTTGCAGGACGATCTGCCGCTGGGCGCTGCCTTCAAAAACGCCGACGATACGCTCCAGCGCGTGGGAGGCATTTGGCGAATGCATCGTGGCCAGCACGAGGTGGCCGGTTTCCGCCGCCGTCAGGGCGGTGGAAATCGCTTCGTGATCGCGCATTTCGCCCACCACGATCACATCCGGATCCTGGCGCAACACGTGGATCAGGGCCCGGTTGAACGAATGGACGTCGGTCAGCACCTCCTGTTGCACGACAATGGCGCGCTTGTTTTGATGGACGAATTCGATGGGGTCTTCGATGGTGACAATCTTGCAGCGGCGTTCGTTGTTGATCAGGTCGATCAGGTAATTAAGCGTCGTGGTTTTTCCCGCGCCGGTCGGCCCAGTGATCAGCACCAGCCCGTTTGGTTTACGCGCCAGCTCGTCCAGGCATTTGGGCAGGCCCAATTCTTCACGGGTGGAGATGCGCTCGCCGCAAAAACGGAAGCTCATCTCCGGATGACCATTGCGCCGGTAAAACGTCATCCGGACCCGGCCGGCCACGCTGTGGAGGAGCGAGATGCACAGTTCCCATTCCTGCTCAAATTTTTTCTTTTGCAGATCATTGAGCAGACTGTCCGCCATATCCGTGATGTCCTCCACAGTCAAGGCGTCCTCGTCCGCGATGATGATTTCGCCGTTGACGCGAAAGGCGGGCGGCACGCCCGCGACGAGGTGCAGGTCGGAGGCGTCGAAATCATTCACACAGGACAGGAGGCGATCCAGGTTGGGTGTGCTCATCGTTTGAAAAGTTGCCGGCACCAGTCGCACGCACGCGGCCAGAATCCGGCGCGGGCCAGCTGGGTGGACGCAAGGCTGGCGGCGTGGCATTGCGGGTTCAACTGATACGCCTGCGTGAATGATGTCTCGGCCAGGCTGATCAAACCCAGCGCCCGCTGGCATTGGCCCAGTTCCAGCCATAAAATAAAATGGCTGGTGTTCCATTCGACGGCCGGTTGCAGCAGTTTCAACGCGAGCACGAATTGTTTATAATAGAACCGAATTCTCGCCGCCAGCCAAAGCGTAAACCAGTCCTTGGGCGACAGCAGGAGTGCTTTCTCAAAGCAATAATCGGCGCGTTGCTCTTTGCGCGCCAGCATCACGTCGCCGCGCGCGAGCCAGATGTAGGGCGTGTCGCCACGTTCCTCGATGGAGGCATCCGAGAAGGCCAGCGCACCTTGCAGATCGCCGCTGCGTCCGAGCGCGACCGCCTTGGCGGCGAGCAGTTCCGGCCATTGCGGAAAACGTTCGAGCGCCTTGTCCGCCCACAGCTTCGCTTCGCGGAATTCTCCAAGCTCAATCAGCATCCGCACCTGTGCGGTCCACGCCGCGGCATTTTGCGGGTTGTATTCCAGGACTTTTGAATAAAAACGCAGCGCCGGTTCAAAGTCTCCGTTTTCAAAGGCCGAGCGGGCCAGGGCAAAATAATACGCCTCGTCCTTGACCAGCGCCGGCTGCCCGTGCTGCGACTGGTCTTCGGATTCACCGCCCAACTCAAGATTGCCAAACCGGCTCATGGTAAAATTTGTTTCCGAAAAAACCATCGGTTGAATGGACGCCCGACAAATTCCTCGCGCGACACAATCACCATCTGCTGGACGATGCCGCCCTGGGTTGCAAAGAGCCCAAACGGTTC
>OCZU010002274.1_pt1 | contig 12320 bp, 11 predicted proteins | sample 1539001 | NCBI WGS metagenome assembly OCZU01 (sample SAMEA3539306, study PRJEB22396) | soil metagenome | biome: tundra; feature: field; material: soil | place: USA | collected 2010-05 | depth 0.15 m
CAGCACGTCGACCTCATCGCCGGCGATGGCACGCGCCGCGGAATGATCGTCGAGCTCGGCCAGGTTGACGAACCGTTCCGAGAGCCCGCGGAATTCCTCCGTCAGTTGATCCTCGTTCACTTCGGGCGCCAGCGAGTAGAGATACAGGCTCACGCGCGCCGTATCGTGTGCGGCAAGTACGTCGCGCATGAGGCGCCCCATGACGTGCGCGCGGAAATCGGCCGAGAGATAGCCGACGCGCATGCGGCCTGCGGCAGCGCGGCGGGTGATCGTGATCGGCTCGAAGCGCGAGCGGTTCTGCTGCTGGAGGCGATCGTATCCGCGGTACAGCTCGGAGAGCGCCTCGCGCGGTAGATCGCAATATTGCGCGCGCGACACCGTGACGGCAGCGAGGTCGGCCTGATCCGGACGATACGGCCACCCCAGCGCAAGCGGCAGATATTTCGCTTCGTAAGCGGGATCGCCGACTAAGCGCGAAAACATGAGCCCTGTCGTTACCAGCTCCGCGGACAGCGGCGCGCCCGCCTCGAAGCGCAGAAAATCATCGACCGCCTCCTCGATGCGTCCGAGCAAAAGCAGACTGGTGCGCAACGCGAACCAGGCTCGGGTGTCGGTCGGCGCGAGGGCGCGCGCGCGCTGAAGATGCGGCAGCGCCGCACCCCAGCGCCCGCGGCGTTGCAGCGTCAAGCCGAGATTGCCGAGCGCTTCGATCGAGCTTTCGTCCAATGCGTGCGCGCGCTCGAAGGCGCGCTGCGCGTCGGCGTAACGGCCGCTGTGAAAGTGAACGTGGCCCAGCGCCAGCAGGGGAGCCGTCCAGTTAGGGCTGTGCTTCGCGGCCTCGTCGAAGCTCAGAACAGCGGCGTCGAAGTCCCCTCGCGCGAACAGAAGCGCGCCGGAATTGTGATGTGCTCCGGCAAGCGTGGGCCAGACCGCGAGCACACTACGATAGGTGGCGATCGCGTCGTCGACGCGGCCGGCGTCGGCTTCCGCCGCGGCACGCGCAAGGAGCTCGTGCCACGCAACCGGACCCGAGCTCACGCGTCTGTCTCCCCAACGGCTGCGGTCGCCACGACCGAGTGGCGGCGCCATCCGAAGACGAACCACCCGTATGCGAGCACGTTGACGACCAGCACCAGCAAGAACGCGACCTGGATCGCAGCACCGCGATCAATCTCCAGTCTCGATCGCGCCGCGTCGACGACCAGGCCGATCCCCCATTGCATGGCGAAGCTGCCGCTGAACATCAGCAGGTTGAAAGCCGTATTTGCGCGCGCGGCCAGCGCACGCGGAAATCCCTGTCCGAGAAGCGTGAAGCCAAGCACGTTGACCGCGGCGCCGAGACCGTAGACGGCCCACACCGCGTACGTCCACGGCACACGCAGGGCGATCAAGGCCAGGGCGACGATGTTGAGCCCAAAGCCGCCGGCGTAGAGATGCCGGGTGGCGATGCCGCGACGCGCGAGCCGGGTCGCGAACATGCCGATGGCGAGGTAGCCGCCAACCACGGCCAGGCCCATTACCAGCAGGTGCGCAGCCGCCAAGTCGCGGGTATAGCCGTTGACTTCCATAAGCCAGGGCACCGACCAGAGTCCCTGGATCGCCATGAACGAGCCGATCGTGCTTGAGCCGAGCGGCGCCATCCACCAGAGGCGCTTGCTGCCGAGAACGCTTCTTACGCCACGCCACTGAGCGTTCCATCCGGCAGCGTCCGGAGAGTGCGGAGTGTCGGGGACCCAAAGAAAGATCGCCGCGCCCGCAGCAAACGTCGCGGCGGCGAGTACGACAAAAATCCCACGCCACGAAATGAACGGCAACGCCGCCGCAACCGGTGCGGTCGACAACAGGGCGCCGGCGCCGCCGGCAACCATCATCCACCCCGAAAGCGAGGCGTGACGCTCCGCCGGGTACCACGCCGCGATCGCCTTGAGCGGTGCCATGAGGCCGACCGCTGCCCCGGCGCCGATCAGCGCGCGGGCAAAGGTGAGTCCGCTTACGGTGTCGCTTGCGGCGAACGCCAGTGCTCCGCATCCGGCAACGACGAGGAGGACCGGCTCGACGCGACGCGGGCCGTATCGATCGAGCAGCATGCCGGCGGGAATCTGCATCGCAGCGAAGGCAACGAAGTACGCGCTGGTCAGGAAACCCAACGACGACGCGCTCATCCCGAGCATCGCGGTGAGATCCGGCGAGATCACGGCATTGACGTTGCGATAGACGTATGAGAGCAGATAAGCCGCTGCGAAACACAGATACAGTCGAAGGAAGCCAGGCGAACTCACGCGTTGCCGCAGTTCGACTTGCGACGCAGGCACGGGTTCTGCCAGCAAAGTTCGCTGTGGCGTCATGGAAAATTATTTCCGGGAAATCAGGACCGGAATATGAAGTACGCCGCGCCGGCCATGCACAACGCCGCCCAGAGATAGTCAAGCTTCAGGGGCTGGTCCATATAGAACATGGCGAACGGCACGAAAACCGTGAGTGTGATGATCTCCTGCATGATTTTCAGCTGGCCGAGCGTTAGCGCTGTGTAGCCGATGCGGTTCGCCGGTACCTGCAGAAGATATTCGAACAGGGCGATGCCCCAACTCGCGATCGCGGCGATCCACCACGAACTTCCCTGCATGCTGCGCAAGTGGCCGTACCAGGCGAAGGTCATGAAGAGGTTGGAACCGGTCAGGAGGATCGCGGCGCTCAGCGCCGGATGCTGCAGCATGAAGGTCGGCATGGCAGAGAAAGAAGTGCAGGGAGAAGTGCCATTATCGCCGATTGCGCCACCTGTCGGCGCGCGCCGAGACACATGCGCCGCCTCGGCCAACGCGGTGATAGAATTCGCGCTCTTTCGCGGACGCGAAGGCTTCGAGCAGACACCATGATCCATATTCCGCCGTTCCTGGTCCGCAGCGCGTGTGCCGCCGTGCTCTGTTCCGCTACGCTCGCGCTGCCCGCCGCGGCGCCCGACGCGCGATACCCGGTCACGGAAAAACGTCCCGTCAGCGATACCTACCACGGTGTTACGGTGGTCGACGACTATCGCTGGCTCGAGGACGACGCGAGCGCCGAGGTCAAGAGCTGGACCGCCGAGCAGAACGCCGCAACGCGCCGCTATCTCGACCGCATCGCACAACGTTCGGCGATCGCCGCCCGCGTCGGTGAGCTGCTCCGATCGGCCCCGGTACAGCACTTCGACTTCCAGTATCGCAAGCAACTCTTCGCGATGAAGAATCAGCCCCCGAAGAATCAGCCGATGCTGGTGGTGCTGTCTGCGTCTGCTGACGCCGCCGGCGAGCGCGTGATTCTCGATCCCAACGACATCGACGGCGGCAAAGGCGGGACTGCGATCGACTTCTACAAACCGTCGCACGACGGCCGTTATGTGGCCGTTTCGCTGTCGCAGAACGGCAGCGAGAACGGCACCGCCTATGTTTACAACACGGCGACCGGGAAGCGATTGCCCGACGTCGTCGTCGGCGTGAACTTTCCTACCGCCGGTGGCAGCATCGAGTGGGCGCCCAACAGTCACGGCTTCTATTACACGCGGTATCCCCGTGGGAACGAGCAGCGGCCACCCGAAGACAGCCACTTCTACCAGCAAGTCTATTTTCATGAGCTTGGCACGTTGGCGGCAGCCGATCGCTACGTCCTCGGCAAGGATCTGCCGCGTATCGCCGAAATCGCGCTCGATGCCAGCCGCGACGGCCGGCTTATTCTCGCCGAAGTACGCAACGGCGACGGCGGTCAGATCGCCTATTACCTCGGCTCCACGGATGGTACCTGGGTGCAGGTCGCGGGCTTCGATGATGGCGTGAAGCAGGTTGCGTTCGGCGACGACGGCAATCTTTACGCGATGAGCGTGAAAGACGCGCCGCTGGGGCGCATCGTCGCGATTCCTCTGTCGACGCCGACGATCGCCAACGCGCGCGTAGTCGTGGCCGAGACCAAGATCGTCGCCGAACGGGTATTGCCGACGCGCTCCCGCCTCTACGTCACTTACCGCGCCGGCGGACCTTCGCTCGTCCGCATGTTCAGTTTCGACGGCAAGCTGCTGCGCGAGTTGCCGGCGGAACCCGTGTCCGATACCGAGGTTGTCGTCCAGCTCGACGGCGACGACGTTCTCGTTCGCAGCATGAGTTACCTGACTCCGCGCACCGTCTATCTCTACCACGCCCAGACCAACAAGCTCGCGCACACCAATCTCAACGGCGGCTATCCGTTCGACATGAAGGATGCGGTCGTACACCGTGAGTACGCGGTGTCGAAGGATGGCACGCGCGTGCCGGTGACCATCCTTTCGCGCAAGGGTATCCGCCGCGACGGCAGCAATCCGACGCTGTTGTACGGTTACGGCGGCTATGGGATCAGCATGACGCCCTATTTTTCGACGATGCAGCGGCTTTGGCTCGACTACGGCGGCGTTTACGCCGTCGCCAACGTTCGCGGCGGCGGCGAGTTCGGCGAACCCTGGCACCTTGCCGGCAATCTCACCAAAAAGCAGAACGTGTTCGACGATTTCGCCGCCAGTCTTCAAATGCTGGTCGACCGAGGCTATACGCGTGCGGAGAAGGCAGCGATCATGGGCGGCAGCAACGGCGGATTGCTGATGGGCGCGACCCTGACGCAGCATCCGCAGATGATGCGCGCCGTGGTGTCGGAGGTAGGCATTTACGACGCGCTGCGCTGGGAGACCCAGGCGAACGGCGCATTCAATGTCACCGAGTTCGGTTCGGTCAAGGATGAGGAACAGTTTCGCGCGCTCCGCGCCTATTCGCCATTCGCCAACGTGAACGACGGCACCGCGTATCCCGCGGTCCTGTTCACCACGGGCGACAACGATGGCCGCGTTGCGTCATACGAGTCACGGAAGATGACCGCCAGATTGCAGTCTGCGACTTCGTCGGATCGTCCGATACTGCTGCGCACCGAGGCCGCGGCCGGGCATGGCATCGGAACCGCGCTATCGACGCGGATCGAGGAGGCGGCCGACATTTACGCTTTCCTTGTCGACCAACTCGGAATGAAGCCAGTTCCTCCACGAAAACACTGAGCCGTTCGCACGCCGCGCCCGGCGTCGACGTCAACTCAGTGTGGCATAAGGCAGTGCGACGCTGACGACGACCCCGCGCCCGTCGTCGCGATTCTGCGCCGTCGCCTGCCCGCCATGGGCCTCGGCGATCAAGCGCACGATGTAAAGACCCAAGCCCAGATGCGGCATGTCTCTGCTTTGATCGCTGGGCTGATCGCCGCGCACCGACACCATCGAATCGAACAACCCGCCGCGCATCGCGTCGGGTAGAGACGGCCCCTCGTTTTCCACCGACAGGCGTAGCTCGGCGTCGCTGCGCTCCAGTCGCACGACGATGGGCTTTCCCTCGGCACTGAACTCGACCGCATTCGCGACCAGCTTGTCGAGCATCTGCGCGATCAGCTCGGGCGCACCGTCGAACATCGTCTCGCCGGACGGAAGATCGAGCTGCAGCGTGTGCTTCGGGTAGGCGATCCGATAGCCGTCGACGCAGCCCGCCACGACTTTGGCGAGATCGAAGCGCTGGCGCTCGTCCTCGCCAACGCTTTGCTCGAGCCTGGTTGCCTCGGTCATCCGGGTAAGGATGTGCGTCAGGCGATTGAGTCCCTGTTGCGCGCGCTCGATGTAGACGCGCGAGTCGGCCGGCAACGGCGAGAGCTTGAGATTGTCGAGCGAGCTTCGGACGACCGCGATCGGCGTGCGCAGCTCGTGCGACAGGCGGCTCGCCATGTGCTCCCGGTAACTGGCGTATTGCGCGAGCCGCGACAGCACGCTGGAGAAGCTTCTCGAAAGATCGCCGATCTCATCGCCGGCGCTCGATCCGGCGAGGACGCCTCGGACGCGGCCGTGCGCGTCGATGGCGGCTTCGGCCTCGTCGCGCAACTTGCGGATGCGCGCGGACAGGCGCGATGCATAAAGCGTCAGCGCCAGCGAACCGATCAGAAGTGCGGCGAGGACGATGGAAAAAAGCCGCTCGAACGCGCGGTTGCGCTCCGCCAGCACCGCGTTGGTCGTTTCCTCGACGATAACTGCGCCCTTGACCTGGTCTCCGACCCATATCGGATGCGCCGCCGAGACGACGACTGCCTTTCCGTCGGGAGTCGGGCGCCGGTCGACGGTCAGGATCCCCGACAGCGCACCGTCGACTTCGCGAGCCGGCAGCGCGACGCGTCCGGCCTGCTCTTCGCCGAAATCCTCGCTTGGCTGCTTGAGCACCAGCGCGTACAGCGGATGCAGGGTCTCGCGCTCGAGCCATTGCCAAACGCGTGGAACGCCCGACTCCGCCGCCTGTTCGTCAGGCAGCGCCGGACGCTTGAGGCTCCCGGCGCGGGCGAGAACATTGAGCTCGCGGTCGATAACAAAGATGCGTGCGGTGGTGCGCGAGAGTCCCTGCACGATCTGCGAGATTTCCGCCGGGCCGCCGCCGTTGCCAGGGGCGGACGCGGCGTCGCGCTGAATCGGCGCCGACGGAGTATCGGCCGCCGCCGCATCCTGCGAGCGCTCGACCGCCAGCGATTCACGAGGCATCGCCGGCGCGTCGAACAAGCGGGGCCGGTCGTGCAGCGCCGTCGCGACTGCCTGCGCGGTTCCGGCGAGGGTCTTTTCCTGCGCGTCGCGCAGGAACCGCTCCAGTTCGCGCACGTACTCGTAGCCCAGCCACGGGATCGCAAGGAAAACGGTCAGGACCAGCAGCAGCTGCGCGCGTATGCCGAGCGCGATGCGAATCTTACTCACGGGCAAGCGACTCAAAAGCGGAATTCATAAGCGGTGCAACAGCTTCGTCTATGGCTCGGCGTCGGCGTTCCAGCGATAACCCATGCCGTACACGGTATCGACGCAGTCGAACGCCGGGTCGAGCGCAAGAAATTTCCGGCGAATGCGCTTGATGTGCGAGGTGATGGTGGCGTCGTCGACCACGATCTTGGCGTCGCGCATCAGGCTGTCGCGATCCTTGACGTGGCCGGGAAACCTGGCCAGGGTGTGGACCATCCAGAACTCGGTCAGCGTCAGGTCGACACGCTTGCCGTCCCAAAGTGCAGCCAGGCGCTTGAGATCGAGCTTCAGCTTGCCGCGCTCGATCGTTTCCTCGACCGATTGCGGCGCGGCAAGCAGGTCGCTTCGCCGGAACAGCGCGGCGATGCGCGCGATCAGGTGCGGCAGGCTCGCGTCCTTGGTCAGATAATCGTCGGCGCCCAGACGCAGGCCCGCGACGATGTCGAAGTCGGAATCGCGCGCCGAAAGAAAAACGATCGGCAGGTTTGCCGACATCGCTCTCAGCTCGCGGCACAGCGCAAATCCGCCGTCGATATCGTCGGTGAGCCCGATGTCGATCAGAGCGAGATCCGGCAGGCGGGTGCGAAATGCGGAGAGCGCTTCACTACGCCCCGCATAGGCGGCGACTTCGTAACCCTGCTTTTTCAGCACGTCCGCGTAGTTCGCGCGTATGACGGGCTCGTCCTCGACGATGGCGATGCGGCGGCTCATGGCGATTCATGTCTCATGGCGGTCGAATATACCGCAGCGAGCGCCGCCGCCGTTGGCCGCTCGAGCATTGTCATTTTTTCGCCACCATTCTTCGTCGCGCCGCCCCAGGTGCCGCACATGGCGGTCGCATCGGCGGCGCCCAATGGCATCGGGGCTCAAAGGTCACCGCAGACGAAGAAGGAGACAAAGCAAATGGCAACCATCGATTCCAGCAATTCAAGGGCGATCAACGCTGGCGTCTGGCGCGACCTCGCGCAACTCGCCGCCGAGGCACTGGCGATCGGCGTGGTGTTCAGCCTTCTGCTGGCATTGGCGGTGTACGTCGTCGCGCGCGGCGGACACGGCGAAGAGTTTGCCGGGTTGCGGACTACGCCGATCGAAATTCACGCTACCGCAGCGACGGGCTGACGCGAAGCAAACCGTCGAGCGGGGAGGACCCGTCGGCGTTCGTGGGACTCGCGGAGCGACAGCCGCGCGTCGCAACGATCCGCCGAGTCTTCCCCGGTCGGCGCTTCTTCGATGCGAGCCCAAGCGCGAGTGTCAGGCGAAGCGCAGGCGCAAGCCTTCCACGCCCAGGCTGCCGTAGTGGCTTTGCCAGGTTTCGTCGCGCCTGATGGGCCACGCGTCGGTGATCGTTCCGGTGGTGACGATTTCACCCGCGGCAAGCGGTGCGAAGTTCGGTTGTCCCGCCAATAGGCGAATGAGATGCGCGAGTGCATTGAGCGGGCTGTCAAGCACATTGCTGCCGGTGCCCCGATCGACGCCGGCGCCATCGCGCGCGAGCGTCAACTCGAACGAAGGCAGGCGCGAAACGATCTCCGCCCGGTTGTCCGCGGTCACCGGGAGCGGCGTTCCTACCAAGAGCGCGGCGTGCAATCCCGAGGCGGCGGTGCAGTCGGCGGCCGCAAATCTCCAGTCGGGGAAAACGCTTTGCACGATCTCGAATCCCGCGGCGACCCACTCTATCGCCTCGATCAGCGCCATCGGGTCATCGCTCGATGGGGGAGCGGTGCGAAGCTTGAATACGACCTCGGGCTCGATGCGCGGCCGAACGAAGCCTGCAAGCGGCAGCGTCGCGCTGCTGTGCTCGGCAAAATGAACGGTGTGCGACCAGACCGGGGCCCACATCGGTTGATAGACGCCGTAGCGCTCCCAGATCGTGCGATTGGTGAATCCGATCTTGCGCCCGATCGATACCCATCCCGCGGCTACGCGCCGGGCGTTGATCGCGGCGAGGACGTCATAAGCACGCCGGACGTCGAACGTCGGGTCGCCGCTGGTGATGGGCGCAATCGTGCCGGCGCAATCCTGGCAGGCGACGAGCGTGTCGGCGATGGCTGTCGTGGATGCCACGGCGCGTTGCGAGTCGGTCGCTGGAGCGCTACTTGAAATAACCAAGCGCCTTGCCGAGCACGACGCCGCCGGCGAATAGCGCCGTCGCCAGCACCATGCCGATCACGGTGGCCGCAATCGCGCCGGCAACGCCACCCAAACCGATCGACGAAACAACGATCCATGCGATCGCCGCGCCGATGCCTGCGCATATCACGATGGCGATTCCGCTGCGGACGTAAGACATTTTTTGAATCGGCGCCGGCTTGCCCGTGCGGGGCGCAGGAAGTATAACAGTCGCATCCGCGCTCAGTGGCGCGGCCGCGGGACAAGGCATGCATCGTCCGTCAAGATATCTCAACCTCGTCTGCGTTGCATTCGCCGCGGCGACGTTGCTCACGGCACTCACTTCGGTGAGGACGCACGCGCAGAGCGCATTCAAGGCGCCGCTCAAGATCCTCGTTGGATTCGCTGCAGGCGGCTCGTCGGACATCGCGGCGCGCATGCTGGCCGACAAGCTCAAGGACACGCTAGGCCAGCCGGTCGTGGTCGAGAATAGGGTCGGCGCGGGCGGCCGAATCGCCGCCGAGGCGTTGAAAAACGCGCCCGCAGACGGATCCACTTTGCTGCTCACGCCGGTGGTGGTGCCCGTGCTCGCGCCGCTCGTGTTCAAGCAGCTCAACTACGACCCAGCGAAAGATTTCGCGCCGGTGTCGCAAGTCGCCACGTACCAGTTTGCATTCGCGGTTGCGCCGAGCAATCCGGCGAAGACCGTTCCGGAGTTCGTCTCGTGGCTCAAGGCGAATCCGACGCAAGCCAATTTCGGCTCTCCCGCGCCCGGCAGCCTGCCGCATTTCTTTGGCTTGATGGTCGGCCAGGCGACCGGCATCGATATGGTTCACATCGCCTACAAGGGCGGCGCGCCTCTCGCGACCGATCTCATGGGCGGTCAGATCCCCGCCGGCATCGACGCGCTTTCGGACATGATGGAGCTTCACCGCGCGGGCAAGATACGCATCATCGCCACGTCCGGCGCGCAACGCTCGCCGCTCCTGCCGACGGTCGCGACGTTCAAGGAGCAGGGCTTTCCGTCGATCGAGGGGAGCGGGTGGATCGGCGTGTACGTCCCTTCCAAAACACCCAGGCAGGTGATCGACCAGCTCTCGGCCGCAATTATCAAGGCGCTGCAGATGCCGGAGGTCCGCCAGAGATTTCTGACTCTCGGTTACGAGCCGACCGGCACCACGCCGGAAGTGCTGGCGGCGATCATGGCCGCCGATACTGCGCGCTGGAGGCCGATCATCAAGCGCTCCGGCTTCAGCGAGTAGCGCGGCATTCGTTGCATCGCAATTGCTCCAGGGCACGCTACCGACAAATGATTCCGCCAGCGCGAAACCTGTTTGTCGGCACGACTCAAGCTTTCTGGAGCGACCGATGAGCGTTGTCCGCAACGTTCTGTTCATCATGTGCGACCAGTTGCGTGCTGACCACCTCGGCTGCTACGGACATCCTTTTCTGTCGACGACGCATCTGGACGAGCTCGCGCGCCGCGGCGTGCGCTTCGATCGCGCGTTCGTGCAATCCGGTGTCTGCGGACCGTCGCGCATGTCGTTCTACACCGGCCGCTATGTCGCGAGCCACGGCGCGACCTGGAACCGAGTACCGTTGTCGGTCGGAGAAATAACCCTTGGCGAATATTTGAGCTATGCCGGGCGCGCGCTTTCGCTGGCCGGCAAGACGCATGTCATGGCCGACCGCGCCGGAATCGCGCGGCTGCATCTCGACGGCGACGAGGATTGGATGCGCCTTATTCGCGCCGGCGGGTTCGACGAGGTCGATCGCCACGATGGCCGCCATCCCGAACCCGACAGCGCGTACTCGGCCTTTCTGCGCCGCATGGGATACGAGTCCGCCGACCCTTGGTCGGACTACGTCATCAGCGCGACCGACGATCAGGGAAAAATCGTTTCGGGTTGGAACATGAGGAACGCGCGCCTGCCGGCCCGCGTCGCGGAAGCGCATTCCGAAACCGCGTACACCACCGACCGCGCGATCGAGTTCATGCGCGCCCGCGGCGGCGAGCCGTGGGCGCTTCATCTGTCGTACGTCAAGCCGCATTGGCCGTATCTGGCGCCTGCACCGTATCACGCTCGCTACTCGATGGAGCGATGTCTTGCGGTGAAGCGCGACCCGCGCGAGCTGGACGACGCGCATCCCGTGCTCGCCGCGTACCGCCGGCAGGAGGAATGCGCCAACTTCATGCGCGGCGAAGTGTGGCAGACCGTGCGGCCCACGTACCAGGGTTTGGTGCAACAGATCGACGATCACCTCGGGCGTGTCTGGGAGGAGCTCGAGCGGCTGGGCCGCTGGAAGGACACGCTGATCGTGTTCACCGCCGATCACGGCGATTTTCTGGGCGATCACTGGCTCGGAGAAAAGGAGCACTTCTACGACACCGTCCAGCGGGTTCCCCTGATCGTCTACGACCCCGATCCCGCTGCCGACGCGACACGCGGTCACGCGGAAATGCGCTTTGCTGAAGGCGTCGACATCGTGCCGACGGTCCTCGATGCGCTTGGGCTGTCGCGCGCCGCCGAGCGGATCGAGGGCCGATCGCTGCTGCCGCTGATGCGCACTTCCCACCTTTCTGAATGGCGCGACTGCGTGTTCTCCGAGCTCGACTACGGCTATCGCGAAGCGCGCCGGATCCTGGGCCGCAAACCCGATGAGTGCCGCGCATGGATGGTGCGCACCGACCGATGGAAGTACGTCCACTGGCAGGGCTTCGCGCCGCAATTGTTCGATCTCGATGCCGACCCGGAGGAGTATTGCGATCTCGGCCGCGATTCCGATTACGAAAGCGTTCGGCACGAGATGCACGAACGCCTGCTCACGTGGTTCATGGGATTGAAGCGGCGCGTGACGGTGACGGACGACGAAGTCGAGGCCGCGACCGCGGCGCATAAGCAGGCTGGGGTGTTCTTTGGGCAGTGGTAGGAATGCGGTCTTGAAACCCCGAATTCTTAGTTCGTCATTCCCGCTCATTTTGGTAACTGAGCGGGAATCCATTGTGTTCCTCAAGTCAAAATGGATCCCCGCCTTCGCGGGGATGACGACCCAAACCAGTCGGTCGCCGCGAAACCGGTCGGCCACTATGATCGCAGCTTGCTCGCGAATTCCGCTTCGTCGAATCCAAGCACCAACGTCTTTCCCGCTTCGACGATCGGCCGCTTGATGATCGACGGCTTGGCCAGCATCAGCGCGATGGCGCTCTTTTCGTCCTTGATTCCGTTCTGAACCTCGGTGTCGAGCATCCGCCAGGTCGTGCCACGACGGTTGATCACGCTCTCCCATCCGAATGCGGCACACCATCGCGCCAGCAGTGCGGGCGACGGCGGAACCTTCTTGTAGTCGACGAATTCGTAGCGTTGCCCGCGCGCGTCGAGCCACGCGCGTGCCGATTTGACGGTGTTGCAATTGGTGA
>OCZU010002275.1_pt1 | contig 12319 bp, 9 predicted proteins | sample 1539001 | NCBI WGS metagenome assembly OCZU01 (sample SAMEA3539306, study PRJEB22396) | soil metagenome | biome: tundra; feature: field; material: soil | place: USA | collected 2010-05 | depth 0.15 m
ATGATACGGCGACCACCGAGATCTACACTCTTTCCCTACACGACGCTCTTCCGATCTACTTCTTCATGGTTTTCGGAACCCTGCAACAGCAGACCGAAACTCAAGTCGAGATTCGCAACTTTCAGGGTATTTACCTCAGCCCGCAGCAGGCCAAGGCCCTGCTCGGACTTCTGCAGCAGAACGTCGCCGGCTACGAGAGCGCCTTTGGCGAAATCAAGCTCGACCCCCGCTTGACGTCGGCGGGGCCGGTACACTAAGGGCGGTTTGTCGCGGTTGGATTCGTAGCCCTGAGGGTGGGATCGAGTTTGGTTTCCGAAATTGCTGGGCAACGGAGCGCCGTTCAAGCGCTGCAACTTCTTCGCCGCACTCACGGCCGGGGAGGGGAATTCTGAGAGATTACCGGTCTGACCGGAGTAGTCCAGTGCAATGGTCAGGCACCTACCCGGCCCTGGTGTTCGCGGGCATCTTTGTCTTCACCTTTCTGCTGCACGTGCCTCTCTTGCAGTTGCCTTACTTCTGGGATGAAACCGGCTACTACATCCCAGCGGCTCGCGATCTCCTGCTTACCGGAAGTCTGATTCCTCATTCCACGGTTTCGAACGCTCACCCGCCCCTGGTGATGGCCTGGCTGGCGCTCTGGTGGAAGGTGGTGGGCTACGCCCCGATGGTGACACGGGCCGCCATGCTGGTGGTCGCCGCATTCTCGCTTCTGGGTGTGTTTCGCTTAGCCGAACGCGTTTCCAACACAAAGGTTGCGATCGCATCCACGCTCTGCACGGCACTGTATCCTGTCTTCTTCGCGCAAAGCTCTCTCGCACACGTGGATTTGGCCGCGGCAGGTCTTACCTTTTGGGCGCTTTCGGAGTATGTGCAGGGTCAAACCCTAGCAATGGTGGTCTGGTTCTCCCTAGCTGCTTTGGCAAAGGAGACCGCGATCCTCGCTCCCCTTGCGCTGGTGGGATGGGAAAGCATCGGCTGGCTCGCGAGCAAGAGCACGCCGCGAAATCTGTCGTTCAACGGTGACGACAGGGGATCCAATGCCAACTCCGTGCGGCAAATCGCCTCGCTCGTGATCCCGGCAGTGCCGCTTGGCCTTTGGTATGCCTATCACTACGCGCACACCGGATACGTCTTCGGCAATCCAGAGTTCTTCCGGTACAACGTGGCAGCGACTCTTAGCTCCACGCGGATTCTTCTGGCGCTGGTGATGAGGCTTTGGCAAATCAGCGGCTATCTTCACTTGTGGGTTTTGACTTTGGCGACGCTGCTTACGATGTGCCTGCTGTCGGCGCAGCGCGATTCAGAATCCGAGCGTTCGCGGATCAGCATCCCGGTGCAAATGGTTTTCTACGTCATCGTGCTTACCTATGTAGTGGCGATGGCGTTGATCGGCGGCGCAGTTCTGGCCCGCTACATGTTGCCAGCGGTTCCCCTTATCATCATTCTTTCGGTCTCGACGCTGTGGCGCAGGCTGAGTTTTTGGCGCGCAGCGGTGGCGTGTGTCGCGCTGGCCTTCGTTGCTGGCTGGTTCTGGAATCCTCCCTACGGATTCTCACCCGAGGACAACCTCGCCTATCGCGATTACGTGGTACTGCACGAAGATGGCGAGCGCTTCCTCGAAGCTCGTTACCCCATGGCGCGGGTGCTGACCGCGTGGCCCGCGTCAGACGAAATAACCCGCCCCTGGCTGGGTTACACTACGCGGCCGATGCGAGTCGTGCGTATCGAGAACTTCTCTCTGGATGAGATCCTTTCGGCAGCCGACTTCCGCTCGAACTATGAAGTCGCTCTGATTTTTTCGACGAAGTACGAGCCCGGACCGAGGCCGTGGGATCAGTGGCGGAGTTGGACAGCGCTGAAGTCGCGTTTCTTCGGCTTTCACCTCGATCTGCCACCCGCCGCTGCGGCCCAGATTCTGGGGGGGCGCACCGTATTTTCAGAACATCGACAGGGGCAGTGGATCGCGGTGATTGAGATGGAGCAACAAGAGATACAAAACGCAGAAACCCAAATGCCGAAGTCAGAACCAAACTTCTGACTTCTTTAGTTTTGCATTAAGTGGCAGGAGTAGGTTTTGATCACCAGCCAAACCTCACGGCCCACGGCAAGCTGCAAGGCATCGCGCGCCGCGAGCGTCAGGTAGACCTCCATTTCAACCCCGCAGTCCACACCCGCGGAAATCATCATGTCGCGCCTTTCCAGCGAGAGTAAGCGCCCGGCAATCACGTTACGGGCACTCAGTCCCACCGGCTTTGTGATCGCCAGCAAAATGTCGCCGGCACGAATGCCCACGAGCAGCCGCGAGCCCATGTCGGCGCGAATCAGAGGCGTCTCCAGAAGAACGTCGCTCGCAGCTCCGCTTCCCGACAGCCGGCAAGTCATGGTGCCGCGATCCTCATGTACCAACCAAACCGTGGCATCGAAGATGTTTTCAAAGCCGGCCAACTGAGCCACAGTTTCCTGATGCGGAGCCCTCAGCACCTCATGCGGCGTGCCCTGTGCGATGATTCGGCCCTCATCCATCACCAGCACGCGTTCGCCCAGCGCAATTACTTCTTCGCGGCTGTGCGTGACATAAAGAATGGGGATGCCGTGCGCCTGATTCCAGCGCCGCAGATCGTCGAGGATCTTCGCCTTAGTCGGGGCATCCAGAGCCGCGAGGGGTTCGTCGAGCAGGAGCACGCACGGATCGGTCACCAGTGCTCGCGCCAACGCCACGCGTTGGCGTTCTCCGCCCGAAATTTCCGCCGGACGGTGCTGGCGCAGGTGGTCGATGCGAAACTCTTGCAGCATTGCCGCGACCCGCTGCCTGCTTTCAGACCGCGGCAGATGCGCGAGGCCATATTCCGTATTCCGCTCAACCGTCATATGCGGAAATAAGGCAAGATCCTGCAAAACGTATCCCACGCCGCGCTTGGCAACAGGAACATTCGTTCGAATATTACTCTCGAACAAGACGCGCTCACCTAGAGCGATTCGCCCTGCCTCTGGAGTAACCAGCCCGGCCACGCAGTCGAGCAATGTGGTTTTCCCCGATCCGGACGGGCCGAACAGTATCGTGAATCCTGGCGCGACGCTCAAGTTCACGCCGAGAGAGAAACCGCGCTCCGCAGCAGGAAAACTCTTGCGAATCCGTGCATTTAGAATTGAATTTGCGGGCTGTGGTTCCGTAGGCGTGGGCATCGAGTCTCGCTTATTTCACCGGACCGATCGTCCATGATCTCTGATGTGGCGTGCCAGGATTCGGCGTCCTCCGGTTTAGCCAGTAGACCACCGTCAGCACCGCGAAGCAGAAGACCAGCAGCAGCAACGCCATGGCATTGGCTGCGGCATAGTTCGAAGCCTGCACTTGGTCGTAAATGTCGATGGAGACTGTGCGCGTCACTCCGGGAATATTGCCTCCAATCATGAGCACCACTCCGAACTCTCCCATGGTGTGAGCAAACGCCAAAGCCACTCCCGTGACCAGGCCGGGCACCGAAAGCGGAACCACTACGCGGAAGAAGGTGCGTATCGGCGAGGCTCCCAGTGTGGCGGAGGCTGCCAGCAGTTTGCGATCGACCGATGAGAAAGAAGCCGTGAAGGGCTGCACGGCGAACGGCAGGCTGTAGAGGATCGAGCCGATCACCAGCCCGGGGAATGTAAAAGCTAAAGTGTGTCCGGTCAAAGATTGCCAGCAGCGACCCAGCGGGCTCTGGGAGCCAAGAGCGACGAGTACATAAAATCCCAGCACCGTCGGCGGCAGCACAATCGGCAAGGCGACCATTGCTTCCACCAAGAATTTCCAGCGCCAGCGCGAGAACGCAATCCAGTAAGCCAGAGGTAGGCCGACCACCAGCAGGATGCCAGACACAACCACCGCCAGTTGTATCGTGAGCCGGAACGCCTGCCAATCGATGGACATCTCTCTCCAGTCAGTCCCTACTTCTGTTCGTCTTTCTGCTCCGGCAAGCTGAACCCGTAGCCCCGCAGCAGGGCCGCTACTTCCGCGGTCTTCACATATTCTAGGAATGCCACCGCGTCCTGCTTGTGGGGCGAGCGCGAAATCAGCACAACGCTCTGATCCAGCGGCGGATATGCTTCGGCCGGGACCATCCAGTATTTCCCCTTACCCTGCATCGCTGGCGCCATGGCATGTGCCAGCGCCACGAATCCGACCTGAGCATTTCCGGACTCAACAAATTGCGCCGCCTGCGAGATATTTTCTCCCAGCACCAGACGGTCGCTGACTCTTTCGTAAAGACCGTAATGCTTCAGGGCAGCCGCGGCCGCTCGCCCGTAAGGTGCATGCTGCGGATTCGCCATTGAAATCTTCTTCACCGACGGGTCCAGCAAGACATCCATGCCCTTGTGCTCGACGTCGAGTGGCGAATCCGCTGGAACCCACAACACCAACCGCCCCACGGCATAACGATACAGCGTTGCGCTTTCGGCTTGTCCGCCCGCGATCAACTGCCTCGGGTAATCCATGTCCGCAGAAAAGAAAACGTCAAAGGGCGCGCCATTCTGGATCTGCTGGGTCAACGCGCCGGACGCGCCGAAAGAAAGCTTCACCACGATGCCGCTGCGCTTTTCGTAGTTGGTGGCAACTTCCTGCAGCGCCGCGCTCAAGTCCGCCGCCGCGGCCACGTTGATTGCTCGTTCTGCAGATTGGACTTGAGTGATCGAAACACCGGAGGCCAGCACCAGAAATCCAATCAGACTACGTAACACAAAACGCCGCGTCAGCATTGCAGAGCACCTCGAAGCATTCGCAGTCGGATCTGAGAATCCGTTGGAGATTGTACAGGTACGACGCCAATCTGGCCCCGTGCTGCAAAGTCCGAGGCAACCCACTGCCGATTCGTCGCTGCCTGTACGTCCTTTCTACTTTCCGGAATGGTCTGCAGCATGCTTTGCACGCGCTTTTTACTTTGACCGCGCACAAACGGCCCTCCATACTGGCCACATAGTTACATCTACAATCCTGGCCAGGTTCTGCAGTGTATTTCGCGCTTCCCTGCTCGTGCTCCTGCCACTCTCCCCGCTCTGCGTCGCACAAGCCCAAGGCGCCCGGAAAACTGCGCCCGAAACACCTATCTCCGACGCGGATGCGGATCATCTGGAGCAACGCTCTGAATGGTTCTTGCGGGCTCGCATGATTCCCGGGAAGTCGGCTGCCGAACTGCGCCATCGCGCCTATCAGGCCAAGATGCAAAGTCGCGCCGCTCGATTGCGTCACGCGTCTCCCGCCCATCCAAACTCCCAGCCGGCCGCGCCCTCCGGCGGATGGACGCCCTTAGGCCCCGTGCCATTGGCCTCTGACGCTACGGGTGACGGCTTTCAGGACTACCACCAGGTTTCAGGCCGAGCAACCGCGGTGGCGATTGATCCCGCGGATTCCACCGGTTACGCCGTGGTTGTGACTACTCAGGATACCTCGCTGGCTCCCAGCCACAACCTTTCGATTCCACTCACCATAGTCCAGGATTTCACCATCGGCACGCTCACGCCGGCCATCCCAACCATCAATGCCGGACAGACGACCGGTCCCTACAGTTTTAGCGTGTTGCCCGTTGGCGTTTCGTTCAAGGGTGCCGTAAATCTGTCCTGTTCCAGCACTCCCGTGATTTCGGCGGTGTGCAGCTTGACTCCCGGCTCGGTGACTCCTGACGGCAGCGCGGCGTCGGTCGTGATCCCGATCTCCACCACGTCCAGCTCGGCGAGCCTTTCCCGCCCGGAAAAGGCGGTACCGTCGCCTTTTACGCCTTGTGGCTCGCGCTGTCCGGACTTGCGCTATTACCAACTCGAGGCGTCGGATAAAACGAGCAAAGCTCACGTCGCAGGCATTTCTGCTCGGATTGTTTCTGATGGCTATCATGCTTCCCTCCTGCGGTGGAGTAGGGAAGCAATGGCGGCGGGAACGCTAGCGGGGGCGGCGGGACGGCGGCCAGCAGCAGGGCAGACAGCCGGGCACCTATAGCATCACGGTGATCGGCACCTCGGGCACACTGGTCCATCAAGCACCTTCCACGGTAACCTTGATCGTGAAGCCGTAGTGAAGACGCGAGGGTGAGAACAGCGCGTCGCGGCACAATCACCATGACTGATTCACGCTACGATGTTGCTATCGTCGGCGGCGGCATTGTCGGCCTCGCCGTGGCGCTCGAGATCACGAAGCGCTTCCCCCGTCTTCGTCTGTTGTTGCTGGAGAAAGAAGATCGTGTGGGTCAGCACCAGAGCAGCCACAATAGCGGCGTCATTCACTCCGGCGTTTACTACAAGCCTGGATCGTTGAAGGCGCGACTATGCGTCGAGGGCGCACAGGCCATGGTGGAATTCTGCCGAGCGCACGGAATCTCCCACCAGGTCTGCGGCAAAGTTATCGTGGCCACTCAGGAGGAGGAATTTCCGCGTCTGGAGGAGTTGCGGCGCCGGGGGGAGGCGAACGGACTTGCCGGTCTTCGCTTCATCGGCAATGATGAGTTACACGACATCGAACCACACGCCAGCGGACTGCGCGCGCTGGTGGTGCCCTCCACCGGCATCACGGACTACGGGGCCGTTTGCCGCAAATATGCTGAACTTGTTTCGGCACAGGGCGGCAGGATTCTTACTTCGACTGCTGTCGTCGGCCTCCAGCGGCGCGGGGATGAAATTGTGGCAGAAACCGAGGGCGGCGCTCTCTCGGCGGCCTTCCTCATCAACTGTGCCGGACTCTTCAGCGACCGCATCAGCCGCATGGCGGGCGACGAACCGCAAGTCATGATCGTGCCCTTCCGGGGCGAGTACTACCATCTCATTCCCAAGCGTTCGTCGCTGGTCCGATCTCTAATCTATCCCGTCCCCGACCCGCGATTTCCCTTTCTTGGCGTCCATTTCACGCGGCGTACTAATGGCGTCGTGGACGCCGGGCCCAACGCCGTTCTCGCCTTGCGTCGCGAGGGCTACCAGCGAACCGACTTCAGCCTCCGTGACCTAGCTTCCTCGCTGGCCTTCCCAGGATTCTGGCGGATGGCCGCGAAGCATTGGCGGAACGGGCTGGATGAATTCCACCGGTCGCTTTCGAAGACTGCGTTCGTTCGCGCCTTGCAACGCTTGCTCCCTGAGGTGCGCGAAGAGGATTTGATCCCCGGCGGGTCCGGAGTGCGCGCCCAAGCCCTCAGGCGCGATGGCACTCTGGTGGATGATTTTCAGTTTGTGCCCTCCGGGAAGATGCTGCACGTTCTCAACGTCCCTTCCCCGGCCGCAACAGCCTCCCTCGTCATCGGACGCACCATCGTGCGCGCGGCTGAAGATGCCTTGGGGTTTCCTTCAGGATAAGAACATCGGGGTCGGCGCTCTTCCCGAGGATGAGGAATCCTGCTACCCGTCTTACGGTTTGGACTCTTCCAGGAGTACAACATCAGAATCGGTGTGGCTACGGACCATGCCCAGCTTGCTGCCGTCGAAAGACCAGCGAAAGTCAGAGATGTGTTCCGATTTGAAGCTGGTGATCTGCTTTCCCGGCGAACCGTCGATAGGCTGGAGCCAGAGGTTATCGGCGTCCTGGTCACGGAAAGCATAAACGACAGCTTTGCCATCATGGGTGAAGCGGATAGTCCCTTGAAATGCGCGTTGCAAGTCCTGAACTTTCGTATTCTGAGGAGAATCTACTGGGAGCAATGCCAGTTGGTTCTTGGAGGCGCCGGGGGACACGAACGTCCCAAAAGCGGCCACTTTGCCGTCTGGAGAAATGTCGAATCCATACGCAGGAAGCTCGGAGAGTCTTTCCGGCTTCCCTCCGTCCACAGGCACTTTGGTTAGTTTTGCGCCGCTTCGCACGCGGCACGCCGTGGCTGTTCAGTTATTTCTGTCACGACAGAATATTATGAAATGTAAGCACGAAGAAAGGGGCTGGCGTGGCTCTAGCGTACCCACCGCGTGCTGCGTTCGGCGTTCCGCGTCCGGCCATCGTGTGCTGTTTGCGGGTTCACTCTTAGGGCTTTATGGGCACGCGCCTATCTAGCCCGATTTCCCGTAATTATGCCAGTTCTATGTAATGCGTTGATTATAAGGGAGTTGATTGGATAGAACTGGTATGGAATATACAACGGGTGAAAGTGTGGGGACGATCCTCCTTATCATCTTTTATCGTGTATCCCGTAGACTCGGGTTAGTTCGCCCGGATGAGCCTACGGCCAACGACCGGCCTGATTCCGCCCAATTGAGCTGGCATGGAAGCTCCCGGATTGCGCCAAAAGGCCAGTTCTATGCGTCATTCTCGTACCGCTTTGGATGGCCCAGGGCAGGAATCGCCCAACAGTGACCGCGAGCTACTGCAGCTTCGCGTACTCTGCCTTGGCTTCCTTCAGAATGGGGAGGTCGGGGTCGGCGTCTTTCCAGAGGGTGAGGAAATCCTTGTAGGCGGCGAGTGCCCGGACGCGGGCGGCGTCGGCATCCGCTCCCTGCGAGGTTCTCGACTGCAAGGCGTTGGCGCGTGCCACGCCCAAATGAGCTAACGCTCCCGTCCAGCAGTTCCAGTCGACGCCGCTGTGGTCGAGAATCTTTTGAAACTCGGCTGCGGCAGCACTCCCCTGTCCGGCTGCTAGGTATGCCTCTCCACGCACATACACGTGATAGAGGCAGGAAATAGTGTTGCCGAACGCAATTTGTCCTAACTCGATCGGTGAAGCAGCCTGCAGGGAATTGATGGCGGGAGCCGGGTCCTTTCTATCCAGCGCCAATTGCGCCTGAATCGCGGGCAGCCAAAGCGACTGCATCTGCGTGTCCAGCGGGAAGCGTTTCCCTAAGTCCTGCGCCAAGGATTCGGCTTTTGCCGTATCGCCCGCAATGGCAAGCGCGAGCGCGGCTTCGGCCTCGACGCCCTGACTGGCAGGAGCAAGCTTTAAAGCCTCTGTCGCTGTGTGGCGGGCTTCCGCAGGATTGCCGTAAGCCGCTTGTTGCAGAGCAGCATTCGCCAGATAGATCGCTCCATTTTCTTTGTTGTCCGTTCGTATGGCGGAGTCCACCGCCCGCTTGGTCAGTTCCCGGGCCTTGCCGAGATGACCGCCATACGCCTCGGTATCGGATGCGAGTGCCAGTCCAAAGTTCTCATATTCGGGCTTACCCGCAAGCCACTGTTGCTGTTCCGCCATCGCGGCGGAGTCCGCCCCGAGAAAGGCAAGAGCGTAGAGAGCATTGTGAAGGACCGGTTGATCCAATTTTCGCGCCTGCGCCTGGTGAATAATCTGCCGCGTTTCGTCAAAACGTTGCAAGGCAAGGGCATCGATGGCGAGATTGGCGTACTCACTTACATTATTCGGTGCCAGGCGCTGATCTTGCGACTGAAACTCCACGGCTTTCTCATACTGCCCCCGTGCAGCATACACTAAGCTCAAATTGCCGCGCGGTCCGCTTTCCCGCGGGTAGCTCGCAATTTCCTCCTGATACGTCTGGGCCGCTTTATCCAGTTCCCCAGTTACAGTCAAATAGTACTCGGCGGTGATGGTCAGCTTTTCCCGTTCGCTGGCATGTTCCCGTAACTGAAATGCCTTGGTGTAATATTCGCTGGCCCGCCCTAGCTGGGAAAGTGCGTCGTAGTCGTAGCCCACTGACAAGTAGCCCATGGCAAAATTCGGATCAAGTTGGATGGCGCGTTGATCGTAAGGCAGGGCGGCGGCGGAGCCTTTCTGGTTATAGGCCTTTGCTCCAAGGCTGTACGCTTTCAGAGCTTCCAGCGAAGACGTAGTGGCCTGTTCGAGTGGAACATCAAACTTCTGCACCGTGGCCAGCGACTCGCCCAGTTCGCCGCGCAACTTGGCTGCCACCTCGCCCAGCGCGTTCAGCACCTTCTCTTTGGACGCCACCGTCACCTGCTCCTGCGCCAGCATGTCTCCGCTCTGGCAATTCACCGCCTTCAACTCCAGCACATACTCGCTGCCCAGACTGCCAATCGCTCCGGCAAGGTATGCTTTGCTGCCCGCCCGCGGGCAAAGCTCGCGGGCTACCTCGGGCGTGAGCTTCGTGCTGGCCGGGCGGGTCATCTGTTGCAAGGTCTTTGCAACTGCGCTGTCGGAGAGCACGTTCAGGAAGGGCGATTGCCGCAGAGAGACGTTGAGCGCCGTCTTTAGCGTGTCATCAAATACCGCATCGCCCGTGGTGTTCGCAAAGTCGGCGAGAACAATTGTGTCCTTCTCGGTCAGGTGCTTGCTTTGATGCGAGCGGTAGTAAAGTCCGCCCGATACTAGCAAGGCGACCAGCAAGACGGGAACCGCAATCTTCCAGAGCTTTGCACCCCGAGCCGCAGGAGCCTCTGTCACCGCCGCCGTGGCTGAGCTTGCCGCAGAACTGCGCCCGCTCTCCGTATCCCGCTTCAGCCGTTGCAGGTCGGCTCGCATTTCCGCCGCACCCTGATAGCGCAGGCTGCGGTCTTTCTCCAGAGCCTTGCCGACGATGTCTTCCAGCTTGGGCGGAAGGTCAGGGTTCAGCCGCAAGGGAGGCAGCGGAGCACGGTTCATGATCCCGTCGAAGATCACACCTGTACTCTCACCACGGAACGGCAACGTCCCAGTCGCCATTTCGTAGAGAACGGCACCGAACGAGAACAAGTCCGTGCGTGCGTCCAGTTCCTTGGCTCGCACTTGCTCTGGCGACATGTAGGCGATGGTTCCCACAGCCGTTCCCGGACTCGTCAAGTGCTCGGCATTCGATTCCACAGTCGCCTGCGACATGCCCCCCGCCACTCCCGTCGCCGTGCTTCCCACCGGAATAACTTTCGCCAATCCAAAATCCAGAATCTTCGCGTGTCCGCGCTTGGTCACAAAGATGTTCGCAGGCTTGATGTCGCGGTGGACTATGCCTTCGGAGTGAGCAGCATCTAGTGCGTCCGCAATCTCGATGGCCAGCGACAGAATCGACTCGGTTTCCATTGAACGCCCAGCGATGCGATGCTTCAGTGTCAGCCCGTCCAGACACTCCATGACGATAAAGGTTTGTCCATGCTGGTCATCAATTTCGTGGATGGTGCAGATATTGGGATGGTTCAGGGCGGACGCTGCCTGCGCTTCTCGTTGGAAGCGGGCTAGAGCTTGCGCATCTTTAGAAATCTCGTCAGGCAGGAACTTCAAGGCAACAAAACGGTGCAGCTTTACGTCCTCGGCCTTATAGACCACGCCCATCCCGCCGCCGCCGAGTTTCTCGACAATGCGGTAGTGCGAGATGGTTTGGCCGATCATGGGTGGCAGAGCAACTCAGGGTGCAATGTTAGGGATGTGAGCACGCCGAGTCAACGAGGGGCACCCGACGACACATTGGAGGGCAAATCCAGCGATTTCAGGCTTTCCCAAGCCCTTGCCAACCGGGTGATTCAAAAGGGTATCTGCGGCGGTTTCATTTTATGCGGCCTTTCGCCCCCTGTTTCGCCTCGCGGGAAGGTGGTCAGCCAGTATACCTTTTGACCAGTAGCGGATCACTTGGTCTGTGGCAAACCCATCCGGTGCAGCAGGTCAGCGTAGCGCGGGTCGGAGCGAATGTTATCCCAATAAGGATCAACTTTCACGAACAGAATTCCCGACCGTGTTTCATAACCTTTATTTAGCCACACGAGCGCCTGATCCTTATCTCCCAGCAACGAGTAACTTCTTGCAACCCCGTAGGGTTCATAATCCTCTGGAGACTCATTCTTGCTGATCTCGATGTATTCGCGCAGCATTCCCCTGAAGCCACCTTCTTTGTAACTCTTGTGGATGGCGGCAGCTTGTCGCGACCTACCTTCAAAGCTCAGACCTTGTTCCAATTCGATGGCGGCTTTGTCATACATTGCCTGTGCTACGTAAATGTCGAACAAATCGTAGTGCACCGTCGCCGCATTGGGGTTCATCTCAAGTGCCTTCTGACACTGTGCCAGCGCCTTATCGTAGTCCCGCTGAAGGTAGTACAGCGTATCCAGTCCAGTGTTTACTGAGATTGAGAGCGGATCAAGGTCTTGCGCCAGTTTTCCCTCGCTAACAGCCTCGGGCAGTTTCCCGACGGCAGCAAGATACCAACTGCGATATTCGTGAGCATCCGAGAGATTGGAATTCAGTTCGATAGCACGCCGCAGTTCTTGGTCGGCGGGTGCCCAATCCCACATCATGAGCGAAACGAGACCCATCGAGGCATGTGCTTCAGCCAAGCCGTCATCAAGATGAACTGCTCGCTTTGCCGCCTCCATCGCACTTGGAAATGCATGACTCGGGGACAGGTAAGCCTGAGAGACGAGCAACGCATACGACTCGGCCATCCCCGCATATGCTGAAGCATAATTCGGGTCTTTGTCGATGGCTTGGCGGAAGAACTGAATTGCCTTATTCCACCCTTC
>OCZU010002276.1_pt1 | contig 12317 bp, 11 predicted proteins | sample 1539001 | NCBI WGS metagenome assembly OCZU01 (sample SAMEA3539306, study PRJEB22396) | soil metagenome | biome: tundra; feature: field; material: soil | place: USA | collected 2010-05 | depth 0.15 m
CGGGATAGCTGTTGAGCTGGCAGAGCAGGGCATTGCGGTCCTTCTCGGCCCAATCGGCCAGATGCGTGACGAAGTTTTCGACCTGCTCGCGGGTCGCATCGCGAAGGGTCTTAACGCCACAGAAATCGGTCGCGTAAGCCTTGACCAGGTTGGGATCGAGTTGGTGCTGGCGGATGATCTGGCAGAGTCGGTCGCGAACCTTGGGGCCGCCGTGGCCATTGCCGTTGGCCGGTTGTGGCGGGAGCTTCTTCGAGTCACGTGAGGCTTGCGGTGGCTCGGCGAAAGAGCCGATTTCCTCCACTGAGCAGATCCCGATCCCGTATGCCTTGCGCAGGGCCCGATTAACGGCACGAGTTTCTGCGACACGCATTTCGGCACCGTGGACAAGGAACGAGACATTGGAAGGATTGGCGTCGCCGTAACCAACGAAGCCTTTGCAAGTTCTCGACTTGTAAACAGTGGCTTCGAAAGCCCATCGCTGTGAAGGCGGATCACAAAAGCTGGCGACGGGCCGAACGTGAATGCCAGCGCACCGAGTACGACGCGCCAGCCCGATCAAGCCTGTGTGAGTGGCGTACCAGCCGTTGTTGAGGTAGATCAAGTCGCCAGCAGCAACGGAGAAGTTGTGTTGAGTCGTTATTACGCGAAGTCGGGTGAGATCTTCCCGAGATAAATTTTTCCAAATTCTTCGCGCCGTGCGGATGCTCGTTTGGACTGTGCTCTTCATCACCGTTGATGTCTCCCAGTATCAAATTTATACTTAGGCGTCTACGTATAACGTCCATTTGTACATAAGCGCCTAAGTATAGTCAAGAACTTTCTTGTTGATTTCGCCTGGGCGGGAGATTAGCTTCTAGATCATCAATGGCTAAGAAAAAAAACCCAAATGCCGTTGCCTTGGGAAAACTGGGCGGGTCGAAGGGCGGCAAGATTCGGGCGGCCAAGCTGACGCCAGAACAGAGAAGCGAGATTGCGCGGAAGGCCGTACTCGCGAGGTGGGCCAAAGCTAGGGAAAAAGCCCAGCATGATGACCTGCATGATAAGACCTGATTTGCTAAATTTTCGAAATTGAACAACGCAACTTTGACGGGTTGGCTGCGCGCCGGTTCTCCTACCAGCCCAGCAGATCTCGAGGACTACGAGTCATTCTCGACTGAAAACAGAGAGTATTTACCAGTCAACGACGACGGAATTATCGTTCCAAAATCGTCGAGAATGCTCCGACACCCTTAGAGGGGCTCAGCGGATTGTGGTACGGCTAGGAGGAACCATTAGGGTAAACAGCTTGCGTGTTCGTAATCAATTTTCCCTGGATGTACATAACACTGCCGTCGTATCATTTTCCGATTAAAAGCAAGGCCCTCGCCTAACAAACGACGCCCATCAATGAAAAAGTAAGCCCTCCCCCAGAGAGCAGAGCAAACAATGAACTCGCAACAAGACGACAGCAGTTTACCCGGGAAACGGCCCGTCTCAACTCGCAAACTTGAAGCCAACCGGCGCAACGCTCTGAAATCCACCGGTCCAAAAACTCCGACAGGAAAGGCGTACAGTCGACGGAACGCCTTAAAGCACGGATTATTTATCCAGGACTGGGGTGAATTCTGGGACGGCGAAGACCCAAAGGGCTGTTACAAGCGTCTACTCGACGAGTTGCAACCCGTAGGACTTCGCTTGTAGGTAAGTGGATGGATGAACACTGGGCAGAGCTAAGAAACGAACGCCATCGACAATCGATTCCCGGCACCGATGTTGCCGATAAAATCATACGCTATGGCAACGCGGTTGAGTTCCAACTGTCTCGCGCGTATGATCGACTCGAACGCCTTCAGGGACGCCGCCAGGCACAATCGGTTCTTCCTCCTGTGAGGCCGCATTTGACGCAATGATTGGATTCATCGTTGATAGAACACGGCGACCTTAGCTGATCTGTACAACGGGCTGGGGGAGCTTCAGAATCAAGCCCGAACTCCGATGGGCCTAGGGCGTGCCTGACCGAACAGTCCCGCTCTATTCTTGACCGCAATCGGATGGAAAAGCCGAGACAGTCTCCATCGGACGAGTGAGTTCTAGAATCCGGCCAGGCAATAGAGCGGCACCCTAGGATCCTAGGCTCGCCCGCCACGCTGCTCTCGAGACTCGCGCAACAGCCTGATGTGTAGAATAGCGTCGATCCCGCTGATCCCTCAGGCTGGGCGAAACAAGTCTATTGCTGCAAGAGATTACTGTTATATTAAGTGTATCTTATAGTTATATACATCGCCCTCGCACGGTTCTTTTTGCGAAACGAAGCCAGTAAGTGGCTTTCGTTTCAATGTTATTACAATGTCTTTCCCGCTGACTCGCACAGTAATTCATAATGCGCGGACTGGTCGTTGTCTTGAAAGTGTCCCCAACGGCTGACGTATGGCCCGGTGGCACCTTAACCCGCCGAGGATGCGAAGCAGTACGATTCTTTCATCTCTTTCCCTGTGCGTTTACAATCATCCGTTCCCCTGCTGGGTTTCCATGGCACTGACGGAGTCGGAGGCGATCGTTCTGCGCACGTATCCGCTGCGCGAGGCCGATTTGCTGGTCACGCTGTTTACCCGCGCGGAAGGCAAAGTGCGCGGGGTGGCGCGGTCGGCAAAGAAGTCGAAGCGGCGCTTTGGCGGAGCGCTGGAGCCGATGACTTATGTACGCGCGTTTTATGACGTCCGCGAGCGGCAGGAACTGGCGCGGTTGGATGCCTGCGAGGTGCTAGAGTCGCCGCTTGCCACCGAAGTCAGCTACCCGCGCGCGGTGGCGCTGGCGCATGTGGCTGAGTTGCTCGATGAGTTGCTGCCGGATCGCGAAGCCAACGACGCCATCTTCCGCCTGACCCTCTCGGTGTTACATGCCCTGACTGGCTCGGATATATGGATGCCGATCACCTACTTTGATTTGTGGCTGACGCGGCTGGTTGGTTTTCTGCCCGAGTTGACGGAGTGCATCGTTTGCGGGCGGAGTCTGAATGGGAGCCGGGCTTATTTTCATGCGCTGGCGGATGGGCTGATGTGTCCGGAGGATAAGCGGCTGGCGTCGTCGGAGATTTCAAGAGACTCGCGGGAGTTGGCGGCGTTGATGTTTCGCGCTCCCGTGGAGAGCTTTGCGGGTGCGCCGTGGCCAAAGGCGCAGGGAGCGGATTTGCGGAAGTTTCTGATCCAAACCTTGCAGCGGCATATCGAAAAGAAGCTGGTCACGGCGGGGATGCTGGAGAAGGGCGGGTTTTAGGCTGCGGGAAGGAATCGGACGATGACCGACAAATGGGGAAGGCGGCTGTTCACGGCGGGTGCGGTGGTGCTGTTGCTGCTGGCGTTGGCGCACTCGCTGTCGCTGTTCGAGACGCCGGTTCCTGCGAATGAGACCGAGCGGCAGTTGCTCGATCTGATGTCCAACTACAAATTCAACATTATGGGATCGATGCGCAGCGCGAATGATTTCGAGCGCGGGTTCAGTATCGCCTTCATCGTAGGGATGTTTGGACTGGGAGTGCTCGATCTGGTTCTGGCCCGCGAGCGCGCGGGACTGCTCAAGCGAGTCGCCCTGGTCAACACCATCTGGCTGGCCGCAATGACAGCAGTCTCTCTGCGTTATTTCTTTGCCGCGCCGACTTCGTTTCTGGCGGCGACACTGTTGATCTTTGCGCTCTCCTGGATGAAGTTGCCGGCGTCGGCTAGCTGACGGATGCGGAGATTTGTGATCCAGGCCTTGCAGCGGCATATTTAGAGGGAGCTGGTTACGGTGGGGATGCTGAAGAAGGGCGGGTTTTAAGTCGCTGGAGGGTTCGCGGCGGCTTTCGCGGGACGGGGAGGGAGCGCTTCGATGAAATATTTTCGAGCGGTTGTGATTCAGTTGCTTGCGTTCGCGGTGGTTGGAGTGGCCGTGACCCAGACTGGTCAAGGACAGGCAGCCGCGGCGCAGGTTCCGGCTGAACCGAAAGGCATTCCGCAGATGGAGAAGCTGTTGCGGGGTTTCGAGGGGACATGGTCGATCAAAGAAAAGTTTGCGCCGGATGCGGGCTCGCCGAACGGCGCTACGGGCGCGGGACATATTGTTTGGCGCGCGGGACCGGGAAGGTTTTCGTTGGTCGAGGAGTATCGGTCGAAGCGGGGCAGCGCGGAGGTGACGGGGCTGGGAGTGTTCTGGTGGGACGAGGCGGCGCAGGGCTACCGCACGATTTGGTGTGAGAGCACGAATCCGGGAGGCTGTATTAGCTTCAAGAATGTTGCGCGCTGGGAAGGGCCGCAGTTGGTGCTGGTTGAGGACTACGAGGTCAACGGCAAGAAGTTCACCTTCAAGGAAGTGTTTGGCGACATCGCGCCGGGGGGATTCACGCAGACTTTGTATGGGGGCGAAGCTGGAAAGGAGTTGAAGGTGGATCAGATTATTCAGGCGACGAAGGAGACGCGGGGAAGCGGCGGGTGAGATCAGAATTTCTCCTGCGTCTGCAAATCGAGCGACGTGCAATAACCGAGGGGGCGCAGGTGAGAGAAGGCGGGTATTGGATCGGCGATATAATTATGCCGTAGAGTCAAGCTTGGCTGCCGGAGAGGAAGAAATGGAGCCTGATCAAAACCAGGAGCGTCAGCAGGCGCACGCGTTGCTCGACATGTTGCCGGATGAGAAGTTGGCCGCCGTACGGAGTTTGCTGCAGGTGATGGTAGAGCCGCTGTCGCGATCGCTGGCTTCGGCGCCGGTGGATGAAGAGGAGATCACCTCTGAGACGGCGGCAGCGTTGCAGCGTGCGCGGGCGTCATTGGCGCGCGGCGAAGGTATTCCACACGAAGAGATCCTGCGCGAGTTTGGGCTTAGAAAATGACGGCACAGGCAGCCCGGATTGGTGTGATCTGGGCGCCGGAGGGTCGCGCCGATCTGCGCGGCATCGATCGCGAAACCGCGATGCAGATTCTTCACTGCGTTGATCGTTATCTGGCCAGCCGCGTTGGCGACGTGAAGAGCCTCAAGACGCCGCTTTCCGGCTTTCGGCTCCGCTGCGGCGACTACCGCGTTTTCTTCGATCACAAAGACGAAAATGCGATCGAGATAACGGGCGTGCGTCATCGGCGCGAAGCTTACCGCTGAAGCTCCGCTAGCTGACGGTTCACGCCGCTTCCGTTACAATCATAGGTTAATCCCCAAGTTCCCGAGCAAGTGTGTGAATCCATCCAAGCCCAATTCGCTGACATTCCAGGAACTCATCCTGCGCCTGCAGGCGTTTTGGGCGGAGCGCGGATGCGTGTTGCAGCAGCCGTATGACGTGGAGGTGGGCGCGGGAACGATGGCGCCGGAGACGTTTCTGCGCGTGCTGGGGCCGAAGCCCTACAAGGTGGCGTATGTGCAGCCTTCGCGGCGTCCGGCGGACGGGCGGTATGGGGAGAATCCGAACCGGCTGTTCAAGCATATGCAGTTGCAGGTCATCCTGAAGCCTCCGCCGGAGAACGTGCAGGAGTTGTATTTGGAATCGCTGAGGGCGATTGGGATCGACCTGCGGCAGCACGATATTAAGTTTGAAGAAGATAACTGGGAAGCGCCAACACTAAGTGCGTGGGGCGTGGGCTGGCAGGTAATGCTCGATGGACTGGAGATCACGCAGTTCACTTATTTCCAGCAGTGCGGCGGCGTGGACTTGTTTCCGATTTCTGCCGAACTCACGTATGGACTGGAGCGTATCGGCGCGTTTCTGCAGGATGTGGATTCGATTTACGACATCGTTTGGGCGCGCGATCCGGAGACGGGCAACGAAGTAAGGTATGGCGATGTGCGGCTGGCGGATGAACTGCAGTTTTCGGTGTACAACTTCGAGGCCGCGGACGTGGAGAAGACCTGGGAGCATTTCCGGCTGTACGAGGCGGAGTGTCAAGGGCTGATCAGTCAATATTCCGCGTTGGCGAAAAACATAGAAGAAGGTTATGGCATTACCCGCCGGAAGGCACAGTTCCCACTCCTGGCAGCTTACGATCTTTGTCTGAAGTGTTCTCACTTGTTTAACATCCTCGATGCGCGGGGCGCGATTTCGGTGACTGAACGCGTGGGCGTGATCGCGCGTGTGCGGGCGCTAGCGGTTGGCATCGCGAAGGCTTGGGTGGATCAGCAGAAGAGCGAATCTACCGCGGCGGAGAAGTCGGACGAACCTGAGCCGGTCGGCAAACAAGCGCCGAAGAAGCTCCACGAGAAATTGTCGCCCGTGGGCTAGCGCGTTTTTCTTGGAGGGTGGGACACGGCTCGGGGTGAGACGCCTGCGCTATGAGTCCAGAGTTTGCACAGGCGGACGTGACGGACATCACATTGGATTGTGTTCGCTTCTGCGAAAATTGATGGTTTGAGGGTATGCCAGACTTCCTACTAGAGATCGGGTGCGAAGAAATTCCAGCGCGCATGATCGACGCAGCCTCGCAGGAGTTGCGCGAGCGCCTCGGCGCGCTGCTGAGCCGGGAACGTCTGGCTGCGAGCGAGATTGCACATTTCGACACGCCTCGCCGGTTGGCGGTGATTGCGTCAGGAATTCCCGCGGCCCAACCCGAGGTGACGGAGCAAATGAATGGGCCTTCCGTCAGCGTTGCATATAAAGATGGTCAACCAACCCCTGCCGCACATGCTTTCGCCAAGAAAGCTGGCATAGAAGTCTCGCAACTGGAGAAGATCACGACGCCGAAGGGCGAGTACCTGGCCGCCAGCGTGACCAGGAAAGGCCGGTCCGCAGCCGAAATCCTCACGGAGAATCTGCCCAAGGAAATTGCCTCGATTTATTGGCCCAAGAATATGTACTGGCGCAAGCCGAACGAGCGCTTTGTGCGCCCGCTGCGCTGGCTGGTGGCCATGCTTGATGACGAGACCATTCCGCTGGAATTCGGCGGAATCCGGGCAGGGAACGCGTCGCGCGGGCACAGAATTCTTACTCACGGCGACGTGATGATTCCGCGCGCCGGTTCTGCTTATGTTGACGCTCTGCGCTCGGCCAAAGTTCTGGGTCGCAGCGAACGGGAGCAAAAGATTCGTAAGGCTCTCGATGCGGCCACGCGTATCATTCCCGGAGCGCGCTGGCGCGAAGACAAATCGTTGCTCGACAGCGTGGTGAACCTCACGGAATTTCCGTCGGTGATTCTCGGCGGTTTCGATCCGCAATTTCTGGTGCTGCCGGAAGAAGTGTTGGTCACCGTGATGCGTGACCATCAGAAGTATTTTGCGGTGGAAGATGCCGGCGGCAAACTGTTGCCGCATTTTCTGGCAGTGCTGAATACCGACGGAGACCCTCAGGGGCTTATCCGGCACGGCAATGAGCGTGTACTGCGGGCGCGCTTCAACGACGCGCGCTTTTTCTGGGAGACGGATCAGAAGCGGTCTCTGTTAGAGCGCATGGGCTTGCTTAGGCACGTTACTTTCCAGAAGGACCTCGGCAGCTACTATCAAAAAACACGGCGGGTCCAACGCCTATGCAGTTGGCTGAGCGAGATCATCAAGCAGAGCGGGATGGCGGTCCGCGCGGGCGTGATCCACAAAGCCGCGTGCCTGGCGAAGACCGACCTCACCACCGAACTGGTGAAGGAATTCACCGAACTGCAGGGCATTGTGGGCGGACTGTATACGCGAGTGCAGGAACTCGATCACACGTTGCCGGAAGCGACGCGGCTCGCGATCGCGGATGCGATCTACGACCACTACAAGCCTGAGTCCACCGAAGATGACGTGCCGCGCTCAATCGAGGGTGCGGTGCTTTCCATTGGGGACAAAGCGGATACGATCGCTGGCATGTTTTCGCTGGGACTCGTTCCCAGTGGGTCGAAGGATCCGTTTGCGCTACGGCGGCAGGCGAACGGGATTGTGAAAGTGATCGCTGACAAGAAATTGCCGTTGCATCTGCCCGACCTGATGCGGGACGCACGCGCTGGATACAAGGGGTCGGAAGCCGAGGGGAAGTTCGTCGATGATGGGAAGTTTGACGAGGCCGTGCGCGTCTTCTTCCGCGAGCGGCTCGAGTTTTATTTGAAGGATGTGTGCGGCTTTGCATACGACGTGGTGAAGGCAGTGTTGGCAGCGGACGCTGACGATGTGGTGGATGCGTTGGCGCGAGCCGAGGCGGTCAGGCAGGTGATGCATATGCCCGAGTTTCAGGCGATTGGCGCGGCCTGCAAACGCATGCGGAACATCCTGAGACAAGCTTCTGAGAAGAACGTTGATCCTGCCGGAAAGTTTGAGTATCTGCCGGAAGCTGCCGACGAAGAAAAAAGCTTGATGGCTTACATGGAGCGCACCAGCGCGAGAGTCGAAGACCACCGGAACAAGCACGAATACTTAGAGGCTCTGCTGCTGTTGTCGACAGCGCGAGATCCCGTGGACAGGTTTTTCGACAAAGTCATGGTAATGGTCGAAGATGAGAAGGTGCGGGCTAACCGGTTGGCATTGCTACGGACCTTGTTGACGGAGTTCTCAACGATCGCAGATTTTTCCGAGATCGTGACCGAAGGCAAGGGATGACCGTCCGCGGTTACTCGTCTCGCCTAGGCTACGCGAGCACGAAGCGTGTCTCGCGCAGGATCACCCGAGTTTAGAAGTAAGGCTTGCCGGCGGGACGCCGGCGTTACGAAATCGAAACGACAAAGGACTATTCATCATGGCGACAATGACCCTCCCCGAAAAAACCGAAGTGCAGGAAAAAAACAACACAACCAAGTACGTTTACTTTTTCGGTGGCGGCAAGGCCGATGGTCACGGCAAGATGAAAGACGACCTCGGCGGCAAGGGCGCCGGCCTGGCCGAGATGACCAATGCAGGGTTACCCGTACCTCCGGGGTTCACGATCCAGACAGAAGCCTGTCGCGAGTACATGCGACAGGGACATGTGTCGAAAGAAGTTGACCGGCAGATGGAGGAAGCGCTGGCCAGGCTGGAAACGCTTCAAGGCCAGAAACTGGGGACGGGCGAGAATCCGTTGCTGGTGAGTGTGCGCTCGGGCGCTAAGTTTTCCATGCCGGGGATGATGGATACGATCCTCAATCTCGGATTGAATGACAAGAGTGTAGAGGCATTGGCCAAGCGCAGCAATAATCCGCGATTTGCGGCCGATTCCTATCGGCGTCTCATTCAGATGTTCGGCAACGTCGTACTGGAGATTCCGAAGCCGGCGTTCGACGAAGTGTTTGACGCGAAGAAGAAACAGAAAAAAACCAAGCTCGATACCGATCTGGATGCGAAAGCGCTCAAGGAAGTTATTGAGGACTACAAGAAGGTCGTCAAGAAGCATGCCAGGCGCGACTTCCCGCAGGATCCTCATGAGCAGTTGGTGATGGCGCGCGACGCTGTGTTCCGCTCCTGGCAGAACGATCGCGCCAAGCATTACCGCCGCATCAACAACATCGACGACATGCTAGGCACCGCGGTCAACGTGCAAGCCATGGTCTACGGTAATCTGGGCGATACCAGCGGCACGGGCGTGGGCTTCACGCGCAATCCGGCGACGGGTGCGAAGGAGTTTTACGGCGAATTTCTGATGAATGCGCAGGGTGAGGACGTAGTCTCCGGCGTACGCACTCCGGTCCCGATTCTCGAACTGCAAAAAATCATGCCTGACGTGTATGACCAGCTCCGTGAAATCACCACACGGCTGGAGAAACACTACCGCGACATGCAGGATTTTGAGTTCACCATTCAGGAAGGCAAGCTCTACATGCTGCAGACGCGCAACGGCAAACGCACCGGGCGCGCCGCCGTGCGGGTTGCGATTCAGATGGTGGAAGAGAAGTTGATCACCCAGCAGGAAGCGATTTTCCGCGTGGAACCAAATCAGCTTTATGACTTCCTGGTGCCGGGCCTGGATGAGAAGAGTACGAAGGTGGAAGTGCTAGCGACAGGATTGCCAGCGTCACCGGGCGCGGCGGTCGGGCAGATCGTTTTCACCGCGGAAGAAGCGGTGAAAAAAGCGGGGCATGGCGCGAAGAAGAATCCGGTAATTCTGGTGCGGGCGGAGACGACTCCGGAGGATATTCAGGGCATGGAGGTAGCTGTCGGCATTCTAACCTCGCGCGGAGGCATGACCAGTCACGCCGCCGTAGTCACGCGCGGCATGGGGAAATGCTGCGTGGCGGGTGCGGGCGATGTTCAAGTCGATGAGCGAACTGGAGAAATGCGCGTCAAGGGACAGGTGTTCAAGGAGGGAGACTGGATCTCGCTCGACGGAACCAGCGGGCGCGTAATCAAGGGAAAGCTGAACACGCTGGAGGCGTCGTCCGATGATGCGGATCTGCAGAAGCTGTTGGGCTGGTCGGAGCCCTTCCGCAAGATCGGCGTGCGTGCCAATGCTGACATTCCGCGGGATGCAATTCAGGCGAAGGCCTTTGGGGCCGAGGGCATCGGCTTGTGCCGCACGGAGCATATGTTCTTTGCTCCGGATCGCATCCCCCATATGCGCGCCATGATTCTGGCCGACAATGAGAAAGACCGCCGCACGGCGTTGAAGAAGCTGTTGCCGATGCAGCGGGCCGACTTTATTGGACTGCTGAAAGCGATGGACGGGTTGCCGGTGACGATCCGGTTGCTGGATCCGCCACTGCATGAGTTCCTTCCCAAGCGCGAGAAGCTCATGGTTGATATCGCTGGCCTCCCGAGTGCCGGGGCGAAGCAGAAGAAAGCTCTGGTGGAGGAATACCGCGAGTATGGCGCGAAAAGGGCCGGCGATCTGAAGAACATTCTTTCCGGGCTGTTGGCACGGGTGGAAGAGTTGCATGAGTTCAATCCGATGCTGGGTCATCGCGGATGCCGCTTGGGAATCACCTATCCGGAGATTACCGAGATGCAGGCCCGGGCGATTTTTGAAGCAGCCGTAGCCGTGGAGAAGCAAGGCACAAAGACCCACGCGGAGGTGATGATCCCGCTGATCGCGACGGTGAAAGAAATGGCAAACCAGGGGGCGATTGTGCGGCGCGTGGCGGAAGAAGTGTTCAAGGAAAAAGGAAGACGCGTGCACTACCTGGTGGGCACAATGATTGAATTGCCCCGCGCTTGTTTGGTCGCGGACGAGATTGCCAAGGAAGCGGAGTTCTTCTCGTTTGGCACGAACGACCTGACGCAGACCACGTTCGGCTTCTCACGCGACGACGTGAACAAGATTCTGCCGACGTATCTCGCGGAAGGGATCCTGAAGCAGGATCCGTTTGCCGCGATCGACCGAGATGGTGTGGGTGAGCTGGTTCGGATCGGCATTGAACGTGGGCGAAAGACGCGTCCTAAATTGGAGGTCGGAATCTGCGGCGAGCACGGCGGCGAGCCGTCGTCGGTGGAGTTCTGCCATCAGGTGGGAATGGATTACGTGTCGTGCTCTCCATTCCGCGTGTTGACCGCGCGGCTGGCAGCGGCGCAAGCGGGAGCGTCGGATACGCTGAAAGTTGAGGGCGGACGAACGAAATAGGATTGCGCCATAGGGGCACGGGCCAAAATGATTCGAGCTCTACAGAGCTCGATGAAAGAATCCCGTGCCCTCAGTGTTTCTTATTGCACCTTCTGTAAGCGCGCTATCAGCTTCTGCGCCAGGCTTTCTTCCGATTCAGACCAGAGCAATCGTGAACTGGTACCACTATTCTTCTCCACGTTCACCGAGAATTCGACCAGATTGGCCACATTCTCGCGAATCTTGGCGCGAGTCTGTTCGCTGAGGGCAGTCTCGGGCTGGAGAAAATACGAATCCAAACCGAAGTCCACTTGGATGTGACCCGTCTGTTGGTAAGCTGCTTCGTCGAATTCTTCTCCCTGGACAATGAATTTCACCGGCGCGGCTTCCAGCAGCCAGGTTCCGCTCGAGGAGTCCGGAGTCCATAAATCCCAGTGCGCTTCGAAAACATAAGCGTAATCGTCGTGAATTAATTCGGCGGCGATCAGCGTAGCCTGCCCGGCATCAATCCCGGCAGGAAAGCGTCGCTCCAGTACCGTGGCCTCGCTCCAGGAAACAGGATGCACCGCAAAATAACTGACTCCCGGACGCTGCGCCGAGAAAGGGAAGTGCTGCAACACGGAGAAAGCGTGCGGCAACATCTCCGGCCCGGAAAAATCGCGGAACCAAAGACTCAGATAGACTGGATCAGACACGTTTTCCTCGAATTGTTGTTGAGTCGCACATTCGCACACAGTCTTAATAATTTTAAATTGTCTTGCTAGCGTTTTGACAGGGCTATAAGGGCTTGTTACGATCAACTGTTGCCGCAGCGACCCACCTTAACAGCTGTCCCCGTCGTCTAGCCTGGCCTAGGACATCGCCCTTTCACGGCGGTAACACGGGTTCAAATCCCGTCGGGGACGCCAACAAAATAAAA
>OCZU010002277.1_pt1 | contig 12313 bp, 11 predicted proteins | sample 1539001 | NCBI WGS metagenome assembly OCZU01 (sample SAMEA3539306, study PRJEB22396) | soil metagenome | biome: tundra; feature: field; material: soil | place: USA | collected 2010-05 | depth 0.15 m
GCATGGTGTCGCTGGGCGAGATGACGATGGCGATGGAGCTGCTCGAACCCGTGTTTGCGAGCGCCCAGAGGCAGAACCTCACCTGGTTCTGCGCCGACAACAGCCTGGATCCAATCCGCGACGACCCAAGACTCAAGGCGATGGTCGAGCGCGCGGAAGCGCGGCTGGCAGTGTCCCCTCGTTAGTTGCAGGTCCGCAGTCGAGCGGCCTAATCGACCGGCTCCAAATAGCTCTGAAACACACCGACATGCACGAGCGCCGGGTCGGCGGAATTCGGCCAAAGCTCCTCGGTACGGAAACGGACGTCATAGGTTGGCTCGTCCGCTGCCTCCACTCCGTGAGCATGCGCATCGGGAAAAGGATAGGCTGGCGACTCGCTGACCACGACGCCGGTCTTGCCGCGGATGTAGCCCGGCATACGCACATGCCCGGGAACGTGGTCGACTCTCACCCGCACGCGGTCGCCGGGCTGAAAGCTCCCGCGTTCCCGCACGTTCGAGCGGCCGGGCGCGCTTGGCGCCGAAATTGGAAAGGAACCCTGTGCGCGGCGTTCCAGCTCCTCCCGCGTCACGACGCCCTTCTCGATGCACAGCGTCGCGAGGCTCGTGAGCGAGCGCTCGTAGTAGCTGGCCGAGAGGTAGTGACGTGGCTCCATGCGCTCGATCGCATGACGATACTCGTCCATGTTGAAGATCCCGCGTTTGACCGCGAAGGAATACAGCGCGTTGACCCGCTTCTCCCATGAGGCGTGAAAAGTTTGGGCCTTGGGCGAATAGCGGACCCGGCCAAAGCCCTGCTTGCCGCCTAGATCATGAATGCCGTCCATGCTTCGTCGTCCTTACAGGCGCGCCACGCCGATCATCGAATCCCTCGAGACAATACCGGCGAGCTTCTCCTCCGGCCAGCCCACGGTCTCGGGCGGCTGCACAGGCAACACCATGTAGCGAGTATCCGCGGTGGTATCCCATACCCGGATCTCCGTCTCGGGCGGCAGGTGGAGACCCATCTCCCCGAGCACCGTTCGAGACTGGCGAACTACCCGGGCGCGGTACTCGAGATCCTTGTACCAATCCGGTGGCAATCCGATGAGAGTGAAGGCGGTGCATGAGCACAACGTGCAAACAATGACGTTCTGCAGCGTAAGCGTATTCTCCAGCACCACCAGATGCCGATGATGAGCGGGCATGCTGAGCCCGAGCTCGAGGACAGCCTCGCGGCCATTGGTCAGCAGGCGCCGCCTGAACGCGGAATCGGTCCAGGCCCTGGCAACCACGCGCGCACCATTCTGCGGAACCCATTGTTCGTCAGCGAGGCGCTCGAGCTCCTCGACGGACTCGCGGGGCTTCATTCCGCGGTCATCGAAGACAGCTTCGATGGCGGCCGCTCGCTGCTCCACGGATGCGGAGACCTGATGAGTGTGGCTCTGATCGGGCATGTTCGTGGCTCCCGAGATGTTTGAAGTCAAGGAACTTCACTCGTCCGAAGCGGAGTATTTGGGATCGAGTGCTCCGGGTCAATCGGAAGATTCTTTCACCAAGCCACTTCGCGTCGCCACCTAGCCAAGCTTCACGAGCTGCTTGCCGAAATTGTCCCCATTGAGCAGCGCAATCAGGCCTTTCGGCGCATTGTCGATGCCCTCGACGATCGACTCACGGTATTTGAGCCTTTCCTCGGCGAGATAGCCGCTCAGGCCAAGCAGCGCCTCGCCGTATCGGTCCTTCCAGTCGAAGACGATCATCCCCTGCATCCTGATGCGATTGACCAGCACCGAGCGCAGCATTTTGTAGCCATACGACTCGGTCGCGCTGTAGTCGGCGATAAGTCCGCACACGACGATTCTCGAGCGCAGGTTCATCACGCGCAAGACGGTGTCGAGAATCGCGCCGCCGACGTTTTCGAAGTTGACATCCACGCCCTTGGGACATCGCTCGCGCAAATCCGCCAGCAGATTGCCCGCCTTGTAGTCGACGCAGGCATCGAAGCCCAAGTCCTGCACGACGTAGTCGCACTTGCTCCTGCCGCCGGCGATGCCGACGACGCGGCAACCCTTGATCTTGGCCAATTGGCCGACGACGCTGCCTACTGCGCCGGACGCGGCCGAGACCACGACAGTCTCGCCCGGCTTGGGCTGACCGATCTCGAACAAGCCGAACCACGCGGTCATTCCCGGCATGCCGAGGATGCCGAGGTAGTACGAAGCGGGCGCGCGTTTGGTATCGATCCTGGTGAGATCTCCGGCGCCGACGATGCCGTAGAGCTGCCACCCCAGCGGCGTCAGAACCTTGTCGCCCTGCTTGAACCTCGAGTCGTTCGATTCGACCACTTCGCCGACCGTTTGACCGACCATCACTTCGCCGATCTCGACCGACTTCGCATAGGACTTCGCGTCGCTCATCCGGCCGCGCATATACGGGTCGAGCGAGAGCCATTCGTTCCTGACCAGCACCTCGCCCGGCCCGGGCTTGCCGATGGGCGCTTCGACGAATCGAAAATTTTCTTCGGTCACCGCGCCTTTCGGGCGGCCAGCGAGCAGGACCTGCTTGTTCAGAGTGGTCATTGGCGCTACCTCAGGATGCCTTTGCAAAACGCACGAGGTGATGATCGGCGTCTCCGAACTGCTGTGAAATCATCGTCAGCCGGCGAAACGTGTGGCTGATCTTGAGCTCATCGCTCATGCCCATTCCGCCGTGCAACTGAATCGCTTCCTGAGCAACATGACGGCTCGCGTCGGCGATCTTGATCTTCGCCGCCGAGACGATGCGTTTTCGCTCGGCAGGATCGATCGCGGAATCGACCTTGGCGCAGGCGAGGCCCGCCATCGACTTCGCCTGCTCGCCGCTGATGACCATGTCGACCATGCGATGCTGCAGCGCCTGGAACGACCCTATGGGCACACCGAACTGCTTTCGTGTCTTCAGGTATTCAAGCGTGGCGTCATTGGCGTACCTGATCGCGCCAACGGCTTCGGCACAAAGCAGCGCCGTGGCGTAGTCAACGACCTCTTCGATCAGGGCGAGTCCGCAATCTTCCTGACCGACCAGCGCGTCGGCAGGCACTTGCACGTCGCTCAGCACGAGATCAGCCGCCCGCAGCTCGTCGATGGTGCGACAGGCCTTCATCGAGACGCCGGGTGTCCGCGCGTCGACCAGGAAGACGCTGATTCCTTCATGATCGGTGTCGCCGCCGGACGTGCGCGCCGAGACGATCAACTGATCCGCGCATGGCGCGCCGACGACGATCCGCTTTTCGCCGGAGATCGTGTAGCCGGCGCTCGTCGCCTTCGCCCGGGTCGCGACGTGCTCGAGCGCGTAGCGCGCCCCGTTCTCGGTCTGCGCGAACGCCATCTTGAGCTCGCCCGCGGCGACAGCCGGCAATATCGCCTGCCGTTGCGCGCTCGTGCCGCCCCTCGCCACGAATTGCGCGCCCAGGCCGACGGTCGACAGATACGGTTCGACGACGAGCGCCTCACCGATGGACTCCATGACGCTCATCAGATCGACTGCGCCACCGCCAAAGCCGCCAACGTCCGGCGGAAACGGCAGTCCGAGCAGGCCGATCTCGGCGAACGTCGACCAGATCGCATTGCTGTGACCCTCGTTCGACGCGACGATCTTTCTGCGCGCTTCGAAGGTGTAGTCCTTGTCGATGAAACGCTTGACCGACGCCGCGAGAAGCTGCTGCTCTTCGTTGTAGTCGAAATTCATGGCGCCATCACAAGCCGAGCGCCATCTTGGCGATGATGTTCCGCTGGATCTCGTTCGAGCCGGCGTAGATCGATGTCTTGCGAAAGTTGCAGTATCGCGCCGCGAGCGCGGCGGTAAAGTCGTCGAAGTCGGTGCCTGCGTCGACCGGCGCAAACGGCTGAGCCATCGGGCCGACCGCCTGCATCATCAGCTCGGTCAATGCCTGCTGGATCTCGGTGCCCTTGATCTTCAGCATGGATACTTCCGCGCCGGGTGTACGCCCGCCGCGCAGCTGGTCGAGGAAACGCAGATTGGTGATCGACAGCGCCATCAGCTCGACTTCGACGCGCGTCACTCGATCGCGGAAGCGCGTATCGTCGATGAGTGCCTTTCCGTCGTGCAACTGTACGCCTGCGAATGCCACGAGCTTTTCCAGCTCGCGCTGCGACGCGCCGATGCGCGCTGTGTTCATGCGCTCATGGCCGAGGAGATACTTGGCGACCGTCCAGCCCTTGCCTTCGTCGTGCACGAGATTCTCGACGGGCACGCTGACATCGTCGAAGAAAACCTCGTTGACTTCGTGTCCGCCGTCCATGAGGATCAGCGGCCGTACCTCGACGCCGGGCGACTTCATGTCGATGAGCAGAAACGAGATGCCGTCCTGTTTTCGCTCCAGCCCCGACTCGGTTCGCACCAGGCAGAAAATCCAGTCGGCCATGTGCGCCAGCGTCGTCCAGGTCTTCTGTCCGTTGACGACGTAGTGGCTGCCCTTGCGGACAGCGCGTGTCGAAAGCGATGCCAGGTCGGAGCCGGAACCGGGCTCGGAGTAGCCTTGGCACCAGAAATCCTCGCCGTGGTAGATGCGAGGCAGGAAGCGCCGCTTCTGCGCTTCGGTGCCGAACTTGAGCAGCACCGGCGCGCACATCAATAATCCGAAGGGGACGAGCGGCGGTGAGCCTGCGTAGCCACACGCCTCGTCGAAGATGTAGCGCTGCACGACGCTCCACCCGGTGCCGCCCCATTCCTGCGGCCACGACGGAGCGATCCAGCCCTTGGCGGCAAGGATCTTGTGCCAGCGCAGCAGATCGTCCCGGGACAGGTGGTCGTAGTGGGCCACCTTATCGCGCAAGTCCGAAGGCAGATTGTCGGCGAGCCATCCGCTTACTTCGTCGCGGAAAGCAAGCTCTTCCTTGGAATAATTGAGGTCCACGGGTCGTCCAACTGGCGTCAAACAATGGCGGCAGAACAGGCGGTTTATCTTAACTTAGAATGAAGGCAGGGAGGATCTCCATGAGCATCAGGCAACTGTTCGACCTTGGCGGCAGGACGGCCCTAGTTACGGGAGGATCGCGCGGCCTCGGCTTGCAAATGGCCGAGGCCCTGGGCGAGATGGGCGCCAGGGTGGCGTTGACCGCGCGCAAGCGCGGCGAGCTCGATCAGGCTGTCGCGCATCTCAAATCGCGGCTGGGCATCGATGCGGTGGCCCTGGAATGCGACATGTCGCACGCAGCCTCAATCGCGCCCGTCGTCGAGCGCGCCATCGCGGCGCTTGGGCCGATCGATATCCTGGTCAACAATGCCGGCACGACGTGGGGTGCGGCGACGGTCGACCATCCTCTCGAAGCGTGGCAGAAAGTGATCGACTTGAACCTGACCGCGATGTTCCTGACGAGCCAGGAAGTGGGCAGGCGATGCATGGTCCCGCGCCGCAGCGGCAAAGTGATCAACATCGCATCGATCCTCGGGCTCGTCGGCGGCGGCGATCCCGGACGACCGGCCACCATCGCATACAACACCAGCAAGGGGGGAGTGATCAGCTTCACCCGCGCGCTTGCCGCGGAGTGGGCGCAATACAACATCAACGTCAACGCGATTGCCCCGGGCTTCTTCCCCACTAAAATGACCAAGGGCATCATGGAAATGCTGGGCGACGAAGTCGCCAACAAGGCGCCGCTCAAGCGCGTCGGTGGCCCCGAGGATTTGAAGGGGCTCACCGTGCTCTTCGCTTCCGATGCTTGCGCTTTCATCACGGGACAAGTCGTAGCGGTCGACGGTGGCGTGACTGCTGTCTGATGAGTCACGTGGCGTTCGCCGGCATCCGATAGTCAGCGCATGAGCAACTACGACGAATTTCTGGGCACGGGTCCGGTCGCCGACGCCCACCGCTTCGATGTCGCCGCGCTCGACCGGTATCTGCGCGTGCACTTGCCAGGCTTCGAAGGCCCGGTCGAAATCGAGCAATTCAAAGGCGGCCAGTCCAATCCGACGTTTTTGCTGCGCGGCGGCACAAGAAACTACGTCCTGCGTCGCAAACCGCCGGGCAAGCTGCTTCCGTCGGCGCACGCGGTCGATCGCGAGTATCGCGTCATCAGCGCGCTGGCGAAAAGCGACGTTCCCGTCGCGCGCACCTATCACCTTTGCATCGACGAATCGGTGATCGGCTCGATGTTCTACGTCATGGATTATGTCGAGGGCCGTGTGCTATGGGACCCCCTGTTGCCGGGCATGCCGCCGCCGGAACGGCGCGCGATCTTCGACGAAATGAACCGCGTCATTGCGGCGCTGCACCGTGTCGACTTTCAGACGATCGCGCTCGCAGACTATGGCAAGCCGGGCAACTACTTCGCACGGCAAATCGATCGCTGGAGCAGGCAGTACAAGGCTTCGGAAACCGGGAAGATCGAAGCGATGGATCGTCTGATCGAATGGCTGCCGTCGAATATTCCACCCGGCGACGCCACTGCGATCGTTCACGGCGACTATCGGCTGGACAACATGATTTTCCATCCGAGCGAGCCACGCGTGCTCGCGGTGCTCGACTGGGAGCTCTCGACGCTCGGTCATCCCATGGCGGATTTCTCCTATCACATGATGACCTGGCGATTGTCGCCCGACCAATTCCGCGGGCTGCGCGGCAGCGATCTCACGTCGCTTGGCATTCCGACCGAGGAAGAATATCTGGCGATGTATTTGCGCCGCGTCGGCGTAGAAAAACCGGATCCCAAGGCATGGAGCTTTTACATGGCCTATAACATGTTCCGCATGGCGGGCATACTGCAGGGCGTGATGGCACGCGCGCTGGCGGGCAACGCGGCGAGTGCGCAGGCGCTGGAAGCAGGCAGGCGGGCGCGGCCGATGGCGGAGTCGGGATGGTCCGAGGTCGAGCGCATGCTCGCGTGAATCTAGCGACGAGGGGCGCGTGTCAGGCGCCCTCAATGGACAAGGGATAGCTATGGATTTTGACTACTCGCCGAAGGTCATCGAGCTGCAGCGGAAGCTTCGGGCATTCATGGAAGCCCACGTCTATCCCAACGAGCAGCGCTTCGACGACGAAGTTGCTCAAGGCGATCGCTGGCAGCCAGTGCGCTTGATCGAGGACCTTAAACTAAGCGCGAAAGCCGCGGGCTTGTGGAATCTCTTCCTCCCTGCGTCCGACCGCGGCGCAGGTCTCACCAACACCGAATACGCGCCGCTGTGCGAGATCATGGGCCGCGTACTTTGGGCGCCCGAGGTATTCAACTGCTCCGCGCCCGACACGGGCAACATGGAAGTGCTGGAGCGTTACGGTACGACCGAACAGAGACGCCAGTGGCTGGAGCCTTTGCTCGAAGGCAGGATTCGATCCGCCTTCACGATGACCGAACCCGATGTCGCCTCGTCCGACGCAACGAATATTCAGACGTCGATCGTTCGCGACGGCGATCACTACGTCATCAACGGTCGCAAGTGGTGGTCGTCGGGCGCCGGCGATCCGCGCTGCAGGATATTCATCCTCATGGGCAAGACCGATCCGCAGGCGACGAGGTACGCTCAGCAGTCGATGGTGCTCGTGCCCCGCGATACGCCGGGCGTGACGATACGTCGCCACCTGCCTGTCTTCGGCTACGACGACGCGCCGCACGGCCACATGGAGATCGCGTTCGAAAATGTGCGCGTTCCTGTCGCGAACATTTTGCTCGGGGAGGGCCGGGGATTCGAGATCGCGCAAGGACGCCTCGGGCCGGGCCGCATTCATCACTGCATGCGCTTGATCGGCCTTTCGGAGCGCGCGCTGGAAAAGATGTGCAAGCGAGTCAAGGGCCGCGTCGCGTTCGGCAAGCCGGTGGCCGAGCAAACCGTGACGCTGGAACGCATTGCCGACGCGCGGATCATGATCGACCAGGCGCGCCTCCTGACATTGAAAGCTGCATATCTGATGGACACTGTCGGCAACAAGGCCGCGCGAGCCGAGATCGCGATGATCAAAGTCGCAGCGCCGGTGATGGCGTGCCAGGTGATCGATTGGGCGATACAAGCCCACGGCGCGGCGGGCGTCTGTGACGACTTCGGTCTTGCGCGCGCCTACGCTCACGCCCGCACTTTACGGCTGGCCGATGGACCCGACGAAGTCCATCGCAACCAGATCGGGAAACTCGAGCTGGCGAAGTGGTGAAGCAGTGAACTGTCGCAGTGGCGAAATGAGCGATCGGTCGCCGGCGCGCGTCGTTGCGCCTTGATACCCGCCGCTTTGATGACTTTTCCGGAATCCTCGATTTCGCCGCGAACAAAGCTCTTGAACTCCGCGGGCGTCATGGGCATCGCCTCGGCGCCGAGGTTGGACAGACAATCGTCGTCCCCGCTCATTTTGGTAACTGAGCGGGGAACCAGCAGCGTTTGTGAAAAGACGTCGGGTTCCCGCTTCCGTGGGGACGAGGGTACCAGGAATGCTGCTTGACGCATTTCCGCAGTGGCGGATATCTCCACCCTACAACCCATCGCTAACGGGAACATTTTCCGGCTCGAGCACGAGACCGGACGCTTCGGCTTCGAGCACCAGCAGCTTGGCAAAATCCTCCTCCGTCATGCCGCGGCCGATCAGGGTCTGCACCGCGTCGCGGGTGATCGACGCCAGCGGCATGGGCACGCCATAACGGCGCCCGGCATCCAGGCCGAGGTCGAGATCCTTGCGCAACAGATACGGCGTGAACGTCACCTTGAAGTCGAGATTGACCAAGGCCGGCGTCTTGTAGCGTGTGAAGACCGAGCCCATGACACTCTGGTTCAGAAAGTCCAGAAAGGCGTGCCGAGGCACGCCTGCTTTTTGCGCGAGCACGGTTATCTCGGCGAGCGACTGGGTCACCACGCCCAGAAAAACGTTGTGACAGATCTTCACGATGCGCGCGAGCTCGCCCTCGCCGACATAGCTCGCGGAAGGCGCGATCATTTTGAGGTATGGAAGGGCCGCTTCGTAGGCAGCCTTCGGTCCGGAGCAAACGAACGAAAGCCTGCCCGCCTTGATCACTTTGGCGTTGCCCGAAACCGGTGCCGCGAGCAGCTCGACGCCGCGCGCCTTCAACAGCGTCCGCAACTCGGCCGAGCCCTCGAGCGAAATCGACGAACACTCGACGAGCACCCGCGGCAGTTTTCCTTTGACCGACAAGAGCCCTTTAGGGCCAGCGACGACCTCCTTGACGTCATCCCAGGTCGAGACCATGCAGAACACGATGTCGCACGCGGCAAGTTCAACCAGCGACGTCGCGACTTTCGCGCCGTGTTTGACCAAGGGCTCGGCCTTGGCGCGCGTGCGGTTCCAGACCGTGACGTCGCCGCCACCTTTGGCCAGTCGCGCCGCCATTTCGTAGCCCATGCGGCCGGTGCCGATCCAGCCCAGCTTCAACTTTGCTTCCGTCTTCACCAATTCACTCTCTTCGATTGCTGCTGCATTTCTTGAGCACCACGAAAATGACGGCCGGATCCCCAATCGACATTCCCGCTCATTTTGGTAACCGAGTGGGAATCAATTGGCTTTTGACGGTCGCAAAATGGATCCCCGCCTTCGCGGGGATGACGCTAGGTTTTTGGAAGCCGTCGCACATTTCAGCAATTCTCAGTAGCACCTCAGTATGCATTGGCAATCGGCAGCTCTTCCGCCGGATACAGCGAAATGATTTTCGGTCCGCTCGGCGTGAGTATGACTTCTTCCTCGATGCGCGCCGCCGAGATCCCGTCGCTTGCCGGGCAATACGTTTCGACCGCGAAGACCATTCCGGCCTTGAGCTCGATCGGCTCCTTGAGCGAGTTCAGGCGCGAGATCAGCGGGCGCTCGTGCAGGCCGAGCCCCAGCCCATGGCAGAAGTTAAGGCCGAACGCGTCCATCTCGCTCGCGAAGCCAATGTCTTTCGCTGTCGGAAGCGAGCGCGCAATCTTGTCGGTGCTGACACCCGGCTTCAACAGATCGATGGTGCGATCCATCCATTCGCGCGCCTTGCGATACGCGGTACGCTGCGATGGCGTCGCGCGACCCACATTGAAGGTGCGGTAGTAACAGGTGCGATAGCCCATGAACGACTGGATGATGTCGAAGAATGCCTGATCGCCCGGACGAATCAAGCGGTCGGTGAAGTTATGCGGATGAGGGCTGCATCGCTCGCCGGAGATGGCGTTGATCGCCTCGACACAGTCGGATCCCATGCCGTACAGGCGGCCGGTGGCCAACGCGACGATCTCGCTTTCCTTCACACCGGGCTTGAGCGCCTCGGCGATGTCCTGATACACGCCGTCGACCATCGCCGCGGCCATGTTGAGCAGCGTCAGCTCGTCGATGTTCTTGACCTCGCGCGCGGCGAGCATCGTCTGCTGCCCGTCGCGAATTTCTATCCCCAGCTTCTGCAGCTCGAACAGCATCGGCGGCTCGACCACGTCGAGTCCGAGCGGCATGTTGCCGACACCCTCCGCGTCCAGTATCGATTTGATCTCGCGCGCGGCGTCGCGGAAGAGCGTGATGTCGCCGCCGACCGCGCCTCGAAGGCCGAGCAAGCCCGCGCGGCAATGATCGTGCGTGAGCCACGGTGCGTGCAGCCGATGATGCTTGGCGGCGGAGCCGAAATCCCAGATGTACGGGTCGCCGTTGCCGGTAAGCAGCGAATAGCGCGTCAGCTTGTCGCGCGCCCACTCGCCGATAACGGTGCTGGTGGTGTAGCGGATGTTGTGCTGGTCGAAGGATAGCAGCGCGCCCAGTCCTGAATTCGCCAGCGCGGCGCGCGTTCGCGCGAGACGGTAGTCGTGCAGTCGCCTGAAGTTGACGCGCTCCTCGAAATCGACCTGCGTGTGGCCGGGAGATTGCAGCGGGCGGTCCCAGCGGTGATGCGGGTCGATGTCGTCGGGACGAACGATGGTCGGCTCTTTGGCTTTTCGCGCCATGCAATTCCTTTTCGTCGCTCAGTGCTTGTCGAGCGATCGTTTGTAATAGGTCAGGTCGACGTATTTCGTCGGATCGGTCAACGTTTTCTGCGGCAAGCCGAACTTGCTTCGGAGGCGCAGCACTTCTCGCATGCCGGCAAGGTCGGGCGCGAGATCGCGCGCCAGTCCACCCTTGTCGCCAAGCAGCAGATCATAGGATTGTCTGGCGAGCGCGGGAGACATGTCGCGGATATTGGCGATCAGCATCGCTTCGACGATATCGCGGTTGGCGCGGTCGTACAACCAGTCCGTTGCGGCGCGATACGCGCGAATGAACCCGACCAGAGCCGCGTCGTGTTCGCGCGCCCAGCTCGCGCGTGCAACGCCCACCGTGCCCTGATACGCGCCCAGGGCGTCCCCGCTTGCGAGCAGATTGAAGCCGCGGTTCTGCGCCAGCAATTCGAACGGCGTGCGAAGCAGCGTCGCATCCTGCTTGCCCGCGATCAGCTCGCGATAGCGATTCGCGGTTCCGCCGGCGCGGACGAAGTTCACGTCGGTCTCGGCGAGACCGTTGCTCGCGACCAATTCGCGCACCACGAAAGCAAACCCCGTGGTCATCGCATCGACCGACAGCGTCCTGCCCTTCAAGTCCATGAAACGCTTCACCGCCGGCGCCCCGACGATCGCCAGGAATCCGCCGTCGCCACCCATGAACGCGAACAGATCCGGGTTGTCGGGAACCTTCGCTTCGCCCTGCCCCTCTCGATACGCGACGACGTTGTCGAACACCGCGAATGCGATGTCGAACCGGCCTTCGAGCAAACCATTGACGAGGAAGGCCGAAGTCGGCGTGTACGAGAGTTGCACCGCCACGCCTTGGGCGTCGAAGAAACCCTGTCGCTGCGCCGCCCAGATCGGAAGATTCCACCCGCCGTCGAAAGCGATCACTCGAAGCACCGCCGGCACCTGTGCCTGCGCCTGTGCATACGCCTGCATCGCGACCGCAATAACGCAGGCGCAGACCAATCGCGCAATCAAGCGCGCTGCCATGTCACCCCTCCTCCGCTGCCAGGCTGGTTGTCGTTTTCAGGTGTTTCCATGCGTCTTCCGCGGGTGTTCCACCGGTCTTCTATCCGGCAGCGACAATAACCGATGTGCATGCGTCTGTAAAAGCCGGCCTGAGAAGGCACGCGATGCAATTCTTACCCGCGCTGGCAGTTCTTTCACGTTCTGAAGGGCCCGTTCACGCGGTGGACGCTTGATTCGCACTCGGTTGGCGAGAGAACCGCAGGGCACTTTCTTTGCACGATCCTTGCTTCCAGTTCTGGCGACCTGCAGGAGTACGATGGCACTCGCTCACCGGCAACCCACATCGCGACGGAACCACGCATGAATGCGTCCGTGAAGTGCATTCGTCGACCCAAGCGCCCGCTGATATTGATCGGTGTGCTCGGGCTCGCGTTCGCCATCGC
>OCZU010002278.1_pt1 | contig 12310 bp, 8 predicted proteins | sample 1539001 | NCBI WGS metagenome assembly OCZU01 (sample SAMEA3539306, study PRJEB22396) | soil metagenome | biome: tundra; feature: field; material: soil | place: USA | collected 2010-05 | depth 0.15 m
ACCGACCGCCTGAACGCACTCGTCCGCAAGGCTTCGACTTCCCGCGATTTGCAGCTTTTCGGCCAGATGAAAATCATTGCCGACACCCGGTCCAACTCCCTGCTCATTTTCGCCACGCGCGATGACATGAAAATGATCAGGGACATCATAGGCAAACTGGACGTGGTGCTGGCGCAGGTGCTCATCGAGACGCTCATCATGGATGTGGAGATCGGGAACAATGCGGCGCTGGGGGTTTCAGTCGCGCAGCGGCAAAAAACACTCAGCCAAAACAATCCGAATCTTGATACTGCGGGCGGCGTCAACAATGGGCAGTCATTTTTCAACTGGCTCAATTCAGTCGGCGCCAGCAACGCCGTCACCTCGCAAAGCCTGCCGGCCGGCCTCAGTTACTTTGGCAAATTCAACGATACCTGGGATGTGGCGATTCAAGCCGCCGCCAGCGACAGCCGCGTCAAGGTGGTGCAACGGCCGCGGATTCAGACTTCGCACGCCACACCCGCGTCGTTGTTCATCGGCAGCACTGTTCCCTACGTGACCAGCACCTACTACGGCGGCGGTTACGGCGGCACCGGTGGCAATTCCTATCAACAATTGAAGGTCGGCATTGGGCTGAACGTGACGCCGTTCATCAATCAAGACGGCCTGGTGGTGATGAAGATAGACGAAACCATTGATGAGCTGAACGGTTCAACAGCGATCGCGGGTGTGGGCAATGTCCCGAACACCAAAAGCAGTTCGCTTTCGGCGGAAATCGCCGTCCGCGACAAGGAAACCATCATCCTGGGCGGCATCATCCGCAACTCGGACGACAAGGAGATTTCCGGCGTCCCCATTCTCATGAACATTCCCGTGCTGGGTGCCCTTTTTCGCACCAAAAGCGACACCATGTCGCGTACGGAATCCATCGTGCTCATGCGCCCGACCGTGCTGCGCACGCCGGAACTGGCGGCCCAACAGGTGAACGAGGAGCGGAAGCACATGCCCGGCATCAGCGAGGCCGCGTCCGAAGTTCAACGCTATGAGAAGCAGGCGGAGGCGAAAGAGGCCAAGCGCCTGCTAAAGGAACAAGCAACAGACAAGGCGAAGGAAGAGAAAGCCACGTCGCAAGAGAAGAAACTTCTCGATACCCCGAACCCGCTCGAGCAGTAGCCGGCGCCCTCGCGGAAAATCCAGCCGCAAAGAAAAACCGCCACCGCGCTTTACTCCGGCGGTTTTTCAACTGGCCAACGGCAATTTAGTAAGCGGCTTGCGCGCCCTTGATGGAGCGCTTCTGCATCCAGGGCATCAGCGCCCGGAGACGCGCGCCGGTCTTTTCGATCGGGTGTTGCTCGCCTTTTTTGAGCAGCGCGTTGTATCGTTTGTAACCGGTCTGGTATTCCTTGACCCAGTTCTTCGCGAACTTGCCGGACTGAATGTCCTTTAGCGCCGCCTTCATCCGCTTCTTCACGCTCGCGTCAATGATCTTCGGTCCGACGCTCACATCTCCCCACTTGGCGGTTTCGGAAATCGAGAAGCGCATGCCGCTGATGCCTGCTTCATTCATGAGATCAACAATGAGCTTCAACTCGTGCAAACACTCGAAATAAGCCATCTCCGGCGAGTAACCCGCCTCGCACAGAACTTCAAAGCCCGCCTGCACCAGCGCGCTCGCGCCGCCACAAAGCACGGTCTGTTCGCCGAACAAATCGGTTTCGGTCTCCTCCTTGAAATTCGTTTCGATGACGCCCGCACGCGTGCCGCCGATGCCCTTGGCCCAGGCCAGCGCGATCTTTTTCGCGTCCTTGCCGGGGTTTTGATAAACGGCGATCAAGCTCGGCACGCCCTTGCCTTCGGTGTATTGGCGGCGGACGATGTGGCCCGGCCCTTTCGGCGCGACCATGATGACGTTCACATTCTTCGGCGGAACGATGGTCTTGAAATGAATCGAAAAGCCGTGCGCGAACAAAAGCGTTTTGCCCTTCGCCAGATTCGGCTCGACGTCCTTTTTGTAAGCGGCGGGCTGCTTGGTGTCCGGCAGCGCGACCATGATCACGTCCGCGCGGCGGACCGCCTCGGCGGTCGGGAAGACTTCAAAGCCCTTTTCACGGGCGACCGCGATGGACTTGCTGCCGTCGTAAAGGCCGATGATGACTTTGCAGCCGCTCTCTTTGAGATTGAGCGCGTGCGCGTGGCCTTGGGAGCCAAAGCCGAGCACCGCGAGCGTTTTGTTTTTCAGAACGCTGAGATCAGCGTCCTTGTCGGTATAAACTTTTGCCATAATTGGTTGATCGTTATTAGTTGATGGTTGTTAGTCGAAAATTAGAACCTGATACCTGACACTTCGCACCTTATTTCCGCGGCATCGCCGCCTTGCCGGTGCGCGTCAAATCCGACATGCCAAACGTTTTCATCAGTTCGAGAAACTTCTCGACCTTGCTTTCGTTGCCGGTGATTTCAATGGTCAGGCTCCTGGGTTGCACGTCCACGATTTTCGCGCGGAAAATGTCCGTGATCTGCATGACTTCGGCGCGCGACTTCGAGTCCACCGAAACTTTTGCCAGAGCCAGTTCGCGATCCACGTATTCGCCCTCGGCAAAATTGTGAACTTTAAGCACGTCCGGCAATTTGTTGAGCTGCTTGACGATTTGCTCGAGCGTGGCGTCGTCGCCGTGCGTGACGATGGTCATGCGCGAGGCGGTCGAATCGTGTGTCGGCGCGACGTTGAGCGAGTCAATGTTGTAGCCGCGTCCGCTGAACAGCCCGGCCACGCGCGTGAGCACGCCGAACTTGTTTTCCACGAGAACCGATATTGTGTGTCGCATAAAACCCCATGCGGGGGAGCGGAAAACTAGCAATGCAAACAAAGGGGGTCAAATTGCAATTTTAAGTGGTGGTAACGATGCCTCTCAATTTTGAGAGAGCAGCGGAGTTGGGTGGTCATTGACCAGGCCGGCAAGCCGCCGTTGACTCCTTCCGGCCAGGTTCAGCAACGGGTAAACCAAGGGTCACGTTTTTTCTATTTCTCAAATTAAAGAAATCCATAGTGCATCTTGACTTCATCCGGTTCGTGATAAAGATTACCTCCCAATTAGCTGAACTTGAATGGAACATCCGGCTGGCGCGACAGTTCAAAGGTCAGGGCAGGCGCGGGTCGAAAATCAATTCATGGTTCAGAACATTATGAATACGGCCAGCGCAGCCTGCGATTTGGAATTACGCCCGTTGAGATTGGCGGTTGGCTGAATATTGCACGGGAAGAATCATGGCAAACACAACGAACATAAACCCCCCGCCGCTCAGAAAAGTTTTTATCCTGGAAGACCACCCGGTCTTTCGTGAAGGTCTGGTGCAAATTCTAAACAACGAAAGGGATTTGAAGGTCTGTGGCGCGGCGGAAAATGCAGAAGCCGCCCTGCGCGCTGTTCCCAAGCTCAAACCCGACTTGATCCTGGTGGATATTGGGTTGACCGGCAAGAGCGGGCTGGAGTTCATCAAAGAAATCCGGGCAGTCAACCGCTCGGTCAAGCTGCTGGTTGTCTCCATGCACGATGAAGCGCTCTATGCCGACAGGGTCTTGCGGGCCGGCGGGGACGGTTACATCATGAAACAGGAAAATCCGGAGGAACTCGTCCATGCCATTCGCGATGTCCTGGCCGGGCATATTTATGTCAGCGAAGAGGTGCTGATCAGCGGCAGGAAGGGTTCTGCGAAACGATCCACCAAAACGAAAACGCGCCCGCTGGATCAACTCATGGATTCGGAACTCGAATTTCTGGAATCGTTGGGCAAAGGCAAGAGCAACCAGGAAATCGCGCGCCAACTCCGCGTGAGCGTCCAGGCAGTCGTAGCTCTCTGCTCACAAATAAAAGAAAAGTTGAATTTGAAAAGCGCCAACGCACTGATTCGTTACGCGGTCTGCTGGGTGGAAACCGGGGCTTCTTGAGTCGGGCGGCTCATTTGGACTCCCCTTTCCGCTCCTTCATCTCTTTCTGGCAACCGATACCCACCAATCCCTCGCCCTCATTTCGCGTCGGTGCATGGAATTCGCACCGTAATGGTTGTCCCTTGTTTTGGCGCAGACTCAGCCACGCAGGTTCCCCCCAAAAATGCCGCGCGTTCGCGCATATTGGTCAGCCCAATGCCACGCCTTTTCTTTTTGCCCCCATTGGATCTCGCATGAGAAAACCCACGTCCATCATCCTGAATTTTCAATACAACGAGATCTTTGCGGCATGCGATCTGGACAACAACATTTTTTGCCCGGGCGTGTTTTTCAACGTTGTTGAAGGCTTCCTGCAAAATACGAAACAGATTGAGTTCCATGTGCGAAGGCAGGCGCCGGTTGAGTCCCCTGATGCTGGATTTCACCACCAGATTGGCACGGGATTGCATCTCCTTGCAGAGGTTGCGGCAGGCCGCAGCCAGGCCAAGCTCGTCCAGGTCGCTGGGACGGAGGTTGTGGGCGATGCGGCGGTTTTCCTCCAGTGCCTGATTCAACAATTGGCCGCAGCGAAAGAGAATCTCCCGGGCCGCCGGGTTGAGCGCCGTGAGGTTGTCCTGAACCGTGAGGAGCCTCATCTTGGCTGAGGCAATGATCTGGTTGACGCCGTCGTGCAGTTCGCGCGCCACGCGCTGGCGTTCGGACTCCTGGGCTTCAATGATGCGCTGAGGCAGACGCCGCAGTTCCTCTTCGGCCTGCTTGCGCGCGCTGATGTCTTCGACCATCGAGATGATGTAGCACAGCCGCCCCAGATGATCGCGGACGGCGGACGCGGATGACTCCGCCCAAACCTGACGGCCACTTTTGCTCAGGTAACGTTTTTCGCGCCGATAGAAATTCCGGATTCCGTCGCGCAGTTCGCCAAAGAGCTGCTGCCCTTCGGCTAAATCGTCCGAACGGGTGATGCCCTTGACGCCCAAACGCTTCAATTCCTCATCGGAATAGCCGAGCATTTCCTGGTAAGCGCGATTCGTGTGAACGTAATGGTCATTGGGATCGTGGAGGGCAATGCCGATGGGCGCCGATTCAAAAAGGGCGCGAAATCTTTCCTCGCTTTCGCGCAGCACGGCCTCTGCCTGCTTGCGTTCGGTGATGTCCTGATTCGTGCCTTCGTAGTAGAGGACCGCGCCGCCGGCATCACGAACCACATGTCCGTTGAGGCTCATCCAGACCTTTCGGCCATCTTTGCGATATCGCTCCGCTTCAAATCCTTGAACCGAACCTTGTGTTTCCAGCAGTCGCTTCAGTTCCTCCCACTTTTCGGGCAGGACATAGGCCTGCCGCTCATTATCGGTGACGCTGGAAATGAGTTCTTCAGGCGTTTGGTAGCCCAACATGCGGGCCAGGGCAGGATTGGCGCTGCGGTAACGGCCCTCAGGCGTCGTCTGGAAAATGCCTTCCGTCGCGTCCTCGAAGATGCGACGGTACTTGGCCTCCGCTTCGCGCAGTGCCCCGGCCACCTCGATCCGCCGGAGCGCATCGCCGCAATGGTCGGCCAGGGTTTGAAGCAGGTGCAAATCGGACTCGGAGTAGGCCCGGCGCATGTAGCTTTGTACGGACAGAATGCCAACCACCACGCCGCTCGAATGGATTGGCACATACATCAGGCAGGCCGAGCGTTGATGGGTGTTGCCAAAAGGGACGAAATCCGTGGTGTCGGCGGAGTCCTTCAACCGGTTTATCAACCGCGCGCCCTCCTTCATGATCAGTTGCATCAGCGGAGAGGGGTCGTGTATTGGACGCGCCGGTTGAGCTGACACCCGCTGGCCGCCCACGGTGTCAACCATCAGCACCGGGAAGACTTTATTTTCGGCTTGCGAGTACAGGTTGACGAAGCCGGCATCCCAGCCGAAGAGTTCCGAAGCAATCCCCATGATAATGTTGGCCGCCTGCTCAGGCGTGGTTGCCGCGTTCAGCCGATGCCCCAGCAGCGAGAGGGCCTTGTTCTGTTTTTCCGCCCGGTTCCGCGCGGTGATGTCTCTGGCCACACCGATAAGGCCCAGTATTTTCCCCTCGCTGTTTTTGATTTGAGAAGTGCTGAGTGAAACCGGGAAGTCGGTTCCGTCCCTTCTGCGGTTCAGCAGTTCGCCTTTCCATCCCCCCGCGATGGTCTGCTGGAAAACCTGCTCGCAAAGCCCCGGCGGGTTGCTCGACGAGTAAAGAAAATCCGGGGTTCGTCCGAGCATTTCCGCCCGGCCGTAGCCGTAGGCCTCAAGGAAAGCCTGGTTGAGGAATGTGAAGCGGTTTTCCGGATCCGTGATGCAAATCAGTTCCTGCGTGCTTTGAATGGCATCGGCAAAGAGCCGGATTTGCTCCTCCGCCCGCTTGCGCGCGCTGATGTCACGAATGAACGCTGTGAACATCGGCGGCCCCTCCAGTTCAATGCGCGTTATGATGAATTCGACGGGAAACTCAGTGCCATCAGCGCGCAGCGCGGACACTTCCACCCGGTTGCCAAGCGGAGCGCCTTCATCGCCAGAAAAGAAATCGAACAATCCGCGTCGGAACCAGTCCCGTAATGACGCCGGAAGCATGACCGCCGCCATTTCTTTGCCCAGCATCCTGGAGCCGTCGCAGCCAAAAGTGTTTTCCGCGGCCGGGTTGAGATCCCTGATCCTGCCGTCCTGATCAATGGTGATGATTGCATCGAGCGCCGCCTGCATGATGGCACTCTTGCGCGCCTCGCTTTCACGGAGCGCTTCCTCCGCCTGCTTTCGCTTCGTGATGTCTTCGGCAATTCCGACTACCCGGTACACCTCCCCGGAATCGTCACGGATGGGGAAGGCGCGATCGTGAATCCAGCGGATCGAGCAATCGGGTCGCACGATGCGATACACTTCGTCGTACTGGCCGGAAACCTGTTTCGTGAGAACCGCTTGAACCACGCGCTCGCGGTCATCGGGATGAAGGGGTTCAATCCATGCCCCTGGTGAGGCGTAAAGGCTTTCACAGGTCTGCCCCCAGATTTCTTCGTATCCCGGGCTGACGTAAATCATTTCATTCTTCTCGGGATCGGTCATCCAGAAAACTTCACGGATATTCTCCGCCAGCTGCCGAAATCGCGCTTCGCTTGCTCGCAGGGCGTTCTCCGCCTGCTTGCGCTCGGTGATATCGTGGAGGAAAGCGAACACAAAGGGTTCCCGCAGCTTGAGAAAAGTTGCGATGACTTCCACCTCGATTACCCGCCCGTCCTTGCGGCGATGGAGAGTCTCGAAGCGATCGCTTCCGGATTGAGTAACGCGGCGTATGTGTTGGGCCACCAGCTCGGGAGAACCCTCCTGGACCTCGACGTCGCCGATGCGCATGGACAAAAGTTCCTCGCGCGAATAACCGCTCATGCGGCAGTACGCCTCATTGACGTCCACGAGGTTCCCTTCAAGATCCATCATCCAGAAACCTTCAACCGCAGTGTTGATGATCCGGTGACTTAATTCCTCGCGCTCCCGCAACAACACCTCGGCCAGCTTCCGCTGGGTGATGTCGGTATTGATGCACAGGACATGTGAGGACTGGTCATCGCGCCCGCGCAGCAATGTCCAACTGCTGTGAAAGATGATCGGCTGCCGGGCTTTGGTCACCGCGTGCATCTCGCCACTCCATTCGCCGGCTTGCCGCAACTTCTCCTGCGCTGCAGCGAAGGCTGGAGCCTCCTTGAAGAACAACTCGGTCACCCGGCGTCCGCCAACTTCATCGGCGGTCCAACCCAACAGGAGCTCAGCCCCCTTGTTGAAATACTGAATGTGCCCTTCCAGGTCGCGAATGATGATCGCATCGTGGGCTTGATCGAGGAGAGCCAGCAATTGCCGGATTTTTTGTTCGGCCTGCTGGCGCTCGGTAACGTCGCGCACCACCGTGACCAATCCCAGCGGCTGGCCGGTGCCATCTTTCAAGGCCGCCGCGCTCAATTCCACCGGGAAACGGTCGCCATTTTTCCTGAGCATGATGTACTCAAGGTTTCTAAAGACGCCCGTTTCGAGCGTGCCGGCCAGGTCTGACTTCACGCGCTCATGCTGGTCCGGCGGAGTCAGATCGAAGGCGCTTTTCTCAAGCAACTCCCCCGGGCTGGTATAGCCCAGCATCGTGAGCGCTTGCGAGTTGACTGCGGTCAGCCGTCCCTGAAAGTCAATCATGCCGACGGCATCGGGCAGGATTTCGATCAGCCGGCGGTAATGTTGTTCACTGGCCCGGAGTGCGGCGGTGGCGTCCCGGAGCCGCACAAGGGTACGAATCCGCGCCAGCAATTCAGCCGGATTTACTGGCTTGGCAAGGTAATCATCCGCACCCGTTTCGAGCCCATCCACCCTGTCTGCGACGCTGGTAGCTTCGCCCGAACACAAAACAACAGAAACGTCCCGCAGATCCGCGTCGGCCTTGATTTGTCTGCAGACCTCGATCCCGCTGAGATCCGGCAGCACCACATCCAGCAACACCACATCCGGCCGCCTTTCCCGTGCCACTTGGAGACCTTGCCGGCCGGTTGATGCTTTCAATACTTTATAGCCCGCAGTTCTCAGGGCTTCGGAAAAAATAGCTAGAACTGCAGGCTCGTCATCCACCACCAGTATGCAGGTCGTCTTGCTCATGGTTCACCCGTTCGCAGGAACGACTTAGCAGGCTTTTTCCCTGAAGGAAAGAGTTAAACGCGCCACCGGCCTAAGGGAAAAACCGTGCCCGACTTGAGCCGGCCAATTCGGCCACAGATCAACAATTCACGTGGCTCGAAGAAGTGAAGCCGCCTCTGCGGGCCGGCCACGGCAAACATTTTTCTTCCCGCCAATTCTGCCTGCCTTAACATGCCCGCATGAACAATCCCGGCGCCGTTGTCCTGGGCGAATTAATTTCGCCCGCAACCATCAACTTGAACCTGACGGGCGCAAACCGCGACGCCGTGCTCGAGGAACTCGTCGCGCAAATTCCCGCGCTCGCGGACCAACCGGAGGCACGGCAGACGCTGCTGCGCGCGTTGCACGAGCGCGAGCAGCTTCACAGCACGGGCATCGGCGACGGCGTCGCGCTGCCCCACGCGCGCAACGCGCTGGTCGGGTTGGTGAGCGAGCCGGTGATTGTGTTTGGCCGCCACCCCAAGGGCGTTCCTTACGGCGCGCTGGACGGCCTGCCCGCGAACCTTTTCTTTTTGGTCATTGCTCCGACGGTCACGCAGCATCTCGCCGCGCTCGCGCGCATCAGCCGGCTGTTGCGCGATCCGAAACTGCGGAAGAGCCTGCTCCAGGCCGACAGCCCGAAAAAAGTCCAGTCGCTCTTTCGCGAAGCGGAAGCAAAGCCGTGAGAAGCGCGCACGCCTGGCCTTCAACGCCCGCCGCTGAAGCCCTGCTGCCGCAACGCCTCAAATAAAACCAGCGCGACGCAGTTTGACAAATTCAGCGAGCGCGCGTGGGGATTGAACATCGGAATGCGCAGCCAGCCGTCGCGGTTTTCCTCCAGAATTTTTTTTGGCAACCCGGCGGTCTCCCGGCCAAACACGAGATAATCGTCCGCCGAAAATGTTACGTCCGTGTAAAGTCGCGGGCCGCGGGATTCAACAAACCAGAGCGCGGCGTTCGGAGGAAGGCTTTGCGAAAATGCGGTCCAATTTTTCCACCGATGCCATTCGACATGCCGCCAGTAATCCATCCCGGCGCGCTTGAGCTGCTTGTCGCCCAACTCAAACCCAAACGGCTCGACGAGGTGCAACACGGATTTCGTGGCCGCGCACAACCGCGCCACATTGCCGGTGTTCGGCGGGATTTCTGGTTCAACGAGGACGATTTGCATTTCAAAAAATTCCAACAACCACGCTCAAAGCTACGACACGCAAGGCGCGCGAGTACCGTTGGGCAACAGGCGCTATCCTCCGCGTCTTCATTTGAAATTTGATGATTGAAGTTTCCCTGGAGCTTGGAGCCCGGAGCTTGGGGCTTTCAAATAGAAAACCTTCCACAACACCAGCCCGTGCGCCGGCGCGGTCATGCCGGCCGCGCGGCGGTCTTTTTGCGCCAGCATGTTTTTGATTTCGGCGGCGGGAAATTTTCCAAGACCCGCTTGAACCATGGTGCCCACGATGCCGCGGCACATTTTGTAGAGAAACCCGTCGCCCTCGATGATGAACGTGACGAGCGGCCCGCTTTTTTTCATGGCGCAACGCGTCAACGTGCGCACGGTGGAGGTCATTTCGTAGCTCCGTGTGGCCGCGAAAGATTTGAAATCATGTTTGCCGGGGAAAAGCCTTGCGGCGGTGCGCATCGTTTTCCAATCCAGTTTGCGCGGGACGTGCCAGGCTGAGTGGCGCAGCAGCGGATTCATCGCCGGATGATTCCAGACGAAGTAACGATACTGCTTGCCGGCGGCGTTGAATCGCGCGTGAAAATTTTTAGCCGCGCGCGTGGCGGACATCACGCGCACGTCTTTCGGCAGGTGCGCGTTGAGCGCGAGCGCAAGTCTGCGCGCGGTCATTTTGCATTCGCCGCGCGGCGCTTCAAAATGCGCGACCATGCCCAGCGCGTGGACCCCGGTGTCCGTGCGGCTGGAGCTGTGGACGCGCGGCCGGCTCGGAAACAGTTTCGCGAGGGCAGCCTCGATTTTTTCCTGGACACCGGTGCCGGTTTTCTGCACCTGCCAGCCTTCGTAATCCGTGCCGTCGTAGGCGATGGTGAGTTTGAATTTGAGCGTGTCCATTTCGTGATGCATGATGCCTGATGCGTAAAACGTGAATTCACGCATCACGTTTCAAGTTTCACCCAGGCTGTCCAGATAACTTTGCAGCAGGATTGCGGCGGCGGTTTTGTCCACCTTTTCCTTGCGATCCTTGCGGCGCACGCCGCCCTCGATGAGAAATCGCTGCGCCATCGCGGTGGTCAGCCGTTCGTCCCAGGTAAGGATGGGCACGGCGAATTTGGCTTTGAGCGCGGCGGCGAATTCCTGCGCCTTCAATGCGGCCGGTCCGTAGCTGCCATCCATGTTTCGCGGCATGCCCACGAGAATGATCTCCACCTCTTTTTCGCGGATGATTTCCTTGAGCCGCGCGAGGAAGGCGTCGAACGGCTCGGCCAATATGAACTCCAGCGGCTGGGCGATCATTTTCAATTCATCGCTCACCGCGACGCCAATGCGTTTCGATCCGTGGTCCAAAGCAAGAATGCGCACGGACACATTGCTTCAAATTTGCGCCACAAACGCAATCACTCTTTGCGCGCGCTTGAACTGCCTGGCGGGTGGAGGTACCCGGGATCCGCGACATTGGTTTCGACTGTCTCGGCGTTTGCGGGTAGAATGAGAGTGGACAATCAATGTCTGCGAATCCTGAAAATAAAACGGTTCTCAATGTCGGCGGCATGACGTGCAACAACTGCGTGCGCCATGTCACCGAAGCCGTTCAAAGCGTGCCGGGTGTCCACAGCGCCGTTGTCAGTCTCGAAACGCGGCGTGCCTCGGTCCGTTGGACTGCGGAGTCGCAGAAAAATATTTCTGCCGTTGTCCAGGCGATTCAAAAAGCCGGCTACGAGGCACAGCTTGTCGAGTCGGACGAACACCCACACGATCACTCCGAACACAAACTCGCCGGCTGGCAACTCAACTTGTGGATCGGCGTGCTCGGCACCGCGCCTTTGATGATCGGCGAATGGATGTTCAGTCTCGGCACGACGCCGTGGTTTCAATGGTTTGCCTTCGCGCTCGCGGGCGCGGTTCAAATTTTCGCGGGCGCGCAGTTTTATCGCGGGGCGTGGAATCAATTGAAGGCAGGTCAATCCAATATGGACACGCTGGTCGTGCTCGGTTCAACCACGGCCTTTGCCTACAGCACCTGGGCATTGTTCAGCGGCCGGGGCGGGCACGTTTTTTTCATGGAAGCCGCGGCGATCATCACGCTCATCAGCGTCGGGCATTGGGCGGAATCGCGCGTCAGCGCCCGGGCGTCCAGCGCCTTGCGCGAATTGCTCAACCTCGCCCCGCAGACCGCGCGGCGCATCGTCTCCCGCAGCAGCCGAAGCAAGGAAGCTCCAGCCCAATTCGATATTCAGAATTCGTCATTCAAAATCGAAAACAGCCTCCTCACGCCGGCTGCTTCCACCGAAGAGGAGGTTCCCGTCGCCGAATTGAAAATCAACGATCTTGTCGCACTGCGCCCCGGCGACCGTGTGCCGACCGACGGCGAAGTGGTCGAAGGCGATTCCGCCGTGGACGAGGCGATGTTGACCGGCGAATCGGTCCCCATGGACAAAACCGCGCAGAGCCGCCTGTTCGCGGGCACGGTGAATTTGAACGGCCGGCTCGTCATGCGCGTCACCGCCACCGGCGAGGAAACCGCGCTCGCACACATAGATCGGAAGAGCG
>OCZU010002281.1_pt1 | contig 12307 bp, 10 predicted proteins | sample 1539001 | NCBI WGS metagenome assembly OCZU01 (sample SAMEA3539306, study PRJEB22396) | soil metagenome | biome: tundra; feature: field; material: soil | place: USA | collected 2010-05 | depth 0.15 m
ACATGAAACAACTACTCAAGAATTGCGTTAGCTACACTGCTCTGTTCGTTTTGTTAGCGCTTGCCGGAACTGCGTCTGCCCAAGATCACGCACCAGCGACCTTCGGCGGCGCTGGCTTCGGAGGCGGCGCCGGCTTTGGAAGCGGCGCCGCTGGCCCGATTGGCGCTGGCGATCTGGTCGAGATGAGCGTCTTCGACACTCCTGAACTCAGCGGGAAGTTACGCGTTAGCAATACAGGTGACGTCATTCTGCCGCTGGTGGGCACGCTTCACTTGCAGGGTCTCACGGCCGGGGAAGCTCAAACTCTGATTCGCCAGAAGTTCATCGGCGGGGGCTTCCTTAAAGATCCGCAAGTTACTGTGTTCATCTCCGATTACGCGACACAAAATGTTTCGGTCGTCGGCGAGGTCCACAAACCCGGCATCTATCCCGCTTTCGGTACGCACCGGCTACTCGACTACCTCTCGCTGGCGGAAGGACTCACGCCCCTGGCGGGCACGGCCATCGTCATCACGCACAGTGGTCATCCCGAGCAGCCGCAGCGTGTGAAGATGACCTCCGGCGCGGCTCCTCAGCCGGAGAACAATCCTGAGATTCTGCCTGGCGACACCATCTTCGTGGAGCGAACCGGGATCGTGTACGTGGTCGGCGACGTGGCCCACCCGGGGGGCTTCCCCATGGACCACGACGGACAACTCACCATTATGCAGGCGGTCGCGCTGGCCCAGGGCACGACTGACACGGCGGCCAAGGGATCAGCCAAGCTCATCCGCACCACGCCTCAGGGACGCCAGGAAATCCCCATCGACTTGAAGAAGATTCTGTCCGCCAAGGCCACCGACCTGCCGCTGCAGGACAACGACATCCTCTTTGTGCCCAGCAGCGTGGCCAAGAACACATGGAAGGGTATCGAGAGCGCTCTACCTGCTGCAGCCGGGGCAAGCATCTACCGGATACCGTAAGAACGGCGTTATGTTCCACGTGGAACATTTGCGGACCAACAGCTAGTAGCTATAGAACTGCATGTTCTTGACACCTAAGGCAAAACCAACAAATTGATGCTTGAGCGCAGGACTGTCATGGAATGTGAAGTGGAAGTTGCAACACAAAACGGCCCGATGTGTGTTGTCCCCGCTCCACTCCCCACCAGGGTTCCTGCAGTTGTTGCGCCCTCGTTGCGGGTTTCCTTCAGTTGGACCCTGGCGGGAAACCTGATTTACGCAGCCTGCCAATTCGGAATGCTCTCCGTACTAGCCAAATTGGGGAGTCCGTCGATTGTGGGCCAGTATGCGCTGGGCCTAGCCATCACTGCTCCAGTTTTCATGCTGACCAATCTTCAACTTCGGGGAGTGCAAGCCACAGATGCGCGCCATGAGTTCGAGTTCGCGGATTATTTCACGCTCCGGCTGACTGCGACGCTGCTGGGAGCGCTCGTCATTCTGCTGATTACAGCGTTCGCGCCGTACGACACTGCGACGAAAACGGTCATCGTCCTCGTTGCCTGCGCGAAGGCAATCGAGACTATCAGCGACGTGATTGCCGGCCACTTGCAGAAATCGGAGCGGCTGGATCAGGTGGCACGGGCTCTCATGATTCGCGGCGCAGTTTCGGTGGCCATCTTCGCGGCGGTCTTCTGGGTTACCCGCAACTTGACCACTACAGTCGCGGCGATGGCGCTGGCGTGGATGGCGGTCATCGAATTGTATGACTTCCGCGTGGTCGCGAGGCTGCTCGGCCAGCACAGACGATTCTTTCGTTTCTCCCTAGACACGCAGAAAACGCTGCTCTCGATTAGCTGGCCGCTCGGTGTGGTGATGGCGCTGGTTTCCTTGAACATCAACATTCCGCGTTACATTCTGGAGCAAAAGCTCGGAACGGCTGAGTTGGGCATCTTCGCTTCGCTGGCTTACCTGCTGACGGCCGTCAGTCTGATTGTGATCGCGTTGGGGCAGTCGGTCTGTACCCGCATGGCGCGACTCTTTGCCGATTGCGACATCCGTCGGTTTAAAGCACTGTTGGGCAAGCTGATTCTGTTTGCAGCGGCTCTCGGAACGGTGACTCTGGGCATGGCAATGTTCGCGGGGCGGCCTATCCTGACCTTCGTTTACCGGCCGGAATACGCCGAGCACATTGATTTGTTGCTGCTGATGGTCGTGGACGCGACCCTGGTGGCCATTGGTTCTTTCCTTGGCTTCGGAATGACCGCAGCTCGCTGCTTTCGTTCGCAGATGCCAATCATGGCGGCAACCGTAGTCACCACTGTGGTATTCACTTTGGCCCTAGTTCCGCGTTTCGGTCTCATGGGCGCCGGATACGGCCTGCTGATCTCGTCCTTCGTACGAGCGGCGGCAGGGTACCTAGTCCTGGACTCTGCGATGAAAAAGCAGGCGGCTTGATGCGTATTTTGCATGTGCTCGGAAAACTGGATCTTGGCGGAGTGGAGACCTGGCTGGTCCAGGTATTGCGCCACATCGACCGGCAGAAATACCAGATGGACTTTCTAGTCAACGACCCGAGTCCGGGTGCTTACGATGAAGAGGTACGCTCGCTCGGGGCTCGTATTATTCCTTGTTTGGATTACAGAAACCCCGTGCGCTACGCACTTAATTTTTGGCGGGTTCTACGAAAGCATGGCCCCTACGACATCGTCCACAGCCATGTGCATCACTATAGCGGCTACGTTCTGATGCTGGCTGCGATGGCTGGGCTGAAAGTACGCATTGCGCACAGTCACAATGACACTAGATCGGTCGAAGCTTTAAAGAGCATGGAACGGAGAGCGTATCTGAGAGCCATGCATATGATGATTCGCACATTCGCAACTCAGGGGTTGGCCGTCAGCACCGAGGCGGGTTGCGATCTGTTCGCATCTCAATGGCGAGACCGTACGGATAAATGGCAATTGCAGCATCTAGGTATCGACCTTTCAAGATTTGAGATCGAGGTGAATGCCGAAAAGGTGCGCCGCTCACTCGGTATTTCGCCAGACGCGCTCGTCATCGGGCACGTGGGACGATTTTCCGAGCAGAAGAACCATGCGTTTTTGGTCGAGATTGCACGTGAAATAGTGCAGATGGAGTCGCGGAGCTGTTTCCTCCTGGTGGGTGATGGTCCTGTTCGAGCTGCGATTGAGGAGAGGGTTCGAAACTATGGTCTAGCAAAACACTTTGTGTTTGCGGGCTTACGGTCTGATGTTTCGACTTTGATGAAGGCCGCAATGGACGTCTTGCTGTTTCCTTCGCTCTACGAGGGGCTGCCAGTAACACTGCTTGAGGCGCAAGCGGCGGGTTTGAGGTGTCTCATTTCCGACGTTATCTCGTGTGAGGCCGACGTGGTGTCGGGACTTATCAGACGGGAATCCTTAGATCAGTCGCCGCTCCAATGGGCTTCGCGCTTGCTGGAATTACTCTCTATGCAGCATTCGGTTTCCGCAGACAGCGTTCGCAGCGCGCTCGCAAGCCGCTCGATTTTGACCTCAAAAGACAATTTGGCTGCTTTTTACGCCGAATCAGCTGCCGTTTGACCGACGTCAGCAGAGAACTGCAATTACACAAATGACCGACGCTGCGGAAATAGTTAGCTCGCTATGGCTCGCCATCTGTTTGCTCACGGTATTAGTGCGACTGTACCGAGGGGACCGGAGCATCGTTCTATTTGCCTTCCTCGTTTTCTATGTTTTGTTTGCTCTTCCTCTTCCGTTTGATCTAGCCTTCGGTATTCCTCAGTATTCACAAGAGCCGGGCCTCTTCTATGCCAGCCAAGATCCAGCGGTTCGAGTGCTCTATTGTGCCTTCGTAGATATAATCCCGCTGATCTGGTTGAGCTTCCTAAAGCGGCAGAGGGGGCAGACCACGGAAACTGCTAGAGCCCTGATCGCAGTGCGCAGGTTGCGACCGATATTGTTTGCTGTCCTTTTATCTCCGATCTTCGTCGTGATGTTCGCACCGAATCCATCGCTTTATCTCAACTATGCGGTCATCCTCACGGGCCAAGCCAGCAACGCTGCTTCGGTATTCCACTCTCTGGTAATGGGCACTTCGATTCTCGCCACTATGGCAGGCGCTGGCATCATTGCAGGCGCCAGGAGAGTTTGGACCGCCTTTATCTTTGTTCTCCCGTTCTTGGGGATCTCAGCGTGGCTCAACGGCAAACGGGCTGTCGTGGCAATAACGGTCGCCATGATCCTGGCTGCGCTGTGGCTCACTGGAAGACTTCCCAGGCGAAAACTTGCGATTGCTTTTGTCGTAGCCATCTCATTGATTTCTTCATTCTCGTATCTCTACCAGTCCTATACACGACAGATCGGCGCTGGCACCGTCATGTCGAATGATTTGTACGAAAACGTCCGCATCGACTACACAAGAGATTCCAGAGTAAAGATGGCTCTGTATGCTGAACTGTATCCGACCGTCTCCCCAATCCTTGAATTTCGCGGCCAGAGCGCCCTTTTCGATCTGACCGCGTTGATACCTCGTAGCTTGTGGCCTGGCAAGCCCTACCCGTATGCGCTTTACTTTACTTCCTCGGTGCTTAATAGTCCGCCGACAGATCGGGGATGGGTCATGACGACAAGCATCCTTGACGAAGCAATAGCAAATTTCAGTTGGTTCGGCTTGGCGCTAGGGCCGATACTTATCGGATTGCTTTGTCGAATAGGTGACTCAACAAACGATCTTTTCGTCGTGTTGTTAACAACGATGGTTGTTTCTTTACTCCTCTCAGTTGAGCTAGTGGCCTTCGCACCATTGTTCGTACTTTGGTTGGCCTTAGTCGTCGGGAAGAAGGTGCGCATTTCATGACCAGATTCAGACGTTTCGCAAAACGTGATTCCTATTAGCCACGGTATCGTAATGCAAACTCGCAGTGTCCAGTTAACGACTCTACAAGGTGTGCGAGGGGCGAGCGCCCTGATGGTTGTCCTATTCCACGCTACCGGAATGGTCAAAGCCATGCCGTCCGTCTTTCGGTATGCATTTGCGTGGGGATATTGCGGGGTAGATTTCTTTTTTGTATTGAGTGGTTTCATTCTGCTCTACGTGCATTACGGGCAGATCGGACATCCTGAGAAGTTGAGGAGTTACTTCGGCAAGAGGTTTTCAAGAATATTCCCTGCTTACTGGTCGGTGCTTGCTTTTGTTGTCCCGACATGCCTTTTAGTGGGCGGGATGGCATCCCCTGAGAAGAAGCACATTGGCTATATTGCAGCGTCCTTTTTCTTGCTTCCACAGTGGGATCCATTTCTTGGGGTCGCGTGGTCTCTTTCGTGCGAGATATTCTTCTATCTAATATTTGCGTTATTGATACTGAATCGGAAGATCTTTGGCGTAGCAGCGGCACTTTGGCTTGTGTTGATTGCTACTAACCTCGTGCACCCCCTTGGAGCACCGCTCGACTTTTTGTGTCAGGCAAGGGTGATGGAATTTCTTGCCGGTATGTGCATCGCATGGGTAATACGTAGAGGGTTTCGTTTTGCCACACGCGGAGGTCTCGCTCTAATCGTAGCGGGAGTGGGCGTTTGTTTAGTCGCGGGTTGTACACAAATCGCGCGCAGTCTCGGTGGCAATGTTTACCCTCTCTGGTTTGGTCTCGCCGCTGTGCTGATAATTTCGTCGCTGGTTTCGCTTGAGTTACACGGCGTCGTTTCGGCAGGAAGAGTGTGGCTTCTCTTGGGAGATGCATCCTATTCGATTTATCTAGTTCATTACCCGAGTTTGCTTGTTATGTTCAAACTTCTCCCAAGCCACACCCCTCTACAGGGCAATTGGTTGCTAGGAATAATCGCGGCTGTTCTTGCTGGAGTCGTTTTTCACCTCTTGATCGAAAAACGCGTGTGCGAGCTCGCGAGGAGCTTCGTTGAGAGGAAGCCTGCGGTTCAGCAACCGCCTCGCCTGGCTGAAGCAAGCGCTCAGGCGCTGGCCTAAAAGATACAAGTACGCCATAGCCATAGTGCATACGGAATACAGCATGGGAATCTTGTCCACTATCATCAACTCACAGCGGCGATTGTCGAGGGCTTTCGATTCGCTCCTACCCAGCCACTTTCGAGTGGATGGTCATCTGAATTTTCGGCAGGCTTTTGCCCCACCATACATTCGGCGAGATGTCGAGGTCTGGGATGTCGGCGGAGGTAAATTCCCGTTCGTCGATGCCAAGACCAAGGAAATCCTCCGCATCCATTCTGTCGGCCTGGACATCAGTGCCGAAGAATTGGCCGCAGCCGCACCCGGCACTTATGACGAGACGTTTGTGGCTGACATCACGCACTTTGCCGGCCGAGGTACCGCAGACTTAGTCATCTGCCAAGCGGTACTTGAGCATGTCCGCGACACTGCAGCGGCGCTAAGGGCATTAGAAACGATCCTTAAGCCGGGCGGACTGGCGCTCCTATTTGTTCCGGCACGAAACTCGTGGTTTGCCCGGTTGAACTTGCTCCTTCCGGAAAAGCTCAGGCTCAAGTTGCTGGCAACCTTCCACCGTGAGTGGGTTGGTGGGCAAGGATTCCCATCTTATTACAACCGCTGCACCGCCCCGGATTTTCGGAGAATGTCTCGTGGGTGTGGACTAGATGTCGTGGAGGAGCGTTTCTTTCACGAGAGCGGCTATTTTAGTGTGGCATTTCCCGTTCACGTGCTCTGGCGGTTGTGGGTCCTGCTGGGGTTCAGGCTGGACCGTGCACGCTGGGCGGAGACTTTTTCCATGGCCTTGCACAAGCCAACGAGTTTCGAAGCGCAGCCCGTTGTCAGCGAAGATCCGGCCGAGCTGCAGTATTTACCTGATGGGTTCGGCGTCGACCCGCACATTTCAACGTCCGAGACGGTATGCGATTGATTGTAACTTCAGATTCGCGTTTCAGCCTTGCTCGAGACGGTTCGGTGTGGACGAAAACCACTTACGATTATCCGTTCTGGCAAAGGTATCTAAGTGCGTTTGATTCTGTTCGGATCGTTGCACGCACGAAACTTGACCTAGAGATTGATAGCAGGTATCAAGCAGTCACGGGCCTGGGAGTTGAGTTCTGGCCGGTTCCCTTCTATCTCGGTCCGGAGCAGTTCCTGATCCGCCGCAACATGGTCCGCACATCTCTTACCGCAGCAGTGGGCGGAAGCGACGCTTTGCTATGCAGAGTCGGCTCGCTATTGGCCGATGAACTGCTACCAGCATTCTGGGAGATGAATAGGCCGTATGGCCTGGAGGTTGTTGGCGACCCCCACGAAGCGATGGGGCCGGGCACAGTGAAGCATCCGCTCAGGCCACTATTCCGGGCCTGGGCCACTCGATCACTGCGGAAGCAATGCTCGCGCGCAGTAGCAGTTTCGTATGTAACGAGGGAAAGACTGCAGCGAACGTATCCTTGCCCGGCACACTCGATTGGCGTTTCCGATGTCGGACAGCTCGACTTTAGGCTCACAGCCAAGGTCTTTACTACCAATTACTCAAGCATCTCCTGCAGCGACACCGATTTTGTGGATCGTGCGCGGAATTTTCAGGATCGGGAAAGGCCCAGAATATTGTTCGTAGGATCGCTAGCCCAGATGTACAAAGGGCCAGACTTGTTGATCAAGGCGGTGAAACATCTGCTTCAGGCGATAAATCCCATTGTCATTATCGTCGGCGACGGAAAGCACCGCCCCGAGTTGGAAGATCTCTCCCACGAACTCGGCGTTTCCGACTATGTGCACTTCTTAGGCGAACTGCCGTCGGGGAAAGCTATACGAAACGAACTCGACCAGGCCACCGTGTTCGTGATGCCTTCGCGAACGGAAGGCCTGCCGAGAGCCATGATCGAAGCCTTAACCCGAGCTCTGCCCTGTATTGGAACGCGAGTTGGCGGAATCCCTGAACTGCTAGCCGATGAGGATCTGGTCGACCCGGAAGATGTTCAGGGATTAGCAAACAAAATCAAAGAAGTTGTAACCAACCCCAAACGGCTTTCGGAAATGTCGGCCAGAAATCTTAAGCGCGCCCAGGACTACCACCCGGAAATATTAGATAAACGCCGTGCCGAATTCTACCGCTTTTTGCGACAGGCGACGGAAAACTGGTTATCAACGCAGACCAGACTGTTAGCCAAAGGTGCCAGCGCGTGAGAGCGCTACATGTCAGCAAGACGTCTGAAGGCGCGTACTGGGCGGTGCGGCAGGTCGCGGAGCTCATCCGAAGTGGGGTGGAAGTGCATGTCGCATTACCGTCGGCTTCCGGAGGTGCGATAACCGCCTGGCAGGCGGCTGGTGCCATCCTGCATTTCGTGGATTGCAGCTTGCCACTTCAAAACCCTGTCAAAAGCGAAAAAGCGATTTCAGAAGTCCGCCAACTCGTGCGCCAAGTCAAGCCTGACATCATCCACAGCCATCATGTGACCACCACCGTAATGTTGAGATTGGCTCTTGGGCGAAAGCATCCAACTCCCAGAATATTTCAGGTACCTGGACCATTACATCTGGAACACTGGCATAGCCGGATAGTCGAGACTTCTCTGGCTGGGAAAAATGATTTCTGGGTCGCTGGCAGTCAATTCATCAAGCGCCTCTACCAACGTACAAATGTTCCGGCAGCGAATGTTTTCATGAGCTATCACAGTGTGGATACGAACCTCTTTTGCCTTCGACGCACTGGATACCTGCGGACTAAGTTAGGTATCCCGCAGCACGCTTTAGTAGTTGGAAATATCAATTTGATTTACCCTCCAAAACAATATTTGGGACAAACCATCGGCTTGAAATGCCACGAAGATGTGATTGAGGCAATCAGCCTGGTACAGCAACGCCGCGACGACGTTTGGGGCGTCCTGGTGGGAGGAACTTTTGGCACCCCTGGAAAATACGAAGCAAAGTTACGAACCCTGGCGCAGCAAAAAGGGGCTGGCAAGATTTGTATGCCGGGAAAGTTCAGCAGCAAAGAAGTTGGCTTAAGCTGGCCCGATTTTGACTGCGCCCTTCACGTTCCCATGTCAGAGAACTGCGGGGGAGTTGTCGAACCCCTGCTCTCAGGCGTGCCCACCATTGCGGGAGATATCGGAGGGCTGCCCGAAGTCGTGATACCGGGGCTAACCGGAACGCTGGCACCGATTCGTCGCCCTGATCTGCTGGCCGAGGCTGTGCTCGACGTCCTCAACAACCACGACGAGCACCGACGCATGGCGCTCCGCGGCCGTGACCTCATTTCGATCGCATTCGACCCCAAGAGATGTGCCGACGAAATTTTGCAGATTTATCGCCACATACTCTCGAACGAGCCGCGGCCGAACGAATTCAGCACTGAACGATTCCTGGAGCTGCAGGAAGCTCCTCAGGCGAAGGCGGCGCAGGGCGGTGCGTAACGTTCACAAGCATGATGTCGTCAGCCACGATCTCGTGAAGATGTCCTCCTTTAAGAGAGTCTTTGATCTGGTAGTGAGCAGCTTGATGATCCTGTTGCTCTCGCCGCTGCTGGCGGCCGTGGCGATGCTGATTAGGGTTCGCCTCGGTTCTCCCGTCCTGTTTCGGCAGGAAAGAGCCGGCTGGTTTGGATCCCCCTTCGAGTGCCTGAAGTTCCGGACCATGGCCAATGCGCGCGATGCAAACGGCCAGTTGCTTCCCGATGCCGATCGACTAACCCGGGTAGGTCGGTTTCTTCGTAGCGCAAGCCTCGACGAGTTGCCTGAACTCATCAACGTGATTCGCGGAGAAATGAGCCTGGTCGGTCCGCGTCCGTTGTTGGCGAAATATCTCGAACGTTACTCTGCCGAGCAGATGCGCCGCCACAACGTTAGGCCCGGTATCACGGGATGGGCACAGATCAATGGCAGGAACGCCCTGAACTGGGATCAGAGATTTGAACTTGATCTCTGGTACGTCGACCATTGGAGTTTGTGGCTCGACCTCTCCATTCTGACCAAGACCGTATCGCAAGTAATACGGCGTGAGGGAGTCGCGAGGCCGGGTCACGCCACCATGCCTGAGTTCCCAGGCATGGCAGCGAAACCCGACCAAGGAAACATTGTATGAAGCCGCAGCGAATTGCTGTCATTGGTGCCGGGGGCATGGCTCGCGAAGTGGCTTCGACGCTGAAGTTCCTGAATCAGGTTGAGCACCGATTCGAGTTCGTTGGGTACATCGTCAGTGACCTCTCCCGCCTGGGAGATCGGGACAGTCGTGACCAAGTGGTTGGGGACTTCAACTGGCTCGATCAGCATCGTAGTTCAGTCGACGCCGTTGCAGTGGGCGTCGGCAGCCCCTTAGTTCGATTGCGTCTGGCCCGGGAACTCAGTTCGCTGCTGAACGGAATCTCCTGGCCGGCCCTTATACATCCAACGGCCATCATTGATATCGAGTCAGCCAGCCTCGGCGAGGGGTGCTTCATCGGAGCAGGTGTGGTTGCGACGGTGAACATCGCCCTGGAAGCTTTCGCACTCTGTAATTTCGGCTGCACGTTGGGACACGACGTTCGCATCGGCCGCGGTTCCGTGGTCAATCCAGGGGCAAACATTTCGGGAGGCGTGGTTATCGGTGAAAGTGTGCTGGTCGGTACGGGAGCACAAGTTCTGCAATATCTTCACATCGGTTCCGGCGCTGTTGTTGGAGCAGGAGCGGTAGTTACGCGCAATGTCCCGGAGCGAACCACGGTTCTTGGCATCCCAGCCCACGCCCGGAGTGTTGCATTGTCCACCGCAGCCGGCAAATAAGTTTACACCAGTACCAAATCTAACGCTTTCAATCACAAATCAATATGAGCACTGCAGCGGTTCAGCAAAAAATCGAGCACACACCTGCGCACCAGTCCTTGCCGTTTTCACCCTGGCCTTATTTCGCGAGCGATGAAATCGAGGCTGTGACTTCCGTGCTTCGCTCTGGGAAGGTCAACTATTGGACTGGGCAGGAAGGCCGTCTTTTCGAGAGTGAATTTGCCGATCATGTCGGGACCAAATACGGGATATGCGTAGCCAACGGAACGCTGGCCTTGGAATTGGCCCTCCATGCTCTGGGGATTGGGGCGGGAGATGAAGTTATTACCACATCCCGTACCTTCATCGCCTCCGCGAGTTGTGTGATTATGCGCGGCGCACGTCCGGTTTGCGTCGATGTAGACCGCCATAGCCAGAACATCACGGCGGAAACGATTCGACCCGCGATCACGGCGAAAACCAGAGCAATCATTGCGGTTCATTTAGCCGGCTGGCCATGCGACATGGACCCGATTCTTAAATTAGCTGAAGAGTATGGCTTGAAAGTTATCGAAGATTGCGCCCAGGCTCATGGCGCCACCTACAAGGGAAAGCCAGTAGGCTCACTTGGACACATGGCAGCATTCTCTTTTTGTCAGGACAAAATCCTGACAACGGGCGGGGAGGGTGGGATGGTGACCACGAACGATGAACAACTTTGGAACCGTGCCTGGAGTTACAAGGATCATGGCAAGAGCTACGACGCGGTATTTCGCCGCGAGCATCCCCCGGGGTTTCGCTGGCTGCATGAATCCTTCGGCACGAACTGGCGATTGACGGAAATGCAGTCCGCCCTGGGACGGGTACTACTGCGAAAGTTGCCTCAGTGGGTGGCGATCCGCCGCAAGCATGCGGCGGAGTTGACCGAGTCCTTCCGCTCGATGCCCGCCCTACGCGTTACCGACCCCCCCTCCGAGGTCGGACATTCCTATTACAAGTATTACGCTTTCGTTCGGGCGGAACGCCTTGGCCGAGGATGGAACCGGGGCCGAATCATTTCGGAGATCACGGCTGCCGGCGTGCCTTGTTTTTCGGGAAGCTGCAGCGAAATCTACTTGGAACGCGCATTTGCAGAAGAAATGCGGCCATCGGCATGTTTGCCTGTGGCTCGCGAATTGGGCGAAACCAGTCTCATGTTCCTGGTTCACCCGACTCTTCTCGACGTCCACATCGAGATGACCCGTGACGCCGTGAAGCGCGTGATGGAACTGGCCACGGCGTAGGCAGCGAAGCCGTAATGATCAACACTTCATATTCCCGCGATTGGGGAAGGATAAAGAAGCAATGAATAAGTCGAATGTCCGCCTTGAAATTCTTGTGCGAGTTCTAGCTGACCTCGCAATGTTGAACACAGCCTTGTTGTTGGCGCTCCTGCCGCAGATAGTACTTCGGCACTTGCGCCTGCTGTCAATGGTCAATGTGTGGCTGCCTGCCGCCTTTCTGATCAGCGTGCTCGGTCCGTTCGTATTTTACGGAATGGGTTTCTATACCAAAGGGCGCTCCTACAGCGGGAAATATAAGGCTTTCGTCATCCTCCAATCAACGGCCCTGCTCTTTTCGACTGTCGCACTCTGTTTGTACTTCGTAAGACTGCAACCCGCATTTCCA
>OCZU010002282.1_pt1 | contig 12305 bp, 18 predicted proteins | sample 1539001 | NCBI WGS metagenome assembly OCZU01 (sample SAMEA3539306, study PRJEB22396) | soil metagenome | biome: tundra; feature: field; material: soil | place: USA | collected 2010-05 | depth 0.15 m
CATCAACGTCGGCGACGCGCGCATCTACGGCATGGAATCGAACATCGACTACAAGGTCAACAACAACTGGTCATTTCAAGTGTCCGGCAACTACACCGATTCGCGAGTCACTTCTGCGGCGGACGCCAATTACGACGCGTACGTGAACGAACGACTGCCCTTCGCGCCCTACTTCAGCTGGAGCTGGAACGCACGCTACGAACATCCGCTCGGCGGCAGTCTGCGCGGCTACGCGCAGTTCGACATGGCGCACAAGGGCGACATGTGGAACGGCCTGAATCCCGAAGACAAGAACACTGGTCTGCCGCGTCTCCTGCAGCCGGACTACACTATCTCAAACCTGCGCCTTGGGTTGAGCCCTGACGGCGGTCACTGGCTCGCCGAGTTCTACATCACCAATCTTGCGGACAAGAACGCGATCATCTACAGCAACACCGGCAACTTCGATTTGCGCGAGACGACGAACGAGCCGCGGGTCTTTGGTGTGCGCCTCAATTACCGCTTTGGTAAGGAGGCCAATTCGGAATAGCGCTTGAACAGCCGCTCGATTTGCCGGCGCGACAGGCCGGTGGATTTGGCGATGGCTTCCAGCGACAGTGGTTTCTCGATGATTTCCTCCATGAGCTGCGCAACGCGAATCAACCCGCGGTGCGACACACCGTCCTGCGCGCGCAGCGGATGTGACCCAGCGCGGTGAGCGCCAGCCGCTCAGTCGCCACCGCCGGCCGGCATATATTAAAGAGTGCGGGCGGACGGCCGTGGGGCCGGCCTCGGTGCTGGGACACAGGGAGTGGGTATTCAGCGGGCCATCTTACACAGGAGGCTAACTTTCGGCGCCGGGCTTATACTCGCCTTCTCACAATAAGGAGTCGCATGAGTACGACCCGCCGCGACATACTGACGGCCGCGTTAACCGCGGCAGGAGCAGCGGTGGCGCCGGATCTGGCCGGCGCCCAAGAACATAGTCACGATCATGACCATGATCACCAAACTGTTCCATCGGATCCAGCGCTGCGCGTCAAGGCGCTCGAATCGCTGCTCGTAGCAAAAGGCCTTGTCGACAGCGCGGCACTCGATACACTGGTCGACACCTATCAGCACCAGATCGGCCCACGAAATGGCGCCCGGGTAGTCGCACGTGCCTGGCTGGACGACGCCTACAAGAAACGCCTGCTTGGCAACGCAACCGCCGCGATCGCGGAACTCGGTTACGGCGGTGCCGAGGGCGAGCACATGGTAGTCGTCGAGAACACCGTCCACCTTCACAACCTCGTCGTCTGCACGCTCTGCTCCTGCTATCCCTACCGGGTGCTGCCCGAGCGCCCGGCCGGTACCGAGAAGCTCGACGAGTCGGAACTCGCGATGCTCGTGACGCGGGACGCAATGATCGGGGTCGCCCGCATCCTGGCGCCGCAGGGAGCGCAGACATGAACGGCATCCATGACATGGGCGGAATGCAAGACATGGGACCGATTCGGCCCGAACAGAACGAGCCCGCGTTTCACGCCGAATGGGAGGGCCGCATCTTCGCCATGTACAACGCCGTCGACGGCGACTGGCCGGGAGGCTCGGGGCGCTACCAGCGGGAGCTCATTCCTCCCGCCGAGTACCTGGGGATGAGTTACTACGAACGGTGGCTGACGAGCCTAACCGCGCTGCTGGTCAAGAGTAGCATTGTGACTCAGGCCGAGATCGACAGCGGAGTGGCGTCCGGCGGAAATACCAAGGGCCGTCACCTGCTCCGGCCTGACGAGGTCGCGCCAGCGTTTGCATCCGGGTGGCCGTCGACACGCGACGTGCCGGTGGCCGCGAAATTCCGCGAGGCCGAGCGCGTGCGCGCACGAAACATCAATCCGGTCGGCCACACGCGATTACCGCGATACGTACGCGGCAAGCTCGGGACGATCGCGCGCGACCGAGGCGTCTTCGCGTTCAATGATAGCCATGTGCAGGGGCTCGGCGAGAGACCCCAGCACCTCTATTCGGTGCGCTTCGCGGCGCGCGAGTTCTGGGGCGCACAGGCGGCTGCGGCGGACTCGGTGTTCCTCGATCTTTGGGACGACCACCTTGAGCCCGCTTGACTCAACCCCGTCGGACTCGGCCGTTCCGCAATTCGCGGGCCTGCCCCGCGACCCAGGCCGTCCGGTCTTTGCCGAGCCGTGGCAGGCGCAGGCGTTTGCGCTCGCCGTGCGTCTTTCGAAGCAAGGCCATTTCACGTGGACGGAATGGGCCGCGACCCTGGGCGAGGAATTGAAGCTCGACGCGGCGCGCGGAGAGGCCGGCGACGGATCGCGATACTACCACTGCTGGCTCGCGGCTCTCGAGCGGCTCGTGGTGTCGAAGAAGTTATCCAGCCGGGAGGCGATGTCAGCGCAAAAGGAAGCTTGGGCGGATGCCTATCGGCATACGCCGCATGGAAAGCCGGTCGTGCTGGCGCACGACCCTAGCACCTGATCATTTGGGCGGATGGCCGGAGATCAGAGGTAACCGGCTTGATTTATCCGGAGGAGAAGAAACCACCTGCTCCAAATGCCCGGCCTCCCGTCGGCACTCACCACCTGCAACGTGCGCCAGTCTTCCGTCCGGGCCTCGGTGCTCGCGCACCGGGAGGGGCTATCGAGGGTGGGGCGACCGCGTACAGGTCGAGCGGCTCTTTTATCGAACGGCGCGTAGCACGGAATTGCTGATCGGCAAATCGCGAGCCAGATTGATGCCGGTTCCGGTGCGCGATTGATTCGGGTCATATAGGAATTTGTTATAGAGCGGATGTTCCACCAAGGTGACTTCGACTTCGGAAATCTCCGACTCGCTGATGTTGCCATCGCTGCGCCCAATGGCGCGTTGGGCAACGGAATCCGCGGCGATCATGACTCGGCGATCATGACTCGGCGATCGGCCGGTGTGAACGGTTTCGCTGGTGGGGGTCGGTTGTCAACCGCCGGATCGAAGGTCGGATCTCCCGACGCGCCATTTCGATTATAGATTGAGTCGGCGATGTACGCGACGGCCTCGTTCATCAGACGGCGAACTGTAGTGCCCTTCCAGGCCGCAAACACTGCGTGTGTACTTTCATGGACAATGAGCATTTCCTCGTGAATGGTATTTGCGAACAAGGGGTGAGGAGGCTCCAGGATTGCTGCGCCGTGACCGGGATCGCGCGACTCGAATCCGCCCGAGCCCTTGCCATGATAGTCATTGCGGACATCGAGCCCAACGACGGCGTCTACCCGTTGCAACAACGCCAGGGCAACATAGGAATAGTCGAGGCCTGTAATGCGATGTGCTCCAAACGCAAGCACGATTTTCTGACAACGCGACGACATCAAGGTCGCGCGGATCTTTTCTCGGAATCGTTGGCTTTCGGTCATGACATCCGTGCCTTATTGTCGCCTAGTGGCGATTGGATTGCGCTTCGCACCATTTCTTCCTTGAATTGAATGTCGAGCGGCTTTCGTGGAGGCGGACGGTCGCAGACCGCGACCTCGGTGCTCCCGTACCTGGAGCCGGTCTTCCGGTGAAATGCCTACGGGAAGCTCATCACGCGGCCAGCTTGGCTTAAACTGGTGACGGCGCTCCAACTTGCAGCGGGGCATGCATGATATCCAAATCGCCAGTCCGGCAATAAATCGCACAGATGGCCATCGTTTGCGCGGCGCTTGGGGTCATCGCCCTGCTGTATGCGGCGGGCTATCCGAATGTGGGCGGGATTCTGCTGCTCAGCGGATTGTATGTGCTCGTCTTCGCACTTCTGCATTCCGGGGCTTTCTCTACATCCTGGCTGCAGCAGCAGACCTCCTTATCGATCAAGCACGCCGCGAGATTCGAGTTCGCGAAAGCCATGATCTGCGGAGGCATAGGGATCGATGGACTTGAGGCTTTCGCAGCGGCGCGGGGACACGTTCCAGATAATGAGCTGACTAATATCATCCTTCTTACCTGGCTCATTTTGTGGGTCGTCGGTGTGTGTCTTTTCTTGGTGCGGTCTTTTGCGGCCTATTTGTTGGTCCCGCGCTGAGTTTCCGCTGCTGTCGATGATCGTGCGTGGCAATCTGGGTGCTTTCGGTAGGAATTGGGCTTTGGCGGTTCTATTGCGCCGGGCAAACTTGCCCTCGCGCGTCGTGGCAGTATGATCAGGCTCAAGGAACGGGCGTTCGGGGAAATGGAGGCTGCGATGATCGAGGGATCGGCACGACGCGCTTTTGCCCTGGTGGTCACGTCGCCTGCTCTTCTCATAGGGTGTTGCGATCGGCGTGACCGTGATTGTGGGCGCGGACCATCACGGCGATCGACGTGACTTAAGAATAACGCTACCGCCGCGAACGGTCCGCCGGCGCTGGCGTGCGGCAACGAGCGAGAACACCCACGGCCGGAATGCCACTAGTAGTGCGGTGCTGTGGCGAGGTTGCGTGGACAGCGTATCGAGTTCGGCCATTTGTAGGAACTCGTCGTAAAGGTGCTCGAGCTTGCGCTTGAGGACGCCGATCGAACTCTCAGTGAGCTCCGCTGGTTGCCAGCCAAGAAATTCGCCACGACCGGCAAACGCCGCGCGCAGAAATTCCGTCTGTACCTGACGCTCATAGGCGCGGCGCACGGGACCGTCGGGCCGCCATACGAGCCTGCGGCCGACGCGCAATCGGTGTCGGCGGCGCGGCAGCGACTCGATCAATTCGAGTGCGACCAGCCGATCACGCAGCCGGCCGATCTGGGAATCATCAAACTCGTATTCCCGCAATATCTGGGCGTCCGTCCAGCCGTTCACAAGCAGGTAGAAATAACTGAGCAGGGCCGGATCGCGGGCGAGCGCTGCTTCCTGTTCCAAGCTCAGCAGTGTTACCGCGCTGGCACTGCGGTCGATCATGCGGATCAACTCCGTCACGCTCATGTCCATGGCCTGGCAGACCTGTTCGAGCCGGCGAACCGTGAAGCTGCGCTGTGCGAAAATGCGCTTTACGCTTGCCTCACTCAATTTGATGCGACTGGCGAGCGCTCGATAGGTGAGCCCCCGGCTTTTGACACAGCGCTTCAGCGCATCCACGAGCTGGTAAGTTTCGTCCATCTTGGGTAGTGCTCCCTAATCCTCGAGTATTGCCGTTCGACGCTACGAGTATCGCGATTCGATACCATCCTTCGCGAGTATTGCATAGCGAGACCATCTGCGTATGGTGGAATTCGTCTAATCCAGGGAGTCTCCACCATGTTTACGAATACCGGGATGAATCGAGACGATGCGGCACGCATGGGCAACCGCGCACGGCCGCCGGGGCCGGTGCTCAACGATGTCCACGCGCGCCTGAATGCTTCACGACCGGCGCTCTATCGACGTCCGAGTTCGATTGACGAAGTGACGGCTGCGTTACTACAGGCGCGGCGGCGTGGGCTGTCGGTCGCGATTGCCGGCGGTCGACATGCGATGGGCGGACAACAATTTCGCGATGAAGGCTGCGTGATCGATCTACGCGGACTCAACCGGATTCTCGCGTTCGACCGCGAGCAGGGATTGATCACCGTTGAAGCCGGCGCGACTTGGCCGGAATTGATGCGGGGATATTTGTCGGTGCAGGCCGGCGAGGCTCAGCAGTGGGGGATTCGCCAGAAACAAACCGGGGCCGACAAACTCACGATCGGCGGTGCGCTGGCCGCCAACATTCATGGCCGCGGCCTGACCTGCCCACCCTTTTCGGTTGATGTGGTGTCCGTTCACCTCGTTACCGCATCCGGCGAGCCGATCATCTGCTCGCGCAGCAGCGAGCCGGAACTCTTTTCCCTGGTCGTTGGCGGGTACGGTCTATTGGGCGTCGTCGTGGCCGTGACACTGCAGCTTGTGCCAAGACAGAAAGTCCAGCGCGTGGTTGGGCTATTGTCATTGCCGGAACTGCCGCGAGCTTTTGAGACGCGGATTGCGGAAGGATACTCATTCGGCGACTTTCAGTTTGCGACGGATCCAAAAATGCCGGGGTTCTTGTCCGACGGTGTCTTCTCCTGTTATCGACCGGTCGACATCACCACGCCGATTCCGGCGAACCAGATTCGTCTGTCACAGGCAGACTGGCGTCGATTGCTGTACTTGGCGCACGTCAACAAGTCCGGAGCGTTTGTGGAATTTGCCGACTTCTATATGAGGTCGAGCGGGCAGCTGTACTGGAGCGATACGCACCAACTCAACATCTATCTCGATGACTATCATCGGGCGCTCGATGCGCACATGGGCGTTTGTGTGCCCGGTACCGAGATGATCACGGAACTGTACGTGCCCCGAAATCGATTGGTGGCGTTTATGGCGGCGGTGCGCGAGGATTTCCGGGCCCATGAGGTGAACTTCATTTATGGAACGATCCGTTTGATTCAACGCGACAAGGACGCGTTCTTACGTTGGGCCAAGGACGACTATGCCTGTGTGATCTTCAACCTCCACGTCGACCATACTTCAGCGGGAATGGCGCGAGCCGGCGAAGCTTTTCGGCGGCTCATCGATCGCGCGATCGAACAAGGTGGCAGCTATTTCTTGACCTACCATCGCCATGCGCGACGGGACCAGGTGCTGCGCTGCTATCCGGAGCTGCCGGAATTTCTCCAACGCAAGCGACTTTGGGATCCCGACGGACGATTCGCAAGCGATTGGTCGCGCCACCATGAACAGCTTCTGGCCGGGGACGTATCGTGATTCCCGCGATCAAGGAGCGACACCGTCGGGTCGCGCTATGGCTATGCCTCGGCATTTTCCTGGCCCGGGTCATCGGACAGATCGAAGTCCTACTGCTCGCGCCCTCGTGGTTGCCACCGTTTTCGGCGTGGGAATCGGGGCTGGTCCCCTACCCGGTGCTGTTGCCGCTGCAATGTTTGGTCGTCGCGTGGATGGCAGCAATTGCGAGTGACCATAGCCGCGGAAGCGGGCCGATGTGGGTCGAGCGCTTGCGGGTCCGAAAGCGATTGAACGCCTTCGCGCTCCTGTATGCCTCGGTGATGCTGGTACGGCTCATAGTCACCGCGGCGATTCCACCGCACTCGGTCATTGACCGGGGCCTGATCCCGATTTTGGCGCACTGGGATCTGGCTGGCTTCATCGCGCTCGTCGCGCGGACGCCGACCGAATCAACCGATAGCACCCGGGCGGTTGATCACCCATAAAACGAGATATTGCGCGGAAATACGTTGGGCGAAATTGGAGTTTGGCACAGGAGCGCATCGGTGCAAGCGAACAGGAAATAGGACGGAGATCAGAGGTAACCGGATTGATTTGTCCGGCCTCACGTCGGCACTCACCAAGGGTTTGAGCTGCTCGTCTTCCGGGCCTCGGCGACCGAGACGTCGCCAAGAGAGGTTGCGCGGCTTGGGCGGAACCCAAAGGGTCTATTGGAATGCGGGTGTTTGGGGCAGTAATTGGCGTTGGGGTCGTTCTTGCCGGTGTCGCAAACTTGCTCTCGCGCGTCGTGTCGGTAAGATCAGGCTCAAGGAACGGGCGTTCGGGTTAATGGAGGCTGCGATGATCGAGGGATCGGCACGACGCGCAACCGCCCTACCCGCTCCGGCTGATTTGCATTGATCTGTTTATTTGGATGTGGCTGATGACGTCAAGCGAACGTAAATGGTTGGGCGATTGGTGGGTGTTGGCTTTGGCGTGGCCGGTCCATAATCGCGACCAGTCCTGATGGCGATCTTCTCCTCACTGCGCGCCGATGCCCTAAATCAAGCTGGCATGAAACTTCGCGATGCCGGTGATGATGACGGGGCTAATGTGAAGTACCGGCAAGCATTGGCGCTTGACCCTCAACGTGCAAATACACTCTATAACCTTGGGTTGGTATACAAATACCGTCGCGCCTGGCGAGAATCGTTCGAATGCAACCAAACTGCGAACGTCATCCGACCGGGCGATGAGGCAACGCTTTGGAACCTCGCGATTGCCGCGACGGCGCTGCGGGACTGGCATACCGCGCGGGATGTATGGCGGGACTTGAAGATCTACCTCAAGGCCGGGGAAGGGGCGATCGACGCCAATTTCGGTACAATCCCGGTGCGATTGTATGCGGACACAACGACCGGTTGCCGACCTGACGATCACCGACTTGACCGGTGTGATCGGACAGTTCCAACAGTCCACCGTTGCCATCGCGCTGCCGCGGTTTACCGCATCGTATGGGACTTCATTGATACCGGCGCTCAATTCGATGGGGATGGCCATCGCCTTCGGTCCGACCGCGGACTTCTCTGCGCTCGCTCCCGGGTTCTTGGTGAACGTTGTCGTGCACAAGACCGTCGTCGAAGTTAATGAGCCGGGTACGGTGGCGGCTGCCGCAACGGGCATTGGCGACAGCGCGGTAGTCGGTACGCAGGCGGTGATGACCATGAACCACCCTTTCCTTTACGCGATTCAGGACGAAAAGACCGGCGAACTGCTGTTCATCGGCCTCTTGATTAATCCGACCTGAGACTGCCGCGGACACGGCAAGTGAGATGCGAGCACGAGGGCAGGAATGAGTAAGACATTGGTCAATGCGGTATTGCTCCTCGTTCTCGGCATCTGCTGCGCTTCAACTACCGCCGCCGCCGACAATCCCGCGGGACTTTATGTGGGCGGTGCGATTGGGCAGGCTCAAGTGGCGGCCGTTGCCAACAGCGCCTCTTTCTCTCCGTATGGCAGCGACGCCGCGGCCGCGTTCAAGGAAAATCACTCGGCATTCAAGGTCACGGTGGGCCTGCGCTCGACGTCGATCGTAGGCGCTGAAATGGCGTATATCGACTTTGGTCACCCCAGCGAAAGCTTGTTCAACTACCCGTCCGACGCATCGATCAAAGGCGCGGCGGCATTTGGCATGCTGTATCTGCCGGTGCCAAACGTCGATCTCTATCTAAAGGCAGGCGCAGCGCATCTGCAGAGCCGCCTCAGCGGCGTCGTGCCGTATTTGCCGATTTGTGCGGGTTGTGCTCCACCGCGCTTTCAACAGGATCGCGCCAACACGAGTGGCGCGGGTGGTGCCGGCGCGCAGGTCAAGTTCGGCGCTCTGGCGGTGCGTGCGGAGTACGAGCGGTTTAGCGCGGCGGGTGGAAATCCGAGTTTGCTGTCGGTGGGGGTTACTTGGAGTTTCTTCTGAGAGGACATGCTCCTATGCGACTTCCCTGTTGGAACAATATTCCCGCCGATATTCGCCTGCTAATACTCGCTACTCTAGTGCTTTTAGCACAGCCGAGCGGCAACGCCGTTGCCGAGGACTTGCTGGGCCTCTATATTGGGGGCACGATCGGGCAGTCGCGTGTAGAAGCCACAGAAACAGCGTGTTTGTGTGATATTTTCCCAGAGATAGTTACGGAAACAATTGATAAAAAGCATTTGGCATTTAAGGCAATGCTGGGCGCGCGCCCGATTTCTCTGGTGGGTGCGGAAATCGACTACATCGATTTCGGCAAACCAAATGGCGAGGCTTTCGGATACCCCACGAGCGCGTCGATCAAGGGCGTAGCAGCATTCGGTGTTCTATACCTGCCGGTGCCTATCGTTGACGTTTACGTGAAGGCGGGCATCGCGCGCCTCGAAAGCGCTGTAAACTACAGCTACTGTTCCCCGTGTGCTTGCGACTTTTGTCTGATTTCCGTCCAACTGAATCGCACGAACACTAGCGGCGCTGGTGGTGTGGGCGCACAGTACAAGTTCGGCTCTTGGGCGGTGCGCGCCGAGTATGAACGATTCACTGCCGCCGGTGGAAATCCGAGCTTGCTGTCAGCCGGAATTACTTGGAGTTTCCTCTAATTCACGCGAGATCGGCGCTAGTCGCGAATTAAGATTCGTTGCCTCATTTCGGACATGCGTCTGAGGCGGCTCAGGGTGGATACGGGTCCGTCGCTCTGCGCTGCTCCATCAAGAATTAAAGACACTAGGGCAGACGCCGATAAGGCTGTCGCCGGGCGTGTCTGCGTCGGTCGAGTCACGCTTAGGTAATCGAGCAGCGAGGCGATAGAGACGGCAAGTCAAACTGAAACAAAGCCCGGCAGTTTGAGTGCCTTGCCATCAAAGGTCGCGGTACCGTCGCAGCCTAAGCGGCGATTGCGGGCTTCAATCAGGCAATCGGTGAAACCGGCTGCCGAGTTGCTCCAAGAGTAGAGAGCGCCTTCGATCGAGGCTTCGTCCTCAAACGCGATATCGGCGGCATCCAGCAGCGCGGAAAAAGCCGAATAGATCTCTGCCTTTGCCAAATCATAACGGCTTCTGAGCACCCACTCGGTTTCGAGCAATACCAGCAGACTCACTAAGACGGGCTCGCCCTTGGTGGCTTGCCGCGTGATCAGCCGACGTGCTTTCTCAAACTGTCGCTGATCGTCTCGGACCAAGTAACGGACGAGGACGTTGGTGTCTATACCCAGCATTACCGCGACAGCAATTCAATGGGTACCGGTTTCCTGCCCTTCTTGTAGAACAATCCGGCGAGTTCAGAAATGCGCTTGTTCTTAACTCGCATAATGACCGCGCCATCGGGCATCAGAGTAAAAGTCATTCTGTCGCCCGCCTTCATTCCCAAACTATCTCGGATGAGCTTCGGGATAGTCGTCTGTCCCTTACTGGTCAGAGTCGCATCGGTACTCATGGCTTGCTCCGGATTCCTTACCTTAGTGATTATAGTAAGGAACTACAGGATGGTGCAAGCGTGCGTCGAAATTCGCGGGTCTAAGGCAGTCGGTCGCGCTGGCCTCCCCTATCACCGGATACGCTTTTGGGCGGACGCGGTGTGGCCGTTCAGCGCATTCGCACCTTCAGACGGCTATTCGAGGGTGTGGTTCTTTCGTCAATCGGCCTTTGGGGCTCGGCCCAATACGGGTTGCCATTCTTTGAAGCTATTCCGGGCGGCTTTGTCCCAATGGTAGTGGCCGTCGTTCGAGGGCCAGACGATTTGATAGAGCGGGAAGTGTTTGCCGCGGTAGTAGGGGCGCGCGAAGCCGACATAGTCGTGGTAGTGCTGGGCGTGGGCTTCGATGAAATAACAGGCGATGCCGGGAAGCAGATCGAGTGCAGGACACGTGAGGTCGTAGCGGCGGTCTTCGTCGGGTGCGGTCGCGATCTTATCTAACATGTAGTGGGAAGTTGCGCGGCTGCGGCCGATGATGATCGGTTCGGGGTGATTGCGGGTCTCGTAGAGACCGATCGTGAACGTCCATGGGGGATGGCCGTCGTCTTCGATGGCGTTGACGCAATGCCAACCGTATTCGTTGATGTTGGCGATCACGATTTTTTTCGAGATCGTCGCCAGTGAGTTGTTGGGGTTTGGTGGTCATGCGCCCCGCCCTGCGGCGTTCGGACCTGGCGCGGAGCATCCACGAACAAGACGCACGCGGTCGAGCGGAGAAAGGCGTGGGAAGCACAAGATTTGGAGCGAGTGCCTTGTTCCCGCATGTGATTTCATTCGCGTCTGCCGCGTGTGATGATGCGGCCCAATGTTTCCACCGATCGTGCATTTCGTCATCGAATGTGCGGCGTTCGGATCGCGGAGCCTTTACATGCTCCAGTACTGCCCGTCGCTCGAGGGGCAAGCGGTCGGGGTTTGGGTTGGGGGCAAAACCATCGTGGGCGGGTTGCTCGGTGCACTCGTCGGCGTCGAGGTGGCGAAGAAGTCGCTGGGTTGGTCGGCCTAGACCGGCGACGGCTTCGTCGTGCCGCTGCTGGTTGCCATCGCCGTTGGCCGAGTCGGCTGGCGCGGCATGCGTTTGGCTAGGTGTCGACATCAAACGAGAGCCGGGATAAATGTCGCGAAAGTCGAGGGCAGACGTACGGCTTATCGAGCCACGAGGTCGGCCGCACATCGAGTGCCCGAAGTGTCGCGTCAGCGTTGTCTGGCCATCATCACTCACGGCGTCGGAGGCGGCGGCATTCGCGGATGTGACGCGGCGCCGTACCTTGGACGGGGCTCGTTACGCTGTTGAGAAATTAGGCCTCGATATGCGCGAGGCTAAAGCGTTGGCCTATCGTGTCACCCGGACCAAGGGAATTTGCCACCGATGCAAATCCCAAGTCATCGGCTCGGAATCTGTGTGTACCAAGTGTCGCTCGGCCAACTTGGATTGGTACCAGGATAGCCGATGGCCGACACTCGCGACCGGCCGGCGCGGACATCGGTCGGCGGGTTGCGGAAAGTCTCCTACATGTGTATTTCGGTCGATGCCGGCCACCAGTTCCTGAGCATGCCGGACCAGGATTCCGCTCTACGCCGGGTCTTGTGGGACAGTCGATACCTTGCGATAGACAATGGCGCTGTCGAAGCGTGTAATTCTTTCTATTACACACATCTTGAGCAATTTTCGCTGATTTGTTGACGTTCCCAGAG
>OCZU010002283.1_pt1 | contig 12303 bp, 10 predicted proteins | sample 1539001 | NCBI WGS metagenome assembly OCZU01 (sample SAMEA3539306, study PRJEB22396) | soil metagenome | biome: tundra; feature: field; material: soil | place: USA | collected 2010-05 | depth 0.15 m
ACCCCCGTTCGGCGTCGCGATCGCGAGCTTGCTGTCCGCCAGCAGGTTCGTGCCGCGAGCAGCGGTGTCCAGCAGCCGGACGTCACCCTGCCCGGCGGCGGCCCAGGTGAACGCGACGGTCCTGCCGTCGCCAGCCCAGGACAGCGAGCCCACGTTGACCCCGCCGAAGCCGAAACCGATCAGCCCCGGGAGGCATCTGCCGCACAGCTTGCTGCTCCATATCCGCTGCGTCCCGGTCGCCAGGTCGAACACATACAGCTCGGATTCCCGCTCCAATTCGTTGCCGATGGTCGCGGCCAGCAGCGTGCCGTCTGGCGACAGGGCCATGCCCGAGACCTCCAGGCCGGGCGGAACATACCGGGCAGGCAGCGCTTGCAGCCGCGCCCGGCCGCCGGGGCTGTCGTTGGCCGGGTCGATCCGCAGGATGAAGAACCGAGCGTCGGGGAACACCGCCCGGGAGCGAGCGGTCCGTACTTGCGCGGAGAGCACGAAGGTACGGTCATTGGCTGCCGCGGCCACGCCGGTGAACGTGGCATAGGGCCTGGGCGGGACAACCCGCGCGACCACGGTCCCGGTAGCCGTCGCCCGTACGACCGCTGCCGTGGCTGAGGTCGGGTAGCCCTCGTTCGCGCCGGTCAGGGCTACGTAGTAGCGCGGAACGCCGGCTGGCGCCGCCGCCGCTTTTTGCTGGTGCCGGGGCGACCCTCGCCGTCCGGTGATGGCGTGGGACAACGCCAGCGAACCGGCGATCACGGCGGCAACCAGGACCACGGACGCCGCGGGCGCAAGCCAGCCTGGCCGGCTCCGGTGTACCGGCATTCCCTTTCTCCCGGCGCCCCGGTAGGCGAGGGAAAGGGAATGCCGGCGGCGGGCAGGCAGCTGCAACGGCGGCACCGTGTCCGGCGGGATCTGGTCTGCCTTCGCGCCGAGTGCCTCGCGGATCATCTCTTCAAGCGACGTCATGACATCTCCCTCAGCGTCACGCCGAGCGCCCCGAGGGCACGGTGGATGGTGGACCGGACGGTGCCCGGCCGGATGCCCATAACGCGGGCGATCTCCTCGTCCGGCAGGTCGAGGTAGAAGCGCAGCACCAGCGCCTCGCGCTGGCGTCGCGGCAGCCGTGCCACCGCGCGGGCAACTTCCTCGCGCTCCGCACCGCTGAGCGCCACCGCCTCAGCGGATGCCTCCGGCAGCTGGTAGGACACTCCCCTGCGCCGCACCGCACGGTGACGGAGCACCGAGCGGCATCCGTTCAGCACCGATGCCCGCACGTAGTACGTCGCGTTGCCCGTCTCCGCCAGCCGGTCCCAGCGCCGGTAAAGGCCGCAGAACGCCTCCTGCACCACATCCTCGGCACTCGGCCGGTCACCGAGCATGACGTAAGCCAGCCTGATCAGGCCCAGAGCGGTTGCCTGGTAGAGCGCGCCGACGGCCGCCTCCGCGCTTTCATCGGCATCACACAGCCACCGGCCCGACTGCGGCAGGCGAAGAACGCCTCCGGCACCCGGGTCATCTTGCTCCATGTAGTAAAGACGCGCGGCCCTGCGTCTGGCTGCTTCACTCCCTCAGGCTATTTCGATGGTGCCGGGCGGCCCGGTCCTGGCGACCCGCGGCTGCATGGACTGGACTTGTAGCCTGCTTGAAGTCATACGCTCGCGGGAGTGGTCGTGACAGGAGCGGAGGACGGGCGGATGCGCAGTGGCCGGGCGCGGGGGCTATGGGCGTCCCCGACGCGGGTGCTTACCGTGGGGCTCGTCCTGACGATCACCTTCGTTGCGTCGGAGGCCCTGGCGGTCGTGACGGTGATGCCGGTTGTCGCGCGCGATCTAGGCGGGTTCCGCCTCTACGGCTGGGTGTTCAGCGCGTTCATGCTGGGCAGCGTGGTCGGGATCGTGGCGGCCGGCCGGGAGGCCGACCGGCCAGGGCCAGCGGTCCCGTTCGCAGCCGGGCTGTTGCTATTCGGGTCCGGGCTGGCTGTCGCCGGGCTCGCCCCCACGATGGCGATGCTCGTCGCGGGGCGCGCGCTGCAGGGCCTGGGCGCCGGCGCGGTGCCGGCGGTGGCCTATGCCTCGATCGGGCCGCAGCCTTGCCGGACCGCTTCGTGTCCGGATGATGGCAGTGCTGTCCACCGCGTGGGTAGTGCCCGGACTGGCCGGGCCGGCCCTCAGCGCCGAGGTAGCGCACTTGTTCGGGTGGCGGTGGGTGTTCCTGGGGCTGCTGCCGGTGGTAGCGATCACTGGGTCGGTTGCCATGCCGGCCCTGATCCGTCTGGGCCCACCGGGTTCCCCGCGCGCTGAGGAGCACCGGATCACCGATGGCTTCCGCACGGCAGCCGGTGCCGCGATGATCCTGGCCGGCCTCACGCTCGCGGCCGGCTCCGGCGCGGTCCTGGTTGGCGTCCTACTGATCACGGCAGGTGTGGCCACCGGGCTGCCCGCGCTGCGGCGGCTGGTTCCGGCTGGCACCCTGACCGCTCGCCGGGGGCTGCCGACCACCATCTTGAGCCGGGGCCTGCTGACGTTCGCGTTCTTCGGCGCGGACGCCTATGTGACCCTCACGATCACGGAGGTCCGTCACCGTAGCCCGCTGGTGGCGGGCATCGCTGTTACGGGTGCCACGCTGGCGTGGACGGCTGGCGCGTGGGCGCAGGCCCGGCTGAGCGAGACGTGGGAAGGGCGCCGCCTGGTGCGCGCCGGGCTCGTGATCGTACTGGCCGGCATTGCCGGGATGATACTGGTGCTGCAGCCAGGCGTGCCGCTGGCAGTCGGCCTGGCGGCCTGGACCGTCGCGGGCCTGGGCATGGGGCTGGCGAACTCGCCGATCTCCCTGCTGATGCTGCGGGAGGCACCTCCTGGCCGGGAGGGATGGGCATCGGCGTCCTTGAACCTGGCCGACGTGCTCGGCACGGCGATCGGCGTCGGTGTCGGCGGCGCGGCCGTGGCCGCGGGCACGGGCACCGGCCGTGGCCTTTACCTGGGTATCACGGCCGCATTCGCCGTCGCGGCGGCTGCGGCGGTCACGGCGCTGGTGCTTACCCACCGGCTGCCGGCCGGCCCCGCCGGCACGTCGCCGCCGGCCGTTACGAAGCCCGTGGCTGCGTGAGCGACCTGTGCGCCGCTGCGCAGGTCCAGCAGACTCCCGGCACAACAACACCGCCAGCCCGTCACCCGGCCCCAGCTCACCGCCACCCGCGGCCAGACCATCCTGGCCGGTCACGGCGTCCGCGGCGGCACGTCAATAGGTGCTGCCCACGATCTTTGGCCGCCCTCAGCTGCCACGTGCTGGTAGATCATCGCGGCCCGCCTTCCCGCTCCTGATTGTCCAGCTCGCGGCTGCCGCGTCAAAGACGCTCTCCGGACGTCGCTGGCGCGCCCGCTGCCGTTTGCGCGTCCGCGGCATCGTGTTCACATGACCGCCTTTTGTCGCTGGCGCTCACCCGAAGAACGAGGCAGGCTGGGCTCGGCACTAGGCAGTCCGGCACGCAGCCGCAGGGGGAGACGACAGAATTATGCCAAGGTGGATCGTGGAGAACGTCCCGGCCTGGTGGCTGGTGGCACTTGCCGTGGTCGGGCTTCCGGTCTTGGCGGTGTCGGGCCAATGGCTAATTCGGCGGCGAGTCCCCAGCCTTTCCGGCGGAGAGCATAATGACGTGGCTGGCTTCCTGGGTGCGGTGGTGGCTGTCGTTTATGCGATAATCGCTGGGTTTATGGTTATCACATTGTGGGACCAGTACGTCGCCGCCAATGATACCGTGCAGAATGAAACGGGCAATCTCCACGACCTCGTACAGTTTAGCGGCGCGTTCGGCCAAACCGCGCAGGGGAAGATCCGGCAGCTGGTGGTGCAGTACGCGAATTCCGTAACCACCGATGACTGGAGGGCAATGGCCGAGGGTGAAGGCAGCACGGTCACGCAGAACGACTTCGATCGATTGATTACTGCTATTCAGGCCCTCAAAGTAAATAACCCCACGCAAGAGCCATTCCTTAGCGAGATGTTGACCCAAGTAGATGAGGTCGGGCAGGAGCGGCAGCAGCGCTTGGAGCTCTCTGGCCAAGCTGTGCCCGGAATCCTGTGGCTCGTCGTTATCCTGGCCAGCGTCACCACCCTCGGGTTTTGCCTTGTCTTCGGTATCAAGAGCGTGCGGCTGCACTACATCATGGTGGCAACTGTGGGTGTCTTGATAGGTGTCATCCTGGCGCTGATCCTCTTGCTAGAATATCCATTTAGTGGCACTATCGCGGTCAAGCCGACGCCATTCGAGCATGTGATCGAGAGCATGCGTTCGGCGAGTTGAACATCCCGCTTACGCCCCACCTCGCTGCCGGGAATCTCGCCACGGCGCGTCAAGGACGCCTCGTCGTCTTGCTGGTCGGCGCCTTCGCGCACTTCGTCATCCAGGGCACGCTTGACGTGCTGTATCTCGTCCCTGCACCACCAGCGCAAAGTCTTGCCGGCGCGGCCGGACCGAGGCCTTCCTGCGGAGTGCAGGCCGACAGCAGTGGACTTCGCTCGCGGCGAGGGATGGGGCCCAGGGACTTGCCGCGGATCATGTGGCCTGGTTCGCTGGGTCAGGACATCGTTCGCAGAGAAGACGGCACGACGGAAGGCCAGCATGACTACTAGCGCACTCCCGACCGGAACCACGCTGGCCGACCCGGCCGGGGCGCGAATCCCACCGTTCGCGTCGACATGGAGGCGGGCGCACCTGACGGTGGACGAGCGGATCGCCAGGGGCCGGACCGCTCGGACTGAGGCGCCACGGTCGAGCCACGGCCGGTGGGCACCCGCGCCGGACCGCCCAGACCCGATTGCCCTGCTTGAGGAGCAGGGGGCATCACGGGTACCTCACCTCGTCCCGATCCGGTACGGGCGGATGCTGGCCTCGCCGTTCACGTTTTACCGGGGCGCCGCTCTGATCATGGCAGCCGACCTGGCGGCAACCCCCGTGTCGGGGGTAACTGTGCAGCTGTGCGGTGACGCGCACCTGTCGAACTTCGGCCTGTTCGGCACGCCAGAGCGCCAGCTGATTTTCGACATCAACGATTTCGACGAGACCCTCCCCGGCCCGTGGGAATGGGACGTCAAGCGCCTCGCGGCCAGCTTCGAGGTCATGGGACGTGACCGGGGCTTTCAGCCGGCCGACCGGCGCGCCGTCGTGATGGCCGGGGTCGCTGAATACCGGAACCGCATCCGCCAGGCCGCCGGGATGGCGACCCTGAGCGCGTGGTATGACCAGCTCGAGGCCGGCGTGCTGCTCAACCTGGTGCACCAGGAGACGCGCGTGAAACGGGTCAGCAAGAAGGAGGCCCGGGCTTTTGAGCGGGACGTGAAGCAGGCACAGACCCGGGACAGCATACGGGTGTTCTCCAAGCGCGCGGACGAGGTCGAGGGCGAGCTGCGGATCGTCGCCGACCCGCCACTGATCGTACCGATCGAGGACATAATCGTGCCGGGATCGGAATGGGAGAATTCCGAGGAACTGATCAAGAAGCTGCTTAGCTCCTACCGGCGTACGCTCGGGCACCATCACCATCCGATAGAGGAATTCCGCTACGTCCACGCGGCTTACAAAATGGTGGGCGTCGGCAGTGTCGGAACCCGCTGCTACATCATGCTGATGCTGGGCCGCGACCACAATGACCCGCTGTTCCTGCAGACCAAGGAGGCGCAAGCCTCCGTGCTCGAACGGTTCGCCGGCAAGAGCACCTTCCGGAATCACGGCGAGCGGGTGGTAGCGGGGCAGCGCCTGATGCAGGCGGCCACCGACATCTTCCTAGGCTGGATTCGCATAAAGGGACTCGACGGCGTCACCCGCGACTACTACGTCCGGCAATTCCACGACTGGAAGGGCGGCGCGGACGTCGACAATCTTCTCGTGCCGGGAGCCACCCTCTACGCGCGCATCTGCGGCGCGACCCTCGCCCGCGCACACGCCCGCTGGGGCGATCGGATCGCAATCGCCTCGTACCTGGGCAAGGGGAATGCTTTCGACCGCGCGATCGCGGACTTCTCCGCCGCATACGCCGACCAGAACGAGCGGGACTATGAGGCCTTCGCAGCGGCCGTGAGCTCGGGGCGGCTTACCGCCCAGACCGGCATATAGACTCCACGTTCGTTCCCTTCAGCGTGACTAGGTTCGCCGGGCATGCCGGGATCAGCAGTAGTGATCATCTGACCTCATAGGGCACGCACCCGGAGGGCTTCCAGGTGTGCCATGACTGCCTGGTTCGCCTCCCAGCCGTCGGGGAACTTCGCCGGGACGTTCAGGTGCATCGGTTCCGTTGACGGATGGGCGTCGAGCAGCTGGGGTATGCCGGCCCTGGCCACCACGACGCAGGCGTGCCGGTGCCGTGAGGTCAGCACGCAGAGGCGGCCGGCCTCAAGGTGGAAGGCGGTGGCATCACGCCGCCCCGACAACGGATGCAGGACGATGACCACGTCGTACTCCCGCCCTTGCAGGCGGTTGGCGGTGTCCACGGTGATGTCGTCCAGCCAGGGGCCAAGAGCCGCCCGGATTGCCCGCGCCTGGTCACGGTGGGCGGTGCCGATCGCGATCCGGTCGGCGGTAACCGGCACCCCGCCGGGTGCCCGCTCGGAGTAGGCGACCGCGCCGCGCTGCAGGAACCGCTCGGCCAGCGCCGCGCAGGCCGCGATGGCCTCGCCGTCGGTGCGGACGGTGTGCCTGGCAGGCAGCTCGTACAGCGCCCAGCCCGACGCAGCGGCAGTCTGCACGGCCTCGTCCACTGTGCCCGCCCCGAGCGCCCGGGTAGCGAACTCCAGCCGGCGCTCGCCCGGGCCGGTGCCCGCCAGGAAGCCGGTGAACGGGTAGAACGCCTCGGCCACCAGCGGCGCGGCAGCAGCCGACAGCCGCCAGGACACCGGGAGCCGGCGCGTCGCAATATCCGGGTTGTTCCTCAGCAGGACCGCCACGGCACTCTGCATAGGGTCCCAGGTCAGGCCTGCCCAGCGGTCAATGTCGATAGTCGAGAACGGATCCAGCTGGCCGGGGTCACCGACGAAGAGGGCACGTTCGAACCGGCCGGCGATGCGGATCAGCATGTCCGAGCGCATCTGGTACGCCTCGTCGATGATCGCCCACGGCCACGAGCCATCGCTGACCGTCGCCCATTTCGCGGCCGTGCCGACCACCACCGGGCAGCCGGCCAGGACACTGGCCTGCTGGGCGACGGTGACGGCCGCGTGCCGGGTCACCTGCGGCGCGGGCTGGTGCCCCTGCGCCGAGAGCCGGCCGACGGTCAGGCCGGCGTTGGCCGTCGCGAGCCGGTCGACGAGGTCGTCGACCTGGCTGTTGGTCTGCGCGACCACCATGACCTGCTCACCGGCGGCCGCGAGTTCCGCCGCCGCGCGCACCACGAGGGTGGACTTGCCGGCCCCTGGCGGCGAGTCCACCACGACGCCGCGCTGTCCCCGGCTGTCCAGGTCAGCCAGGTCCGCCATGACGCCGGCGACCGCCCTGGCAGCGAGTTCCGCCGCGGTGGCCTGACCGATGGCCGGCCCTGCCGCGGTCATGACCACGCCTCGCTGGCGTCCTCGTCGGCCGGCACGTACTCGGGCGGCGGCCCGCCGTGCGTCCAGGGCGTGTGCTCGCGGTCCGGAAATGAGCTGGCCGGCTGGTAGGAGTCGGTCAGCGTCGTGTAGCACAGCCGCTCGCCGGGTTCCGGCACGCTGCCGGGCTCCGCGGTCAGCGCGCGGCCCATGCCGCCGGATAGCTCCAGGACTACCTCGGTCCGGCGGCGCAGCGGGGCAGACACTGACGGGGCGGGTTGTGCCTGCACGGGCACTGACGAGGCGGGTAGTCCGGGCGCGGCCAGAGATGCAGGTACAGGTTGCGCGGGTGCCGGGAGGACTGTCGCCGATACCACTCTGGCCTGCTGTGACGGCCGAGAAGGCGAAACGAGCATTGCCCCGGCATCGATGCGCAGCGAGTCCTCGGTAATCACGGTGATCAGCGGGCGCAGCTTGCGGCGCTTGCCGCTGCTGTCGAGCCGACCGGGCTCGGCGGCGGTCACCGGGCCGGCGAACGCCTCCCCGGCCAGCCGGTACTCGGCCATCACGAGCGGGTCGTCGAGTGCCCGTTGCGCCGCATAGCTCGCCTGGGAGCGCTCCAGCCAGCTCAGCCGGCGGGCCGCCGCCACCGCGGCATCGCGGCGTGCCTGCGGCGGGCCGTCATCGCGCAGCCAGTCGGCATAGCTGGTGAACGAGTCCTTGTCCGCGTCCCACCGGGCGGCGACCCGGCTGGCCTCCGGCAGCCCGCGCAACAGGCCGATGGCCCGCCACATCAGCCGCCAGGTCGGCGCGACCTGGGTCATCAGTGCCGCCTGCAGTGCGGCCTCCGCCCGCTGCCGGGCCCGGTCGTCGTCGTCCGGCCGGTTGCAGGCGGCGATCAGCTGCGCCAGCACCTCGTTGTCAAAGGTCGGGTCAGTCGCCGGGCCCGCTGGCGGCCAGGTCACCGGATCCTCTCCGGCGGCCGCTGCCTCGGCCCCGGTCATCCCGGCAGGCGGGTCGATCCAGCCCATCAGGGTCGCCAGGTTGAGATCCTCGACCGGGCTCTGGCCGCTGGCCCAGTGCAGTGCGATCGCATCGGTGGCGGCGAGCAGCAGGCACGAGCCGGGATGCTCGGCCCGCTCGGCGAAGTACGACAGCCAGCGGCCGAGGACTGGCACGGCCGGGTCTACCGCGTACTCTCCCGATGGCCTGCGGAACCGGGTCGACCGGCCGAGCATGCGGACGAACCCGATGCAGGCCGGGTTGGGCACCAGGAGCTGCGGCGCATCAGCGAACCGGATCCGGTCATCCTGGCCCCGGCCGCCGGGAACGGCCTGGACCGACGAGTAGTAGCCCTCGACGTAGCTGACGACGATGTCCGCGAGATCCGCCGCGAAGGCGAACCTCCGGTCGCGGTTGCGCGGCTGACTGACCACCAGCAGCCGCCCGGCCTGCGGATCGTCGCCGACCAGGGCGGCCAGCGGCGCGTTGGCCTCCCCCGCCAGGACCAGCGGGACGAGCACGAGCGGCCGGTCGCTGAGGTGGACGTGCCGCCGGGTGCAGACCGGCTGGGCCATCCCGGTGGCCACTGCCTGCGCCCGCGCCAGCGAGGTCAGCGTGGTCATGCCGTCTCACCGAGGCATTCGCGGCGCAGCCGGGCGGCCTCCCGCAGCAGCGCCGCCGCCTCCGCCTGGTCACCGGCCGGAGTGATCGTGCCGTCGGCCAGCCCGAGCGCTATCTGAACGCTGTGCACAGCGCCGAGGTCGTCGGCTGCGGCACGGCCTAGCGCTGCCGTCTGGCCGCTAGCCTCGTCCCGGCAGAAGAAGCACATCTCGCAGCTGGCCAGGCATTCCGGCGCGTACCTGGCCGGCACACTGCGCACGTCATCGGCCAGCCTGGCGGCCGGCCGGTGCGGTACGCCGGCCTGGTCGAGTTCCAGGTCGAAGGTCAGCCCTGGTGGCTGCAGCTGGACGAGTGAGTCGATGCGGGCCAGGCGGGACAGCTGCCTGCGCAGCACGGTGAGCTGCTGGCGCACGTCCAGCAGCGTTGCGACCGGGCGGTTGGAGAAGTTCTCCGGGCAGACGAGGACGACCTCGTCGGCAACTGCCTCCGGAGCCGCCCCGAGCTCCGCCAGCAGCTCGCGCATCGCCAGCACGTACACGGCGGACTGGATTGAGGCGGCGGCGACCTTGTCACCGTCGGCCTGGCCGTCGATGACCGCGAACGACTTGATCTCGACCACGTGGAAGCGGCCGCCCAGCTGGAACGCGATCAGGTCCGGCTCCAGGTAGACCGGCCTGCCGCCCACCTCCAGGCGCAGCAGCGGGTGATCGAAAAGGGTTCCGGCGTCGCCGCCTGCCCGGACGGCCCTGGTCAGCAGGCTCCGGGTCCGGGCATGCCGCAGCTGCTGGCTGCGCTGACCGCCTACCTCTTCGAGATCGTCATAGGAGGCCTCGGGGATGGGCAGCGCGAGCTGCTCGCGCAGCAGCCGGAGCAGCTCAGCGCAGCCGTTCGCCTTCACCTGCGCCTCGAAGGCGTTGCCCCGGGTGATAGCGAACTGGGACTGGCCGAACGGCGCCGGGAAGCCGATGTAGCTGGCCAGCCGCGGCTTGTCGATCCCCGCCGCGTCCATGATCGCCCGGCGGGCACAGCCTGGGTTGCTGGTCAGCGCCGCGATCGTGCGCGCGTTGTGCGCGAGCGGCGCGACGTCGCCGCGGATGCGGCTCAGCCCGGCATCGATGTCATTCACTGCCGGCGGCCGCCTGCCTGGTCAGCTGGAGATGGCTGCCGAACAGCTGTTCCGCGTCGTCAAGCTGACGGCGGGCGCGGTCGGCCGCCGCTGTGCGGGCAGCCCGGTCGCCGGCGGCGTGGATCTGAAGTTCCGCTTGCGCGGCCCTGGCCACCTTGGCGGGGTCCATGTTCCTGGCACCGTCCGCTGCTCCCGGGATGTTGGCGGCGAGCCGCCACAGCAGCCGCTGCGCGGCCGGTCCGGGGCCGGGAATACGCAGATAGCTCTCGGCCACCCGGATGGCGGCCGACAGGTAGTTGACGCGCGGGCTGAGCGGGCCGATGACACGCCGGTCCAGCGGCCAGGTGGAGACGGCCAGCACGCCACGTGCCGGGGCCAGCAACTCGGCGGTCAGCGCGGCGCACACGTAATACGGGCGGGCGAACGGCGCCGACCGGAACGAGCGCTCCTCGTCCCGGCGCAGGCTGGTCAGCCGCACCGACGGGATCAGGCCGGCGAAGAACGCTTCGTGCACCGCACTCACCAGCTTCGGCGCCGCCGGTACGGCCAGCAGGGTCAGCGCCTGGTGCACCTGCTCTCTGAGGGGCAGCAACGGCCCGCCCCCGCGGGCCGCTGCCGCCCCGGCCACCACCGCCGCAGCCCCGTCCCCCTCTGACGGCATGCGCGCCGGGGCCTGCGATGTGGTGGGGCTGCCTGACGCTGGCTGCTCTTCATCTAGCCGCGCCAGGGACTCTTCCCAGGCCTGCTCGGCCTTGCGCAGCTCGGTTCGCAAGGCCCTGACCCGGGGCCGGTCGCGATCCACCGCTGCGCGCCGCACCTCGGCGCGCAGTTCGTCGATGCGGCGCTCCAGCATCTCCATGGACTCAGGCACGGGGAGGACTCTACATCAGTCCAGTATTTTCCAGCAACTCCCAGTATTTTCCTGTCTAACTGAGGTCAGGTGCCCTACATAATCTGCGAGTGCCCTACGGACTGGTAAAGTGTCGGTCATGTCGATCGAGATAGGACCTCCGGCAAGCGCGGACGGGCTCGCTCCGGCGCAGGCACGCCGGCGGCGCCGCGCCCCGGATGTTGCCAGCCACTCCATCAGCATGCGACAGCTGGGGAAGCTCACCGCGGAGCAGGTCTCGCGCTTTAGCCATCCGGTGCCAGTGACGAGCAATGGAAGGCCGGTTGCCTGGCTCGTCCCCATGACGGCGAGCGAACGGCGCCGAGCGGAGATGATCGCCGCCGGGGAGCTCAGGCCGCGGCGGCGTGAGGACCTTGCGGGCTGGGCACCGCTTCCGGCCGTCACGGAGGGGCCGTCGCTATCGGAGGTACTCGCGGAGCTGCGCGCCCTGGAACGGACATGATCTATCTCGACTCATGCGCGCTGGTGAAGCTGGTCGTCACTGAGCCGGAGACACCCGCATTGCAGCGGTACCTGGACGGCAGACGGTCAGAAATGATCAGCTGCGAGCTCGCGCTGACCGAGGTGATCAGGTCCGTTCGCCGGTCGCGCTACGACCAGCAGCAGCACCGGCACGTCGATGAGCCCGTGCTGGCGGCACGGGTGAACGCGGCTGCCGCCCTGCTGGACGCGATCGACCTCATCGTGGTCAATACCAGCACCTTCATTCAGGCCGGGGCGTTCGCCGCAGACCCGGGCGTTGACTCCCTCGACGCGATCCACCTGGTCAGCGCGCAGCGGATCGGCTCCGCGCTCGACGCATTCATCACCTACGACAAGGCGCTTTCCCGCGCCGCCGCCGACCGCGGCCTGCCGGTCGCCCAGCCCGCATGACGCGGCGCCGCCTGCGCCGCTAGCAGGCGAACGTTGGAGCAGCGGCGTTAAGCGTGGTCCCGGGTCATGCGCGGAGTTTCACGAGAGTGGCAGGTCGCTGACTGGTTCTGCCGGGCTGATGTGCCTGCCCTGCAGCAGCGTCCAGGCCCGGACCAGGGCCAGCCCGAACGAGGCGCCGCCACCGGCAAATGGCGCGAACGGTGTCATGGAGGTGGCACGCTGGACTCGTGACCGCCGGGCAGGCCGAGACCTACCTCCGGCT
>OCZU010002284.1_pt1 | contig 12303 bp, 8 predicted proteins | sample 1539001 | NCBI WGS metagenome assembly OCZU01 (sample SAMEA3539306, study PRJEB22396) | soil metagenome | biome: tundra; feature: field; material: soil | place: USA | collected 2010-05 | depth 0.15 m
AATGATCACCTCGGCATCGAACCATAATGCGGCTGCTTCGGACAGGAGCGCGATGCCGACTAACCGGCCAAGTGGATTCCCGGACCCTGGGGCGTTTCCGGGTAGTAACCCGACTGCGCAACCGATAACTTCCGGTTTGCCCGTCAAACGCTAGTCAGGGACTCGCGCAGCACGAGGCGTGGTGACATCGCTCGGGAGAATGGGCGCGCCGATGCTAGGCTCCCGCGTAGCTAAGAGTCTCGAACAGCTCCGATGTTGCGTTTGCGAGGTTTTGAGGCAATCAGGGCAGTGGCGAGAATTGGTGCGGAATCGACAAGGCGCGATTCATCCCTATAGGAAGGGTCAGCATCGATGGCCTGCTCGAAGAGTTGAAGGCTCTGCTCGATGTTCTCATTGCCGCGCTTGTTCACCAGGTAGCGTCCCTTCACATTGAGCTGGTACGCAGCGCAGTCCTGCGTCCGTCCGCGCGCCATCCGCTTCTGATGCTCGGCTGTGGGTCATGAGCACAGCCGGCCGGCTACATTGGTTGTAATCTCCCGCTGCACCGTCGAGACAGTCACCGCACACCGTTCACCGTGTACAGGTCCCACAGTCGCAGCCGGTAGCCGAAGCCAAAGGTCGAACCGTCGGGCGTGATCACCGGCGCTTCGGGGAAGATGCCTTCGATTGGGGGCAGGGCCAAGTCTCGCCACGAGGTCGCCGCGCCGGTATGCGGATTCACCTTATCGATGTGTACCGTGCTGCGCGCGCCGTTGGGAAGAGTCATGACATAAAGCTGACCGTCGCTCGTCCATCCCAGGATCGTCTGGTTCCGTTTGATGAACGGCAGCCCTTGCGATTTGCCGGTGTCCATCGCGAGCAGCCTTGGGGTGTTGTCGTTGTCGTAGGTGACGAGCCACTTATCGTCGGCGGAAATCTGCCAGCCTACGAGTCCCTCGTCGGTAACGGGCCGGGGCGCACCGCCGTGGAGGTCTTGCAGCCAAGAGCGCGGACGATGCCCTGTTTCGTTGGCGGCATAGATCACCCGGCGTCCATCCGACAAGAAGTTAGCGGGGAAAGTCGCATCCAGGTTGGGAGGGCTGATACGCTTCGCCTCGCCGGGGCCGAGCGGCAGCAGCCAGAGCTGGAGCGGTTCCGGTATCTTCTGCGCCAGCGCCCAGCGCTTGTCGGGTGAGAGCGCGACGCCATAGCCTTCGCCGATCGGGGTTGCGGCCGAGCCGTCCAGGTCACGCACAAACACAGTGTAGTTCTGTGACTCGCTGCCTTCCTCTTCAAACAGGATAGTCTTCCCGTCGCGGCTGATGTCGCGCAGATAGCCGAAATCGAGCCAGGAAACATCGCGCTGGGAATCGCCCTTGCCGACCACCATGCCGCGGCGGGCCAGCCCCTGCCGCACGATGAGCTGCCCGTTCGGCGCAATGTCCTGGAGGAATAGCCGTCCGGGCACCTCCATCGGCTTGCGAACCTTCCCCGAAAGGTTCATGGCGAAAATCTGTCCTGTCTCCAGCGGCGAAGTGGTCCAGACCTCGTCGCCTGAACGACTCCACGCCAGGCCTTGAGCGCTTTGATAGAGCCTGCTTGCGGCCACCTTCTCTCCCGTCTTTCGCAGGACGATGACGGTCCCGCGGTCATCAGACGCGTTGTCATGGCTGATGAACGCGAGGTATCGTCCATCGCGCGAGAAGCGCAGGGCGTCGATGTTTGATGCGCGATGAAGCACCTTGCCGATGGGGTACTCCAGCTGGCACATGCGGTCGTCGGGGAGGTACCGGACGATGGCCAGCTCGGAGCCGTCGGGCGTGAAGTCGGCAGCCTCGATGTTCTCGATCTCCGGCTTGGGGGCGCCGGCGAACTGGGTTGTGCGCGCCAGCGTGCCCGGAATGAGGAACTGCGTTAACTCTTGCGGCGCCAGCTGCAAACCCCCTTTAGCAGAGTTTCCATATCCACAGCGCCCGCTAAGATCATTGCGAAGAACCACCAATACCTGGGCGTTAACAAAGCCATCGAAAGCTTAAAAGACCGTAAGGCGCGCAAGGGAAAGCTGGGCGTTTTCTGGCATACTCAGGGAAGTGGGAAGAGCTACAGCATGGTCTTCCTCACCCGCAAAGTCCACCGCACCATTGGTGGAAACTACACTTTTCTGATCTGCACTGATCGGGACGACCTGGATACACAGATTTACAAAACGTATGCCGGCTGCGGAGTAGTGAACAACGACAAAGATCCGTGCCGCGCATCCTCCCGCCACCAACTACAAGCGCTGCTGAGGGAGCAAAAGGGCCATATTTTCACGCTGATCCAGAAGTTCAATCGAAAAGTCGACCCGACCATTGGCTGGTCACAACGGGACGACATTATCGTGATCAGTGATGAGGCGCACCGCACACAGTATGGCTTGCTATCGCTCAATATGCGGAATGCGCTCCCAAGAGCAAGCTTTCTAGGTTTTACTGGCACTCCTCTCTTCAAAGAAGACGAGGCGACCCGGCGCATGTTCGGCGACTACATCTCAACGTATGACTTCCAGCGCTCCGTCGACGACCACGCGACCGTTCCACTTTACTATGACGCTCGTGGCGACAAGCTCGGGATAGCGACCACAAAGCTGAACCTCAAGATAGCTGAAGCCATTGAACGCGCAGAGATCGACGACGTGAATGTTGCACAACGACTGGAAGCCGAGCTCAAACGCGACTATCACGTCATTACAGCGAAGACTCGTCTCAAACAAGTTGCGCAGGACTTCGTGCTCCATTACTCGACATCATGGGAGAGCGGGAAGGCCATGATCATCTGCATCGACAAGGTGACCTGCGTCCGACTTTACGATCTCATCATGACAGCATGGGCAGACAGAATCCGAAGACTGGAATCAGAACTTAAACGCATTGATGACGAACAGGAGGTCCAATTCCGGGTGAGGCAACTCGCTTGGATGCGCGAGTCCATTGCCGCTGTTGTTGTGAGCGAGGAGCAAGGTGAGGTTAAGCGCTTTCAGAAATGGAAATTGGATATCAAGCAACACCGGAAGCGTCTTAAAGACGGGTTCGAACTCGCCGACGGAAAACGGATCGATGTGGACACGGCGTTCAAGCGCGGCGACCACCCGTTCCGCATCGCGATTGTGTGCGCGATGTGGCTCACCGGTTTTGACGTACCCTCCCTCGCGACACTTTATCTGGATAAGCCGCTCAAAGCACACACACTTATGCAGGCCATTGCGCGTGCTAACCGGCTTTATGAGGGCAAGCAAAATGGACTGATCGTCGATTACTGCGGGATTCTCAAGAACCTGCGGAAGGCGCTCGCGACATTCGCGGGCCAAAAAGACACTGGCCACGGCGGCGCGGGAGGAGAAGAGGATCCAACAAGGCCGGAGGAAGAACTCCTGGAAGGCCTCAAAGAAGCTGTGGCACTCGTGCGATCGTTCCTTTACGAGCAAGGCGCGCCTTTGGACGATCTCATTGCGCAGACCGGCTTCGCGAGGAATGCTGCGATTGTTCGGGCCAAGGAGGCTGCGAACGAGAACGACGAGACCCGCAAGCGATTTGAGGTCATGTGCCGGGAGGTATTCAACAAATTCCGCGCCTGCATCACCATCGAAGGCGTGAACGACTACCGGGACGAACGAGACGCCATCAACATCATTTACAAGAGCCTCCAAGAGGATCGCGACCTGGCGGATATCTCGGATATCATTCGGGAGCTGCAGGAGATTGTCGACGAGGCTATCACGACGAAAGCTCCAAGCGGTGAGCCGAACGTTGTGTACGACATCAGCAAGATCGATTTCGAGCGCTTACGCCAAGAATTCGAACGCAGCCCGGCGAAACACACGACCGTGCAGAACCTCAAGCACTTAGTCGAGCAGCGACTCCAACAACTGATCGCCCAGAATCCCTTGCGCACGAACTACCAGACCCACTACGAGGAAATTGTAAAGGAGTACAACCAAGAGAAGGATCGGGTGACGATCGAGCACACATTCGAACAACTCCTCCGATTCGTTGGGGAACTCGATGAAGAGGAATCGCGGGCAATCCGTGAGGGGCTCGACGTGGAGAGCGTCGTCATCTACGATCTGCTGAAAAAGCCGGACCTCACCCCCAAGGAGATCGCGCGCATCAAGCAGGTCGCTGTGGAGTTGCTTGCAGCTTTGAAAGCGGAACAGCTACGGGTCAACCAGTGGCGCGACAAGGAAGCTACCAGGGACGCAGTCCGAGCGAGGATATTCGACTTCCTCTACAGCGATAAGACCGGCCTGCCGGAATCGTACTCGGACGACGAGATCAAGGCTAAATCCGAGGATGTTTTCGGGCACGTATTCTACGCGTACCCGACCATACCCTCACCGATTTACAACACAACGGAAGCTGCAGCGAGATAGCGCAAAATGAATCAGGATGCAGTGAGCAGAACGATGCAGGTCAAGAACCTCGCTGAATTGGCCACTATCATTCCCGGCTTCTCCCCAAAACCTGCCGAGCGACGCAAAGGGGGAGCTTATCTCTTGCTTGGCGGTCGGAACATCAAGGACGGAAAGCTGGTCACTACTGCTGCCGACTCGTACGTCGACACGATCGATCGGGGGAGCTTTCGGCGCGCCATTGCCAAGCCCGGAGACATCGTCGTCTCGACCCTCTTCGACCGACGCAAGCTCTATAGGTATGCCAAGAATGACCCGCCATCCGTCGTCAACAATAGCTGCGCGATCGTCAGAGCGGGACGGGATTCGGACTACGTGGTTTCTTACCTGCGAACGCTCCCGGGAGAACAAGACTTCCTCGATAAGGCTATTCAGGCCACTGCTGGTCGATTCATTCCCCGACTGTCGATCAGTGATCTTGCGAGCATCCAAATTCCTATTCTTCCGGTTGAGGAACTCGGCCGACTCGGTGATGCGAACATCGAGCGCGCCTCCGGTAACGAACTCTTGGCGATCAAGACGGAGCTGGAGTCCAAAGATGCTGAGATCGAGCGACTGCGACAAGAGAACAAAGAACTGGCCCGGTTTTACGAAGACAGGCTCCACGTCGTGACCGAGCAACTTGACACCAATACGTTGGCGAGCCGGATCACGCACGGTGAGACGGCCTCACTGGAATTCAAGTCGAGCTTGCGGTGGAACATCAAGGCCGAGAAGAACGACAAGGAGATTGAGAATGGAGTTCTCAGGACGATCGTGGCGTTCTGTAACACAGCCGGAGGAGATCTGCTCATTGGCGTTGCCGACGACAAGAGCATTGTGGGCGTCGAGCATGATGGATTCCCGAACGAGGACAAGTTTCTGCTGCACCTGCGAAACCTCTTGGTTGGTCGGATCGAACCCTCTGTGGCTGATCTAGTCGACTATGAGATAGTGACGATTGAGGGAAGGCCGATTTGTCACGTCAAGTGCAAGCAAAGCAAGAAGAAAGAGATCTGGTTCAGGCCTGAAAAGAACTCACCAGAACGGTTCTACGTGCGGCACGGACCCTCATCCACCGAGCTGTCACCAAGGGACGCCGTTGCATACATCAAGGGGCACTTTGAATGACGCCAGGTTCGGAGGCTACGACGATACTCAAGTGTTTGCTGCGTTCACACCACTTCTGTAACAACGAGTCCAACACAGCGGCACGGATGTAGGTTCGCCGTGTCGGCGGGTCAAAAGAACTACCCAAAGCGCGTCGGATTACGAAACCGAAGCGCCGCCGGAGGTGCAATATCTTACTGGCCCGCAGAGGCTATTTCAGGGCCGATCTGAAGTGCGCTGCCGCCAAAGTCCCGAAACCTCATCTCGTCACGCTCGCAGCTATGAGCCGGGCGAAGTGTGTTTGTCGATGGTGGAGGCCCTTCTTCCGATCAACCGCCGAGGAAGCCGTTGTGGAACTCCTTCTGAAGATCCGGGAGTTGGAAGGATGCCAAATTGGAAGGCTGAACCGCTGAACCTTCGGAATTCACCCTTCAGCCTGCCCGAAATCTTGTGTTTGTGGGCAAATGAGCCACCGTATCTCGCGGGCCACAATATCAAGCACTTAGCGAGCCAGGATTCGCGGGGGTAATTGGGCAAGCCGCAGAATGCCAGAATGCCTCGGCCGGCGAACTATTTTCGACGGATCAAGAACTTTCGTCCGCTCGTCGTCAGGCCGTTCGCTACGGCGCGAAGTAGCTGGAAATGTCGAGGATCAGTTGCGTGATCCCAGAAGCATAAGCATCGACCTTGCCATTGTTGCTGGGCACTATTGCCATGTTGTTGGTGATCGAGCCATCCAGTGCATTCAGCGTCGAGACCGTTGGCCGAGTCGTACCGTCGGGCCACAGCGTCAGGAAGCCCAGTGCGCCGCTCGGCACCACCGTCGCGTTGAAGACATAAGCCTTCGCCGTGGACGGTGGTCCACAGAAACTTCCGGTCACGTTGACAGGAGGATTGAGAGTCCCACTGAAGGGCTGACCGCTGCCCACGTGGCGGGTGTCGATGACCCGGCAAGGCGCCACCGCATAGAGTGACAGTCCGCCCGTACCCGGCGGCGCGAAGTAGCCGTTGATGTCGATGATCAGGTCGGTGTCATTGCTGGGATAAACCGAAACATCACCACTGGTGCCCGCGGGTACAATCGCCGCGTTGGCGATGATGGTTCCCGGCACATCGTTCAAAGTTGAAACCAGCGGCCGCGTCTGGCCAGTAGGCCAGACCGTCAGATAGCCCAGCCCGCCGTGGGGCACGACCGAAAAGTTCAGCGAATAGGCCTTAGCAGTAGAGGGAATACCGCAGCTCGTGGCGTTCAAGATGGGGAAGTCGCGCTGCGTGTGGCCGGTCAAAAACGGCGGCCCCAGACCTTGGGGAAAGCTGCTGCTGCGCGTGTCGGCAATGCGACATGGGGTCAGCGGATAGAAGGCCAGCGTGGAACCCGATGCCGGCGCGAAGTAGCCGTTGATGTCGAGGACCAGGTTGGAGGTATCGGTGACGTAGACGCTCACCGCTCCATTCTCACCCGCCGGCACGATCGCAGCATCAGCCTTGATGCGGCCATCCAGCGAGTTTAGGGTGGCCACTACGGGCTGGCCTTCCCCTGCGGGCCAGATGGTTAAGTAACCGAGTGAACGTTGCGGCACGACAGAAACGTTTAGCGAGTACGCGGCGGCGCTGCTAGGAATGTTGCACCCACCCTCTAGTGGAATGGGGAAGTTCTGGAAGGTGCCACCCGGAATGGGCCCGCTGCCACCATTCTCCGGCCGCGTATCAACCAGCCGGCAGGGAGTGACGGCAACGAATTGCAGAGGCGATGGAATGGGGTTCACCAGTTGCGACAGACCGCCGCTGCTGCCGGAATAATTGGAGTCGCCCGAGTAGGTGGCTACGATGGCATCGGTGCCCACCGCCAGGGCTGAAGTTGTGCAGACCGCAGTACGCGACGAGTTCAACAGCACTGCCGTGCAACCAGAAATCGCGGTGCCGTTGGAGGTGAAACTCACGGTTCCCGTTGGCGTCGGCGGCCCCGGAGGACCGACCGTCGCGGTTATGGTCACCAATTCCCCGGACATGGAAGGATTGGGCGAATCGGTCACCGTGGTCGTGCTGGGCGGCGGTCCCGACACGCTGAAGACCGTGCCACAGCCAAAGGTACAGTGACCGGTGTCGTAAAGCCCGCCTTTGTAGGTTGTCCCGTAGAAGTTGCCGTTGGTGGCTTGTACCAGCCCGGCGATAGGCTCGAATCCGTCGGTGCCGTCGAACAGGTGCAGCGCAGTCAGCGTGCCGCTGGGGGTGACTTTGAAGATCGTGCCGCAGCCGCCGCTAAAGCAGACCGTGGAGCCGCCAAGCGAAGTTGTCCCGTAGAAGTTCCCGTCGGTGGCTTGAATCAGCCCTGCGGTGGGGTGTGCGCCGTCGCTGCTGCTGAAGCTGTGTAGCAGGGTCAGTGTGCCGCTTAGGGTGATTTTGAAGACCGTGCCAACGTTGCTGCTTCCGCCAGAGTAGGTCGTCCCATAGAGATTCCCGTCGGTGGCTTGCACCAGCGCGGCCTCAGAGCCATTGCCGTCAGCGCAGTTCGCTAGCGAGCAAAAGTTGTACAGCGTGGTTAGCGTGCCTGCGGTAGTGATTCTAAAAACCGTGCCGGCAAGGTTGGCCCCGCCTTGTAATGTTGTCCCATAGAGGTTGCCGTCGGTGGCTTGTACCAGCGCGGCCGGAGGGGCGGCGCCGTCGGTCCAGTTGAAGCGGTACAGCGTGGTCAGCGTGCCGCTGGGGGTGATCTTGAAAACCGTGCCACAAGCATCCGAACACAAGGGGTTGTTGGTGCCGCCTCCGATGGTTGTGCCGTAGAGGTTCCCATCGCGAGCTTGCACCAGCCCGGACGAAGGGTCAGCGCCGTCAGGGCAATTCATCTGACCGCAGAAGCTGTAGAGTATGGTCAGCGTACCGCCGGGCGTGACTTTGAAGACCGCGCCGCGATGGTTGGCTCCGCCCGACAGGGTTGTCCCGTAGAAGCTCCCGTCGCTGGCCTGCAGCAGACTTGCCTCGGGCTGGGCGACAGTCTCGAAGCTGAAAAATCTGCTCAAATTTCCCTGCGCGGTCATTTTGGAGATCGTGCCATTGCCATAGCTGACCCCGCCAAGTTCCGTTGTTCCGTAGAAATTTCCGTCGCCGGCTTGGATCAAGCCGCCGTAAGGGAAGGCGCCGTCGGTGCAGTTTGATTGGGAGCAATACTTGTACAGCGTGTTAAAAGTTTGTGCGGACAAAGGAATCGCCGTCGCGGCACAAAACACAAAGAGGGCGCTGAGCGAGAAGAAAAGTCGGCGTTTGGTTTGCATTGGGGTTCCTCGAACGGGTTTTGTTGGAGGCCACCCACGGTGTCCCCGTTGACACATCCGTAGTACCAGACTTAGCCCGTCCGCAACGTTCTTGGCGTACTTTTCAGGTGGTTCGTGCCCTTGACCCCAGGGTAACCGAGTCTCCAAAGTTCGCCAGATCGTTCATATGTGTGGGAGTATAGCGTAGTTTTCAAGGTAGGCAAGGCTTTTTTGTGAGAACTGCTCAAGGAGTTGGGCGACCAGCTGCAGCCCCTCTCAAGCAACTGAAGCTTGTGCTGGTAACTCGCTTGCGAAAGGTCAACGGGTCTAAAGAATCATTGCCAGTCAAAGGCGGGAGAACAATCGCGACAACGTAAGATCGAATCCCAAGGCGATCAGTTCCAAGTTCCTCGGCAACTCAATCGGCTCTAACGGGATCTCTGGCGGCTTCTTTTTCGCCGTCCCCTTGCTGTGCTGTTGCCGTCCTGTCCGTCCGCTCATTGCCGTGTTATCCCCTTCAAAACCTTAGAGATGTGCCGCAACCGTCAGCGGTTTCCGGTCAGGACTGTCAAGGAGGTTTCACGTTATGCAAGAATGCCTTTTCAAAGAAGCTGGACAATCACAAGGCCGCTTGCGCTCTGCACTTCGCGTATTATAATTTCTGCCGGATACACAAAAGCCTTCGCGTTACTCCCGCAATGGAGGCTGGTATCGCCGATCACATATGGACGGTTCGGGAACTGCTTTCGTAATGGAAGCAACTCGCGAGGTGTCTATTCCATTCTGGAGGGTCTATGACACAGCCGATCACTCCTGCGAAGGAATGCCCCGTTTGCAAGAGCACTAAACTTCAGCCATCAAAGCGGCAGACTGTGGGCAAGTTGCCTGTGCCCGTGTCCGGCGTCCTGAGCTATCGCTGCGAGAATGGGCATGTTTTCACCTCAGCTGATAACATGCGGTCGTGACCTTCTGGGAGTCGGTTCGGAATCTACGTGAGCATGGGCGCATTCCTCGCCAATGGCGCGTCGGCGACATTCAATCACACCTCGCATCACAATTCAGTTTGAACACCATCAGAACAGTGTGAAAACGGACGGCTTTCATACGGTCTCCGTGGATCTCAGATTTTCACCGTCAGTACGATACACCAGGCGTCTCATGCAAGCAGTGACCCCGCGGTCAAGATGCCTATCGCGGATCGCCTGCTGCCGCCGTTATTCGGCGTTCATGTTTTCTTGTTCTCGTCTTCCCATTGGCTGGTGACAATGGTCTTGATCCCGCCACGCACGATAAGCCAATCCGGTCCCCACATCGACGCGCTGACCAGCGCCGGACCCGGTCGATGATCTCGTTGCTTCGGTGCTTCACGTACTCAGAGCATAGGCGAACCGATCGCTTCGAGAGCCTCTCATCCGTACAACTCGTTTAAGAACTCATACGCCCGGCGCATGTGAGGAATCACGATGCTGCCTCCGACCACCAACGCCACATTGAACGCTTCTTCCTGCTCGGCGCGGCTTACGCCTAGCCGGAATGACTGGATGATGTGGTAGTTGATACAGTCATCGCAGCGGAGGCAAGCCGAAGCTACCAGCCCCATCAACTCCTTGTACTTCGCCGGTAGCGCACCTTCGAGATACGTATTGTGGTCAAGGTTGTAGAAGCGTTTGACCAGCAGGTTGTCGGCTTTGTCCACATTCTCATTCAGCCTCGTTCGACCGGCGAGAAAGTGGCGTGCAATCGCACTCTTTTCTGCGACTTGGTTCTCGGAATAAACGTAGGTAGGTTCTTGGTGCCCAGTCATAGTTAAGAGGGTAACAAAAGCCGATCAGCCACCCCGTGGGTTGTAGTCCATCGGACCAAGGATGCCTGCCGCGCCGTCAGCTACGGATCTTCTTTGATTTCGTGGGCGCAGCCAGCTTGGAATTCACCGACATTCGCCGACATTTTTTCTTTGATTTCCGCGCTGGTTTCGCCGCGGTTTTACTGGGTTTCTTTGATTTCTTTGATTCTTTTACGGCAACTTCCCCGCGCGCGACCACCGACCGAGCGGGGTGCGGCGCTTCTCGCGCAGCCTGGACGGGCGTTTTGAGTTGGGCGATGCTGTCGAGCAGCTTGCCCTGGCGCGCCGTCAGCTTGGGAACTGCTGACATTTTTTCTTTGGTTGTTTTGCGAGTTTCGCCGCGGATTTGCTGGACTTCTTTGATTTCTCGGCCGCCGTCTCGCGTGCGCGACCCTTGACCGGGGGGGACGGTCCGCAGTGAGTTGCGCTGGCGACTCGGTGAAGCTGCTCACGCGGGGGAAAACCGCGGCAAAAGAATCATGGCAAAGAGAGGGGGCACGACCGCGTTCGAATGTCGCTTCTGACGGGTTTTCTAAACCGTCAGACAGATTGTCCTCGCAAAGTCAACCGCCGTGTTTTCAGGTGCTTATGTCTACCGCATAATGTGACAGGTGCAGACTAGATGCAGATTCAGGCCCTGGCTTCAGAGACCGGATTCGCCTTGCGTGATCCAGCCTTCGAAACCGCATCGTACTGCGCCTATAATTGTTGAGCACGAGTATTGCATTGATTTGAACGGCACGCGGGCGGCCATCGCTGCCGGCTACAGCCCGTGCAGCGCCTCGGTGGCGGCCGCGAGATTGCTGAAAAATGCTAAGGTCAGGGCGGAAATCGATCGCAAGCTGCCCGGTGCCTCATTTGCTCGCACCCGGGAGAAACTGCGGCCTCAGTCATGTTTCTCCGCTACCCGCTTGCGCCCCGCTTCCAAACGCCGGATTACCTCATCAGAGCCAGTCAATTTCAGCTTCTCCGACATCTTGCCGTAGGCCCGGTCCGCCAGTTCCTTGAATACATAAGCGTTGCCCGCCACCAGGGCCTTGCCGAGTCCTTGATAAGCTGCCTCGCGGTTGTTCTCAAAGATGGCGCGCGCAATCTCGGCGGCGACGTCGTGCTTGGGCCGCCCTCCCGGGTTCCCCGACTGGCCCGGCTTGAAAGGGCGCAGGTTAGCGAGGGTGCGTTTTTGCGCCTCTGAGCGTCCACTGTTCTGAGTGGAGGGCTTCCTTGCTGAAATGCTCATACAGCTTCTCGACCTCCATGCCGCACAGCGCCGTCTGGGTCTCGTCATCCAGCCCCGTGGCGACCCTGGCTGACTTGTTTCCCCAACTCCGGCGGCGCCGGTTGTGCAATCGATTTCTTACGACCCTTTGTTTTAGCCATCTTCATGCGCCCCCATCGCGGTCCCGAAGCAGTTGCGTTTGGTTTCACTTCTTAATTTCCAAGGTATTCCAGGCGTGGGCGGATTTCGACCACGGGCGGAGTCGTACAATTCGAGGCAGTGCCTTCATCCCAATAGAGCGTAATGGCGACACCGCTTTTCGCTCCGATTGGGATCTCTGTCGCCCTGAAAACCGCAGCCGAAGAGCTAATCGTCGCTGAGGCGGTCGATGTGGCATTCGTCACATTCATGATCGGCAAGTTGCTTGTGCCCACAGCGGAACCGGCAGCAGCGCCTGTGTCGCGGTCCGTATAACCCACCC
>OCZU010002285.1_pt1 | contig 12302 bp, 13 predicted proteins | sample 1539001 | NCBI WGS metagenome assembly OCZU01 (sample SAMEA3539306, study PRJEB22396) | soil metagenome | biome: tundra; feature: field; material: soil | place: USA | collected 2010-05 | depth 0.15 m
TCCAACCGACACGAATAGCTTGCGCGCAAGCTTAGTCCAAGACTGGCTGCGGAAGCAACCTGCCTGCTAACCTATCGATCCAAGGAGAAGCGCCGCCAATCCGCCATGCCAAAAAAAACTGCCGCGCCCTTTGTTCTAGCCGAAGCTCTGCTCTCGACCTTTGATACCAACGACCGTATCAACCAATACCTTTTGGAGAATTTGCCTGCCGAAGCCTGGCGCGCCGAGCCTCCGGCGAAAAAGGGCCGCGATATTGCGGGCGTAGTGGCGCACATGCATAACGTGCGCGTGATGTGGTTGAAGGCCACTGGCGGCAAAGTGCCCGAGCAACTGGATAAGTCAACCGTCACTCCCGCGCAAGCAAAGAAAGCGTTGGACACAAGCCGCGCCGCCCTCCGCGAGGTTCTTCAAACGGCCCTCGACGCCGATGGCCGCGTCAAAGGTCTCCGCCCCGACGTAGCTGGGTTCGTCGGTTATCTGATCGCGCACGACGCCCATCATCGTGGACAGATCACGATGCTCGCCGCCAGGCGGGACACGCAATCCCACAAAAAGCGATGTTCGGCATGTGGGAGTGGGGCGTACGTTAAGATCACTCTGGCGCTAACAACCAACGACTATCGACCATGCGCAGAGCCACTGTTTTATTCAACCCGAATTCCGGTCGCCGTGGAAGAAAGCGCGACGCGGAACTGAACCACGCCATTGGCATCCTCCAAGCGGCGGGAGTCCACACTGACTTGACGGTTTGCCGCTCCAGCCAGGAGGCAACCGACAATGCTCGATGCGCAGTTGCGGCGGGCAGTGATACCGTCTTTGCCTGCGGCGGCGATGGCACGATTCACGACGTCATTCAGGCATTAGCGGGAACACCGGTAGCGCTCGCCGTTCTTCCGTTCGGCACCGCCAACGCCCTCGCTCATGATCTCAAGATTCCGTTTCACGCGAGCCACGCCGCCCATGCCGCTGTCAAAGGCACGGTCCGCCGCATCCCCCTGGGCCGGATCGAATATGAAGATTTTCACGGCAAGCCAGCCGCCCGTTATTTCACCGTAGCCGCCGGAATCGGCGTCGACGCCCATCTCTTCTACAAACTGACCGCGGAACTCAAGAATCGCGGAGGCATGGCTGCCTACTACCTCAAAGCCTGGCAATTATGGGCGGGTTATAACATGCGCCGCTTCGAAGTCGAATATGTGAATGGATCCGGGCCGCGCCAGCGCGCCACGTTGACCGAACTTCTGGCGGTGAGAATCCGCTTCTTCGGAAACATTCTGCGTGAACTGGTTCCGGGAGCTTCGCTTGACCGCACCGATCTACGCACCGTGATGTGCCGCACCGCCAGCCGCAACGCCTACATACAATATGTGGCCGGCACGCTGCTAGGGCGCCGATGGAATATCGATGGCATCGATGTGGTCAGTTGTTCGGAGGTGGTCTGTAATTTGCCCAATCAAGCTGATGCTGATGATCAGCTGGAAGGCGGCCATCACGTCTACGTCGAGGCCGACGGCGAACTCCTCGGCCGCTTGCCCGCGCGCATGACGATGCAGGCCGACGCCCTGTCCCTGGTTGTCCCCGCCTAGCCCGCGCCGACCCTCATCGTCCGTAAATACGTGTTATAAATCGCCTATGCCGACCGGACGCAACGGATCGATTCGCCGCTTCCGATTCTCCGGAATCGATGTCTTCCTCCATTGGTCATGGTTCCTGTTGGCGTTCTACGAAATCAACGCGCGCAGGGGAAACTAATTGTTGAAGACTTTGAAAATAAGTCCTAGGCCGAAGACTTTGGCCGGGAATAACCGCTAAGTCTATGATTTTAATATACCGAAGTAGGGGGAGGGGGGAGGGGTGCCCAAAAATACATGCGTATCCCGACCAGCGAAACCGATCAAGCTGAATTACGGGCAGCAATACTTCTCATACTGCTGATAGATAAATGGGTCGGTCATGCCGGCGATGTAATCGCAAATCACACGCGGCAGCGGTTCCTGGGTGGCTTTTTCGCGGTAGTTTCGTGGCAGGTCGCTAGGCTCTTCCATCCAGTGGGCGAAGAGTTCTCCAGTAATGCGCTCGGCGTCTTCTTTCTCCGCCGCCAGCGCGGGACTGTAGTAGAGATTTTCGTAGAGAAAGTCTTTTAGGCGGCGCCGTTCGGCTTCCACCGCCGGACTAAACGCTGCGATGCGCTCGCCGTAATGGCGGACATCATCCACGGAATGCACGCCCGCCGCTTGCACTCGATGCGCGGTGTTGGTGATCAGGTCGCCGACAAAGCCATCTAAGATGCTTTTCAACGCTTCGTTGAAAACCAGCTTCTCCGCGGCATCCGGGTAACGGGTTGTTGCCTCGCGATAGTGGTTTGCAAAAAGATCGACGCTCTCGACCAATTGCTCGACCGTCAGCAACCGCGCCTCATAACCATCGTCCAAATCGGCGGTGTTGTAAGCGATCTCATCGGTTAGATCGATAAGTTGCGCTTCGAGCGGCGGGCGCCGATCGAGCAAATATTCGGCGAGTTCGGGATGATCTGCGGCCGCGTAATCGTGCGAGTGCTTGATGATGCCCTCGCGCACTTCAAAGGTCAGATTCAGTCCGCGGAAAGCGGCGTAATGAAGTTCAAAGTCTTCCACAATCCGGAGAGCATGCAGATTGTGATCGAAAGAAAGGCCCTGTTGACGCATGGCGGAGTCTAGCGCCTTTTCTCCGGAGTGGCCGAACGGAGGATGACCGAGGTCGTGCACCAGAGCCAGCGCCTCGGCCAGATCGGAGTTCAGTCCTAGTTGACGAGCGATGGTGCGCGAGATTTGCGCCACCTCGATGGTGTGCGTCAGTCGGTTGCGGAAGTGGTCGGAGTAGCGGCGGGTAAAAACCTGGGTTTTTGCTTCCAGACGCCGAAAAGCGCGAGCGTGGATCACGCGGTCGCGGTCGCGCACAAAGTCGTTGCGGTAAGGATGCGGCGGCTCGGGATGGCGGCGTCCGCGGGAGTCTTCTACGCGCACCGCGTAGTCGGCGAGCATGAGAGATTTTAGCAGCTTGTTTTTCTTACCGCCGCGAAAACCTTTTTTACCAGCGGGCAGCGGATATGAAATCCAAAAGAGATTTTCTCGGCGTCTCGGCGGTGAAAAATACGTCTACTACTTCGCGCCTTCTTCCCTCGCCAGTTTCATCTTGGCGGAGTCGAGTTTCTTTTGTACGCGCGCTGTATCGGCCGGATCGACTTCCGCGGCGATCGTGCGATTCCACTCATTCAGCGCGCGTTCCCAGTTGGTCGCGGCCAGCTTCAGACGTCCGGTTTTTTGGTAAAGATCGCCGAGGTGATCGAGGACCGTCGGATCGGTGTTGATTTTCTGCGAAGCCTTCAGCAGGTTGTCTTCCGCCTGCTCATATTTCCCCAGGCGAAAATAAGCCCACCCGAGAGAATCGAGATAAGCTCCGTTCGCGGGATCGAGGTCCACGGCCTTCTTAATGTAGGCGAGCGCTTCTTCCAGCTTCATGTTCTGGTCGGCCAACATATAGCCGAGATAGTTCAGAGCCGAGGCATGTTCAGGCTCGCTCACCAGCACTTTCTTGAATTGCTCTTCGGCTTCGGCGTATTTTTTTTCTCGTTCCAACGTCGACCCGCGCAGAAACCAGATGTATTCCTTGTCTTCCGACTTGGTCGAGAGCGCTTCGGCCTTGTCCAGCGCCTGCTCGGCATCGCTGAACCGGCGCAGCCGCGTATTCATCTGTGCCAGAGTTACGTAGACCTGACGGTCTTCCGAGGTTGATTTGCTATCACCCTTCAGCATGGCGCGAACGTCTTTGAGCGCCTTGTCAGCCTCGCCCATGTCGGCCTGCTGCGACGCCAGGACCATCTTTAGCTCGCGACTGTTCGGCAGTTTCTGGGTCGCTTCTTTGGCGGCATCGGTTGCCTTCTGCCATTCTTTGGCTTCGCGCCAGGTATCGATGATCTGCTGATAGCCGCGTTCGATGTCTTCGTCGCCGCCGAGAGCGACAATCTCGCGAAAGGTCGCGTTCGCCGTCTGATTATTGCCCTGGTCGCGGTAGATGGTGCCGAGCCGCTCCAGAAACACGGCGCGATTGCTCTTTTCGCCGTTCGAATACTTGCCTTCGGGCTTTTCCGATTTCTTGAGCAGATCGCGCATGATCGGAATCGCTTCGTCGTATCGGCCTTCTGCCTGGTAAATCGCCGCGATGTTATAGGGAATTTCCAGCGAATCCTGCACCATGGACTCGGCTTTTTTCAGATTGTCGAGTGCGAGGTCGAACTTCGCCTGCTTGCGGTAGATTTCAGCGATGCGCACGTAAGTCTGCGCGTCTTCCGGATTGGCGTCCGCGATGACTTTGTACTGCTCCAGCGCGGCATCGGCTTGTCCGTCGTTCAGCAGGTTCTGCGCCAGCCCGCGAATGGCGTCCAGATTGTCGCGATCCAGCTCAATCGCGTGGCGATAGGCTTCGATGGCTTGCTTGAACTGCTTCTGCTGCTCGTAGGTGTAACCCAAGGCCGAATAGAGCTTGGCGGAACGCTCGGTGTTCGGTACCGAACTCAGCACCTGCGTGGCGCGAGAAGTATCCCCCAGTTCGTTGTAAAGGTAAGCGAGCGTGGTGACGGCTTCTTCGGAATCGGGCTGAAGCTTGACTGCAATCTTGAATTCGTTCTCGGCTTTTTGTAAATCGTTGTTCAGGCGATACAGGCGGCCGAGGAGCAGGTGATCGTCCATGCTGTCGGGTTGCAGGCGGACGATCTGTTCATATTGCTCGATGGCGAGCTTCAGAATGCTCTCCGAGCCGCTGCCCGATTGCATGTCGCCGAGCGAGCGCAGATAGATTCTTCCCAGCAGGCGGCGAGCCTCAAGATTGTTAGGATTCTTCTTGATGATTTCCTGTGCCTCGACCACGGCGTCGCGGATGCGCCCGGTCTTGGCATAGAGTTCAGCCAGACCTGAGGTCAGATAAGCGGAAGTCGGATCGGCATCAATGGCGGCGCGGTATTCCTCGATCGCCTTATTCGCCAGCTCGCTCCGCCCGTAGGTCGCAACCTGCTCCTCATACATATGAGCGAGGGCGAAGTGATAATAAGCCGCCGCCCGGTCGGGAGTCTTCGCCTTGGCTGCGGGCGGGGCACCGGCGGCGGCCGAGTCTGCGCCGTGAGCGGGCTGGTTTTGGGCCAATAAAGACCCGCTAAGCACTACAGGGACAATCCAAAACAGTTTTTTCATGAACAATCCTGCAACCTCTGAATACCCACCCATGATTCGTTTGGATGCTGATCCGCGGCGGTCCGGATTTCATTATTCTACCCTCGTCATGGCTTTCTGCGCGGAGAAAGCGCGGGGTATTCATAAAGTCAGAGGTACAGCGGCTTTGGTGGCCTCATGTGTCAAGAAAAGTAAATTTCTGGCGGTTCTGCCGGCTAACTTGCTCGCTTCAGCAAGAGCGCTACATTTGCAATCGCAGCGTTTTCCGTCCCCATGCCTTCCGGCGTTTTCGCTTTGATGCCCACACAGTCAGCAGGAATTCCACATAACGACGCAACCTGTTTGCGAATGGCATCTGCGTGCGGCCCAATTTTTGGAGCGGAGAGGATGAGCGTGGAATCCAGGTTCACGAGTTCGTATCCTGCTGCCTTGACGCGCTGCAATGCCTCGCGCAGAAACACAGCGGAGTCGGCGTTCTTCCACTGCGGGTCGGACGGGGGAAAGAGCGCTCCGATGTCGGGACCGGCGATCGCTCCGAGCAGGGCGTCGGTGATCGCGTGAAGCAAGACGTCGCCGTCGGAGTGGCCTCCCAGGCCCTGATCGTAGGGCAAAGTGATGCCGCCGATTTTCAGGGCGAGGCCGGGCTTGAATTCGTGCGAGTCCCATCCGTAGCCGATGCGCATTTCAGGTTTCAAAGGTCTCTCTCGGAGAAAAAATTGGTAATTTTGTAATCGGGTAATTGTGTAATTTAAGACCGGAGCAAGGGATCCGCCACAAATTACGAAATTACCCGATTACGAAATTATAGAACCCCTTCGGATTTCAGATAGAACTCCGCCAGCTCCATGTCGGCCGGCGTGGTGATTTTTATGTTGCGCGGCGAACCCATCACCACCACCACCGGCACGCCGGCACGCTCGACCAGGGAGGCTTCGTCCGTGCCGAGAAAGCCGTCGGCCACGGCATCGTCAAATGCCTTCTTCAGAATGTGATAACGAAAGCCCTGCGGAGTTTGTGCCATTACGATGCTGGCACGCGGAATGGTGGTCTTAATGAGAGCGCCGTCCGCGGTTCGTTCCACCTGCTTCACGGTGTCTATGGCGGGCCAGCCGGCGATGGCGGCTCCGTGCTGAGCGGCGGCCTCGATGACGTGGGCAATGATCTCGGGCGTGACAAAGGGGCGAACCGCGTCGTGCACCAGAACGATGTCCTCGGGATCCCCTGCGGCGTGGGCGAGGGCGCCCGCTACCGAGTCCTGGCGATGCTCGCCACCCTCGACAATCTGCAGGCGCTTCTCCAGAATCTCCGGATACTGCTTGTCGACCTGCGCGCGAAAGCCGCCTATTTCGTCGGGGCGCAGCGCAACGATAATTTCATAGACAGCGGGCGTGGCCGCGAACTTGCGCAAGGTGTGGACGAGAATGGGCACGCCCCCCAGTTCTTTAAACTGTTTTGTCGGGGCCTTCTTTTTTGACTTCGCGGCCGAGGGTGGAGACATGCGCGTGCCCAGTCCGGCCGCCGGCACGATAACAAAAACCTTCATAGGGGCGATCAGTATAGTACAGGACGAAGTTTGAGGCGCCCCGCAGCAGGGCTAGACGCTGAGCCGGGCGGCCGAAGCGAGTTGCGGCGCGGCGCCTTCTTCTTTGTTGTCCTGCAGTACGGTTTCTTCCCAATAGGAGGGGTTGCGGAGAATTCGCGACACGAGCGCCGTGTGCATGGCGTGGCCGGCACGGTCAGCGACCACCGAGCCCAAGATTTGTTTGCCGATCAGGGCCAGATCGCCGATCAGATCGAGAACTTTATGCCGGACGAACTCGTCGGGAAAACGCAACGGCGGATTGATTAACTCCTGGCGGTTCAGGACGATGGCATTTTCGGTCGATGCTCCGCGAATCAATCCCTGCTGGCGCATGGCATCGGCTTCATGCAGAAATCCAAAAGTGCGTGCCGGAGCGATCTCTCTCAGATAACTGCCGTTGGTCAGCGACACACGAAAGTTCTGCTTGCCGATCAGGGGATGCGGAAAATTGATTGAGTAAGAGACGGAATAAACGTCGGCGGGATAGACGGCAATAAATTTGTCGCCCTCGCGCAATTCGATATCGCGCAAGATACGCAGGTAAGTGCGGAGTTTTCGCTGTTTGCGGATGCCCGCGCTTTGAATCATTTCGACAAAGGGTCGGGCGCTGCCATCCAGAATGGGCAATTCGAGGTTGTCCAATTCGACGATGGCGTTGTCGATGCCGACGCCGGTGAAGGCCGAGAGCAGATGCTCGGTGGTGGAGATGAGCACGCCCTTCTTCATCAAACTGGTGGCGTAGCTGACGCGGGCGACGTTGCGTCCGCTGGCTTCGATGGCGAAGCTGTCGAGGTCGATGCGATGGAAGACAATGCCGGTTCCGGCGGCGGCGGGGAGAATTCGCAGGGTTACAGGAGCACCGCTGTGGAGACCGACGCCGGCACAGCTGACAGCGGCACGAATTGTTTGTTCGTGAGCCAAGGGGGAGTTGCTATAAGTCTTTTGCTATGTGTCAGGTTACCGTAAGGGGCCGATTTCTGTATGTGGTAGAAATGCCACACTCCGTGGTTGGATTCGAGGGAATGATGGCTAAGCTGTTCAGGCAGTTGTGGATGTATGTGGGTAGTCAACCAGAAACTGGGACCGGATTTGTTCAGATCGACCGCGTTGTTCCGAACTCGAAGCCGATAAGCTATGTTGCCGGGCGGTGGGGAGATTTGTGGGCGTTGACAAGCGTTAAGCTACAGGCTACAGTCGAAATCAGTGAAGATCCGCAATTTCGCAGATAAAGGTCTGAAGGCACTTTACGAGGATGATCTTGCGAGAGGGGTTCCGCCGGACTCAGTTGACAAACTGCCTTCTTGGATGACATGCGCGGCCCCGACGAATTGCGCTCGCTCCCGAGTTGGAAGGTTCATACGCTGACCGGTGATCGAAATGGAACGTGGAGCCTCAGCGTGACTCGTAACCGCCGATTAACGTTCCGCATCGATATCCCAGACCGGGAGATTTACGACGTGAACCTGGAAGACTATCACTAGACCCGCGGCACAACTGGTGCCAACAGGAGAACAATGCGATGCCTATGAAAAACCCACCCCATCCAGGGGATTTCATCCGGACGGAAATCATTCAGCCCGCGGGTCTGACAGTGACCGCGGCGGCGATCGCCCTTAAGGTCTCCCGTCCGGCGCTGTCCAGTCTGCTGAATGGCAAAGCCGATCTTTCCGGGGACATGGCGTTGCGAATTGAGAAAGCGTTTGGCGTGCAGATGGACACACTGATGCGGATGCAGGCTTCCTACGACATCGCCCAGACGCGCAAGCGCGAGAATAAAATTCACGTTCGCCGGATCGCCTCCCTGGCGGAAGTTCAGGGTTGATGAACGCGGCAGCTACTTCTTCTTGATCGGAGCGGTGGGGTCGTAGGTCACTGAGGCTTCGAACATCGTATCCGGCAGTTTGAGGTTGTAGCTGGCGGTGTTGATGAAGCGCTGCTGCGAAGTTTCTCCGTTGTAATAACGGGTGATGGAGTGCGGGGTCCAGATTCCCTGCACCAGCCGGTAGCTGTCGTAGATCTCTTCTTCTGTGTTTTTCTGCTTATCGTGCGGATCGCGCCACGAATAACTGATTCGGACCGGATAGTGCGTATTCTGGTCGATGGAGACCGAGACCGAGTCGTTCTGGCTGTTGAGCAGCGTCACTCCTTCGGATTCTTTGCCATCGACAACGGCGACGCCATCGTAGAAAAGGGCCACGTTCGGGTCGCGACTCCACTTGCGGAAGACCCACTCGGGCGAATGCTCACGGCGGCGAAGGTATTTCTCCAGATCGACCTTGTCTTGCGCCGCCGTTCCCTTGTAGGTGATCTCGTAGCCTTTGTCGCCATTATGAATCAGGACGATATCGGATTTGTTCATCACCTTGACGTCGCTCACGCTGCCAAAGAGGAGGAACACATCCTTGGTATGGATGACCTCGAAGCGGTCTTTGTTCGGATATTCGACGTAATAGCGGTAGGGAATGCCGGTGCTGTCGGTGCGTCCGTGGTAGAGCGGGTAGTAGCGGCCGACCTCGCTCCGATTTTCGAAGGTAAGGTAGGCGTCGCCTCCTAGAGTCTGGATGGTCTGATCGAGGACCGCTCGCGCCTTGCGGGCGTTGTCGGAGTCGTTCATATTGACGGCGGGTTTGGGAGAAGCGGGAACTGCCGTTTGTGCAGCGGCAGATGCGCAGAGCAACAATATTATGAAGAGAATGCGATTCATGGTCTATTGAGGTTAGAAGCGGCCCGGACCATTTTAGCTGTACTGCTTCTAGCCCACCAGCACGGCGCCGCCATTCACGTTGAAAATTTCGCCCGTGATAAATCCGGCGTAGGGCGTACACAAGAACAGAATCGGGCCGGCAATCTCGTCCGGAGTTCCTACCCGTCCCATGGGGATTGTGCTGAAAACTTTAGCCCGCGTTGGCGGATCGTTCAGGGCGTCGGCGGACATGTCCGTTGCTACCCAACCTGGGGCTACGCAATTGACTCGTATATTGTCTCTTGCCAGTTCGGTGGAGAGACCTTTCACCATGCTGATGAGCGCGCCTTTTGAGGCGGCGTAGTCGCAGTGGAAGGCTTCGCCGCGTTGTCCGGCGGTGGAACTGATCAGCACGACGTTGCCGCTGCCCTGCTGCTTCATCTGAGCGACGGAATGCTTGATCAGGGCGAAAACGCTATCCAGATTCACACCGATCGTGCGATGCCATTGGTCGTCCGACATGCGATCGATGGGCGCATCCTGGGGCGGCCAGATGCCGTGGTTGGCGACCAGAATGTCGAGGCGTCCGAAGGCGGAAATGGCTGACGCTACCAAGGCTTGTGCGGATTCTGTGCCCGACAAGTCGGCTTGGACGGCGCGGCAATTTTCCGGGCCACATTCCTCTATTAGTTTGTCGGCTTGCGGCTTGGCTGAATGGTAGTTGAAGACGACTTTGGCGCCCGCAGCTACGAACAATTTGACGGCTGCGGCGCCGATTCCGCGCGATCCGCCGGTGATCAGGGCAACTTTATTGTTCAGCGTCAGATTCATGGCGCGACAAGTATCGCATGGCAGCGTAGCGCTTGAGGTTATTCGAATGGTTATAGGGGAATCTTGCGGTTCTACCCCTTGGTTAGATCTTTTGGAATCAAAGACTTAGCGGGTAATTTCTCTCAAATCTTTGAAAAATAAGGACTAAGTTGTAACATATTTATAAATCAATAGTTTCGGTTCCTCTTTTACCCGTTTTTAGCCGGCATTTTGCTTGTATCTTGCTGAAAAATAAATATTTTACATCGAATTGGATGAAAGTTAACCAAGTGGTAACCCCATGAATTCGTCCCTAACAACCGAAGGGCAGCGTTAAACTCAAAGTCCAGTCGAAGGTCCTGGTTCACTGACCCCGAAGGCAATCGAGTGGAACTGCGGCAGCCTCTGATTGAGGCGCCGTAAAGTATGGTTCAATCTGCCGCTCGGCGGCAGACACCAACAAATTCGACGTACCCGCCTTGACACCTCGCTGAGCGTCCGGCATTCTATTCAACTTGGGGATAATGTCTGTTTTTTTCTGTGCTGTTCTTCGTTCCGAGTGCATCCGGAGCGCGGCATCGCCGGTTCTGGCCTGGACGCTGTAGGTCTCCGGTCTTAGAAGAAAAATTCCCGTAGGCGGACGGTCGGATTTCCCCGGAATATCAGGGAAAGTGAAGCGGAGAAAGCGGCAAAGTTGTGCCGGCTTCCGCCCGACTCGCCTGCAGACCGTTGCTTTCGCGGCGGCAACTCAGCCGATATTTTGTTACAGAGGATTGACTTGGCAGTGGAAACCATTTTATTGGGAATACCGCGGGGATTGGCGTTGTGGTTGCAATTGCAATTGCCAGGTGGGAGCAGTCTGCTTGGGCTAGCCCCACTGCTTTTCATCTTTGCGATTTTTTATTTTCTGCTGATCATGCCACAGCAGCGGAAACAGAAAAAATGGCAGGCGATGCTTAGCGAATTGAAAAATGGAGACAAGATTGTAACCAGCGGCGGGCTGCGCGGGACGATCATCAGCCTTAAGGATGATGCCGTTACGTTGCGCGTTCCCCCCGATAATCTGAAGCTCGAAATTAGCCGCGCCGCGGTGGTCTCGGTGACGACGGCGGAGGAAGGGAAATCGTAAATCGTCGTTGGTCGATGGTCGTTGGTCGTTCGCGGGGCGCACTAGAGTCGAACGATTTGCTAACGACTGACGACTAGCGACCATCGACTGGTTTTTCATGAATAAGAATCTTACTTGGAAGCTCGTTGTTATCTTCGCGATTCTGTTTGTCTTTTTGTTTGGCATCTTTGGCGTTCCCAAGGATTGGTCGGGCAAGGGGCTGCTGGCATCGATCACCGACCGCATTCACCTGGGTCTCGATCTGCGCGGCGGTACCCACCTCATTCTGCAGGTGCAGGTGAACGATGCGGTCAATGTCGATTCCGACAATGCGATTGCGCGCCTCAAAGAGGACATGCGCACGCACAAGATCAACTACGCGGACATCGTGAAGCCCGACCCGGTGAACCATCCGGAAGCGATCGTGGTTAAGGGAATTCCTCCCGAGCAGTCCACCGATTTCAAGAACATTATTTCGGATCGCCTGCCCGACTACAACGCCACTTCGGGTGCGGAAAACTCGTGGACAGTGGCGATGAAGGCGCAGAATCTCTCCGATTTGAAAACGCGCGCCGTCTCCCAGGCCATCGAAACAATCCGCAATCGCATCGACCAGCTCGGCGTTAGCGAACCGGTGATCCAGGAGCACGGGCTGGGCCAGTATCAGATTCTCGTGCAGCTTCCGGGCGTGGACGATCCGGCGCGCGTCAAGGAAATCATGCAGTCCACCGCGATGCTTGAAATCAAGCAATCGCTGGGGGGGCCCTATTCGAGCGAGCAGTCGGCCTTGCAGGAACACGGCGGCGTGCTGCCTCCGGACACTGTCCTGATGGCCGGAAGAAGCATCGGCTCACGCGACACCGAAACCGGCGAAGCCTGGTACATAATCTCTCGGGCCTCGGCCGTCACCGGTCGCGA
>OCZU010002286.1_pt1 | contig 12290 bp, 8 predicted proteins | sample 1539001 | NCBI WGS metagenome assembly OCZU01 (sample SAMEA3539306, study PRJEB22396) | soil metagenome | biome: tundra; feature: field; material: soil | place: USA | collected 2010-05 | depth 0.15 m
TCGGCGCGGCACCGGGCGACTATTACCCGAGCGCGCATCGCGCCGAGATCGACGCATTGAACACGCGAATCAATGACACGCTCAACAACGGGGTTTACAAGGCCGGGTTTGCGACCACTCAGACGGCCTACGAGGAGGTCATCGGACCGATGTTCGAGACGCTCGAGTGGCTAGAGGAGCGACTCCGCAGCCAACGCTTTCTGATTGGCCACCGGCTCACCGAGGCCGATATTCGTCTGTTCACGACGCTCGTGCGATTCGACCTGGTGTACTTCGCACACTTCAAGTGCAATCTGAAACGCATCGTCGATTATCCTAACCTCTGGGCCTACACTCGGGATCTTTACCAAACACCCGGCTTTGCGGAAACTGTCAATCGACAACACATCCAAGGACACTATTATCAGAGTCATCGCAGCATCAATCCGACGGGTATCGTGCCCGCCGGGCCCGCGATCGATTTTGAGACCGCGCATGACAGGGAGGCGCTGGCTGGCCGCGACACAAAGTGATCGCGCAAGCCACGCAGGCGAGCGCCATGATCGACCTCGCCATAGGGCGTCCCGTAACCTAGAGACGCGAGTGTGTATCGGTTTGAAGGTTTGGGGATCTGCAAGGTACTATTGGTATGTAACGGAAGGCTAACGAATACAATTGCTGAATGTCGTCCATTGATACGAAACACGCCGTGCTGACTGCCCACCCTTCCACCTCCAACCACGCCGTACGCAGCCTCGGGGTGCAGCTGCGCGCGGAAGTACCCGACTTTCTCGTGTTCCAATACTCACTAGACGCGGACATGTCCCGCGTACGCGTTCCCCTATCCGGCGCGGGTGGACGGGCAGACGCCCTATGGCAGCACACGTGCTTCGAGGCTTTCGTCGCGCCAGAGGATGCGCCCGGCTACCACGAATTCAATTTCTCGCCCTCGCTCGACTGGGCGATCTACCGGTTCAGTGCCTACCGGGAGGGAATGTCGCCTGCCGAGATCGGCCGAGCTCCGAGAATCTGCGTGCGTCAAGGCGACGCTGTCCAACATCAGCTGACGGGAGAACCAAATCGATGGATACGATTAGACGAAGGCCTCCGACGCTTGGGTCGGCAATCCGCGCTAGAGGAAACGGTGCGCCGCCCGGGCGGCGCCCGCACGATCGCAAAGCGAGAGCTGCACCAGCTGAAGCATAGGCTTCAGAAGCTTCCATCCGCCGCTCGCGCGAACGACAAGCCCACATGACAATTCTCAATATTCGCCACAAGACGACGTATTTGTACAACCAGCCAGTCAACTTCGGCGAACACCGGCTCATGTGCCGGCCGCGAGACAGCCACGACCTGCGGATCATCACGACCACGCTGGCCATCGATCCGCGGCCACACACGCTCAGGTGGATACACGACGTGTTTGGCAATTCGACCGCAATCGCGACGTTCGACCAAAGTGCGCCACGGCTCACCTTCGAGTCTGGCTTTCGGGCCGAGCACTATCCGACCGCCCCGCGCCAGATTGTCGTCGAGCCGTACGCCACGCGGTTCCCGTTCCGATACACGCCTGATGACACCATCGACCTCGGCCGTACGATGGAGCGGCATTACGCCGATCCACAATGCAGGCTGGATGCCTGGGCGATCGAACTGGTGGCAAGGACACCGGGAGGTGTAACGCTTGATGTGCTGACGGCAATGACCACCAGCATCAAGGCGCAGATGCGTTACGTCGCGCATGATGAAGCCGGCGTCCAATCTCCAATCACGACGCTCGAGCGCGGTAGCGGTAGCTGTCGCGACTTCGCCCTGTTAATGATGGAGGCGGCGCGGAGCCTAGGGCTCGCTGCGCGCTTCGTGTCTGGCTACCTCTACGACGAGAACTTGATTGGCGCCAGCGGCGGACTTGTTGGCGGTGGCGCCACCCACGCGTGGCTGCAAGTATTTCTGCCGGGTGCTGGCTGGGTCGAGTTTGACCCAACGAACGGCCTTGTCGGCGGTCGCAACCTGATCCGCGTCGCCGTGGCTCGTGATCCATCGCAGGCTGCACCGCTCGTCGGCAGCTTCAACGGCATGACCGACGCTTTCGTATCAATGTCGGTGGAAGTCGGCGTGACAACCGAGTGACCGCGGTCGCCGCGCGCGCCGCAAACGTGTGCGAAACCGCCGTTGGATGCCGACGCGGCGCACGCATCGCTCAGGCCCGTAGCCGCTCGACCTTCACCGTGACCGACAGCGTGTGTGCGCGGCCGCCCATGATGACGCCCCGAAGCGGTGAGACGTCGCCAAAGTCGCGACCCCAAGCAATCGCGATGTGGTCGGTGCCCACGTACGTATCGTTCGTCGGGTCAAGTTCCAACCAACCGAACGGCGGGGCGTAGACAGCAACCCACGCGTGCGACGCGCCAGAGCCGACCAGGGAGTCCGCATTGCGGACTCTGCCAGAGCCGGTCGCATCCGTGGCGGCGGACGCGTCCGCCGATGAGGGCAACTGACGAACATATCCGCTCACGTAGCGCGCCGCGAGGCCGCGCGATCGCAGGCACGCGATCATCAGGTGAGCGAAGTCCTGGCAGACGCCGCGACGATTGTTGAGTACTTCGGTGAGCGGCGTCTCGATGGTGGTCTCGCCGGGTGCGTACCGCACGTCGCGGTGCAACTTGGTCATCAGCGCTTGTGCGCAGACGAGTATCGGTCCACCGCTTGGAAAGCAATCTGCGGCGTAATCTGTGAATACCTGCTTGACGCGCACGAAAGGCGACTCGTGACGGAACCTGCACGCCTCCAGGCTCGCGCGCGCGGGTTCAATGCCACGATAGGCGAGATCGGCCGCCGTCCGTTCCCACGGTATGGTATCCGCAGAAGACACAGCCGGGCGGGCATAGACATCAACTTCCATATCAGTTGCGATCTCCAGGTGCCTATGTGGGTGATCGAACTCCGCGCGCGCGATCAGATTCCCGAATGCGTCCACTTCATTGCGGTTGCGGTAGGTCCCGGGAGTAACGGTGACCTGGTGCTCAATACAGCGCTGATAACGGGAGGGCCTAGGCACGAGATGAAGCAGCTGGTGAGAATGAACGACATCGCTTTCATACCGGTAGATGGTCTCGTGGCGAATGCGGTAGCGCACGGGATTGCTCATCTTGCGGCACCACACGCACCGTCACCCATGCTTAAGACCAAGCCGCTCATGTGGCGATGGTCCGCGCAAGCCAGCTGATGTGCGCAAAGTGCCGCAGGGACAGGCGGTCCGAAAGCTGGCCAGCCGCAGCGCCGACCGCGCGCAGCCGCGCTGCCAGGGCGTGGCGCGCCTCGCACGCCTCCGGCTCATCACCCTCCAGTGCAGCAAGATCGTCGTCCGTGAATTCCGGGATGGATTCGTCCAGCCCGGATTCGCCGCTACCGCCCAAGGATATCGCGAGCGCTCCAAGATCGCGTGCAATGGCCCGCCACTGGAACGCGAGCGCGCGGGGGTGCTCTGGGTCTCGGACCAGAAGGTCGAGCATGGGACCGAGGCGCGGCGCGACGCTGTAGCGAGTTCGGAATACGCGAGAGCTATCGCAGGCATCGAGCAGCCACTCGACGTGAGTTTGGCGCGTAGCGGACCTCGAGAAGAGATGCTGCGCGAGCAGCCACGCCGAAAACTGCAGTCGTTCGAGGCGCCTGCCCGCCCGGAGCAACCGCCAGCCCTGATCCTGCGTCATGTCGTCCAACGCGAAACCTGCCAGCGCCGCGAGCGACAGCAGCAGCTGATCGAGCACTTCCCTCGGCTCGTCGGACGCAGCCGCCTGAAGGCGGCGCTGCATGTCAACCACCGCGCGCCAATTGCTCGCGGATAGGCGCGTGCGCACCTGCGAGGCGCACCACGCGAGTTTCTTCACGTCAGCACCGATGCCTTGCGGGTTGCGATCGTCCCGCAGACCGGTTGTCGGGTCGCCATCGACCACAATCACGCCGAGCTCGCGACAGCGCTTCAAGGCATAGTTCCACACGCCCTCCTCGATGCGAGCAGCCAATGTGGCGCGTAGCAGGCGCGCCTTGTCCTCGCACCGCGCCGTGTAGCGGCCGAACCAGTAAAGGTTCTCCACGAGGCGAGAGGGAATGTCATCGCCTCGAACCGGCGAATGCCGAAATCTCGCAACAACTGCCGGGGCCTCATTGCTGGAGCGATCGGACAGCACCCAGACGTCTTTGCTGCCGCCGCCGCGCTGTGTAGAGACGACATCGACCGCGGTAGGAGCGGCGACGCGTGCGAGCCCGCCGGGCATTACGCGGCGCCCCGCCGCCGTCGCAATCACGTAGGTACGGATCGAGATTGCCTTCGCCGCGAAACCTGGCGCGCCGCGCGGCCGCCATACGGGGGCCTGTGAGAGAGCGAGGTGCTCCTGAGCCACGTAGGCGTACGGGCGCGCGCGAAGCCGCCGGACCAGACGCGCGCGCGACTGTTCGTCGAGAGTCCGGCCAAATACCGGCTCGAAGCGCTGGTTTGGATAGGCGGGCTTGATGATCAAGTGCTGCAGATTGGCGACTACGTAGTCAAGGGCCGGCTGCTCGCCACACCACCAGGTCGCCACTGCCGGAAGCGTCAACGTCTCGCCGAGCAGTCGCTCGGCGATCCGCGGCAGAAACCCTAGCCACGCCGCGGATTCTAGAACGCCGCTTCCTAAGGCATTAGCCATGACCACCCGCCCCGCCCGCACGGCACCGATGAGGCCCGGCACGCCGAGCGCCGAGTCGCTGCGCAGTTCCAGCGGATCACAATAGTCGTCATCGAGCCGCCGCAGTATTGTGTGTACGCGCCTCAGGCCCGCCAGTGTCTTGAGGTAAACCGTATCGTCGCGCACGGTGAGGTCAGAGCCTTCGCAGAGAGGCACGCCCAACTGGCGCGCGAGGTAGGCGTGCTCGAAGTACGTTTCGTTGAATGGACCCGGTGTCAATATCACGGCGAGCCGGCTGGCGTCGTCGCTGCCTCCGCTGAGCAGCTGCTCGCGAAGTTCGCCAAAAAAATCGTCTATGCGGCGCACGCCGAGATCACGAAGCGGCTCCGGCAGCACCTGCCCGACGATCTCACGATTCTCGAGGGCGTAGCCTGCGCCGGACGGTGCCTGGGCGCGATCGGCCAGCACCCACCAGCGCCCATCGGGCGCGCGCGCAAGATCAGCCGCGTAGAGGTGCAACCAAGTGCCCGCATTCGGTATGATTCCCTGGCAAGGCCAGAGAAAGTTCGGATGGCCGAAAGGCAACTCCGCGGGCACAATACCTTCAGCCAGCAGCCGTTGCGGTCCGTAGAGATCCGCCAGCAGGGCGTCCAGCAGCCGCGCGCGCTGCGCAAGACCCCGCTCGATGTGCTGCCATTCGTCGGCAGTCAACACCAGCGGCAGCGGGTCCAGGGCCCATGGCCTGTCAGTTCCCTGCGGATCGGCGTAGACGTTGTAGGTGACCCCGTTCTCGACGATCAAACGACGCGTCAACTTCAGGTCGTGACGTGCGATCGTCCGTGCATCATCACCCGCGAGCCGCTCTACCAGCCGTCGCCAGTGAAGGCGCACGGCGCCGTCGCCATCGAGCAGCTCATCGTAGCGGCGCCGGTCGGCGCCGTACGTCGTCAGTCCTGCCGGCGGAGCAGATACAGGCTGGTCGACCGGGGCTGCGTTTGCGTCGGTCACGTTCGCCTAAGGTCCAGCGTGAACGGAAACTCAGGGCTCGTTGCCTGCGCCGGGGCGGTCATCCTCCCCGGCGTGTGCCCCATCCGGAAAAAACGGGCCAGGCGCCTGCTCTCGGACTCAAAGGCATTTACCGGGAACACGTCATAGTGACGGCCGCCCGGATGCATTACATGATACTGGCAGCCACCCAGTGAACGCTCCATCCAGGTATCGACGAGGTCAAACGTCAGCGGCGCATGTACCGGGATCGTCGGGTGCAGCGCGGATGGCGCCCGCCACGCGCGGTAGCGGACACCTGCGACAAATTCCCCCGCGGTGCCCGTCGGGCGCAGCGGCACGCGCTTGCCGTTGCAGGTGATCGCGAAGCGGTCGGGCGCCAGCCCCGTTGCCTTGACCTGCAACCGCTCGACGGAGGAGTCGACGTAGCGGACGGTGCCGCCGACTGCGCCCTCTTCGCCCATTACGTGCCACGGCTCAAGCGCCTGACGCAGCTCGATCTCGACGCCCAGCGTCGAGAAATCACCGTGTTTGGGGAAGCGGAATTCGAAATGGGGTGCGAACCAATCGGCGCGCAGCGGGAAGCCTGAAGCGTTCTGCTCCGCGATCATATCGGCGAAGTCCTGTTCCACAAAATACGGCAGCATGAAGCGATCGTGCAGTTGCGGCCCCCAGCGCGCAAGCCGCGCCGGAGTGTAGGGCGTGCGCCAGAAACGAGCGACCAGCGACCTCAACAGCAGCTGCTGCGTCAGGCTCATCCGCGCATGTGGCGGCATTTCAAAGGCCCGCAGCTCGAGCAGCCCGAGCCGGCCGGTGGGGCCGTCCGGCGAATACAGCTTGTCAATACAGAACTCTGTGCGGTGCGTGTTGCCCGTCACGTCGATCAGCAGATTGCGGAATACGCGGTCAGCGAGCCAGGGCGGGCACGTCTCACCCGGCTGCGGCAGCTGCTGAAACGCTATCTCGAGCTCGTAGAGCGAGTCGTTGCGTGCCTCGTCCGTGCGCGGCGCTTGCGACGTGGGGCCGATGAACAGTCCGGAGAACAGATAGGAAAGGCTGGGGTGGTTGTGCCAGTACGCCAACAGGCTTCGCAGAAGATCGGGGCGACGGAGAAACGGCGAATCGCTCGTGGTCGCGCCGCCCAAGACGAAGTGATTGCCGCCACCCGTTCCAGCGTGGCGGCCGTCGAGCATGAACTTCTCGCTCGTCAGCCGCGAGAGTCGCGCCGCTTCATAAAGATAGGTGGTGCCGGCGACCAGTTCGTCCCAGTTCGCGACTGGGTGAATATTGACTTCAATGACGCCGGGGTCTGGAGTGACGCGAAAGTTGGTGATGCGGGGATCGCGCGGCGGCTCGTAGCCCTCCACGACGACGGGTTGCGAGAGTTCGGAGGCGGTTGCCTCAACCGCGCTCACGAGTTCGAGGTAGTCCTCAAGCCGACTCGCCGGAGGCATGAATATGTACAACACGCCGTTGCGAGGCTCGGCGCATAGTGCCGTTCGCGTGATCCAGCCGGCGGATTCCTGAGGATCTGGGGGCCGCACACGCGGTACTGGCGGCCCGGCTGGAGCTACGCTCGTCACTTCCCCTTGCTGCCCAGGCAAGTCGGCGCGCCGAGGCAAGCTTGCGAAATTCTGCGTCGGGTCGAGTGGCTGATCGTGGGTCTGGTCGGCCGCTTTCGCCCAAGGCAAGGAGTCGAGTGGCAGCCGATAACCGAGCGCGGAGTCGCCCGGAATCAGGTGACACCGCTCTTGCCGCAGGAACCATTGGCCTGTCTGCCAGCGGCTGCCGCCCGGATCCCGTGCCAGCGGGAAAACGTAGCCAACCGCTTGATCGAGGCCACGCTTAAACACGCGCGCGAACCTCGCCTGCTCCTCGGCGTTCTCCAGCCGGGAATTTAGCGGATCGACATTCGACGGCAGGCGCCGCTCCCGCCATACGTAGTAGAAGGCATCTTCATACGCAGCAAATACGTACTCTGGCGACAGGCCGAGGCGTCGCGCGACGCCCGCCAGGAATCGTTGTGCGGTGTCGGCCGTCGCGTGGCCGCCCGCAGTCTCATTCGCGACCAGCTCCGGCGTCTGCCAGATCGGTTCGCCATCGCGGCGCCAGAAGCAGTTGAGCGACCACCGCGGCAGAGGCTCGCCCGGATACCACTTCCCCTGTCCGAAGTGGGTGAGCCCCATGGGTGCGTACTTCTGCTTCAATCGCCAGTAAATGTCGCCTGCGAGCGTTCGTTTGGACTCTCCAAGCGCCGCCGTGTTCCACTCCGCACCGTCCGGGTCATCAATCGACACGAATGTCGGCTCGCCGCCCATGGTGAGTCGAACATCGAGGACCGCCAGATCGGCGTCGATCACATGCCCGAGGCGCTCGATCTCGACCCACTGGGCCTCCGTGTACGGCTTCGTCACGCGCGGGGCTTCCCACACCCGCTCGACCTTCATCGTGTGTTCGAACTTGACCTCGGATTCCTCGACCTCTCCACTGATCGGTGCAGCGGCCGACGGCTCCGGCGTGCAGGCGAGCGGGATGTGCCCTTCGCCTGCGAGCAGTCCGGATGTGGGATCGAGGCCGATCCAACCGGCGCCCGGGAGGTAAACCTCGCACCAAGCATGCAGATCCGTGAAATCCGTCGCCGGTCCAGAAGGCCCATCCAGCGATTTTACGTCCGCCGTCAGTTGAATGAGGTAGCCGGAAACGAAGCGTGCGGCTATCCCAAGGTGACGCAACAGCTGCACGAGCAGCCAACCGGAGTCGCGGCAGGAGCCGGACGCTCGATGCAGCGTCTCCTCTGGCGATTGCACCCCTGGCTGCATGCGAATCAGATAGCGAATGTCTCGGGACACTCTCACGTTTAGGGCGACGAGAAAGTCGACCGTGCGCACGCGTTCACGTGGGATCGATGCCAGGCACTCGGCGAACCGCGGGGTGGCCGGAGCCCTTTCGAGGTACGGCGCGAGTTCGCGCTGCTCGCCGGGCTCGTACACGAACGGGAAATGCTCTGCGTATGGTTCGAGAAAAAAGTCGAACGGGTTGAATACGGAGGTTTCCGCAACCAGGTCCACTTCGATGCGCAACTCGTTCGTCTTGTCGGGGAAGGTCAGGCGCGCCAGATAGTTGGCTTCTGGATCCTGCTGCCAGTTGATGAAATGTTTCGCGGGGTGTACCGCGAGTGAATAGGCCAGGATGCGTGTTCGGCAATGCGGAGCAGGTCGCAGGCGGACGATCTGCGGACTCAAGCTCACCGGGCGGTCGTAGCGGTAGTGCGTGACGTGATTGAGTGCGACGTGAATCGACAATGGAAGTCTCCTAGCCGGCAGCTGTATTTGGCTGCGACGGTGTACACGGCCGCCCTGGCAAGAGTATACCGTCAGGTTATCGCAGCTGGTCGCACCAATTTGGCGCACTCCGGCACCGACTTGGGGCATGCCTTGCGCGCGCGTCGGTCGCCCCTGTTGTTCACTTGCGGCTGCGTTACAGAAGCGTAGTGTCGCTGCAATGAGCATCGACTGGACGGCGTATCCCGCGCGGGACCAACACGACGAACTCGTTGGCCCCGGGGGTGGCGCACGCGCGGCGGGCCAGGCGTTGATGCGCTACCTCTCGGAGCTGGGCAAAGAGGAGATCGGCGCGCGACAACAGGCCGTGGAGCTTGCCATCAAGGAAATGGGCATCACCTTTACCGTCTACCACGAGCAGGACGGGTCCATCGATCGCGCCTGGCCGCTCGATATCATCCCGCGAACCATTGCCCGCAAGGAGTGGGTCCGCATCGAGGCGGGGCTGAAGCAGCGCGTGGCAGCGCTCAACCGCTTCATCGACGATGTCTATCACGACCAGCGCATCGTGGCCGCCGGGGTATTCCCGGCGTCAATCATCGCCACGTGCAGGAACTACCGCCCGATGTGCGCGGGCATCCGTCCCCCGCGCGGGTGCTGGGCGCACATCTGCGGCAGCGATATCGTGCGCGACAAGGACGGCACGGTGTACGTGCTCGAGGACAACCTGCGCGTGCCGTCGGGGGTCTCCTACATGATCGAGAATCGCGAGGTCGTCAAGCGCGTATTTCCGGAGCTTTTCGAGAGCGCCGCAATTTTGCCGGTTGACGATTACCCTTCCCAGCTCTACGACATGCTCGTCGCTCTTTCTCCGCGGCACGATCGTCGGCCCGAGGTGGTGGTGCTCACGCCAGGAATTTTCAACTCAGCCTACTTCGAACACGCTTATCTCGCGCGACAGATGGGCTGCGAGCTGGTCGAGGGACGCGACCTGGCCGTTCATGATGACGACTGCGTCTACATGCGGACCATCCAGGGCTGGACGCGCATCGACGTGATCTATCGCCGGATCGACGACGACTTCCTTGACCCAACCGTCTTCCGACCTGAGTCGACGCTGGGCGTGCCCGGTCTAATGCGGGCCTGGGCGAAGGGCAACGTTGCGCTCGCTAACGCTCCCGGTGCGGGTGTCGCTGACGATAAGCTCGTGTACACCTACGTCCCAGACATGATTCGGTTTTATCTCGACGAGGCCCCCATACTGCCGAACGTGCCATCATGGCGCTGCAGCGAGCCCGATGAGCTCGATCACGTCCTTGCCCATCTGGATTCCCTCGTGGTCAAGCCCGTCGATGGCTCCGGAGGCTACGGTATGCTCATGGGACCGGCCGCCAGCCAGCGCGAGCGCACTCAGTTCGCTGCGCAGCTGAAAGCGAACCCGCGCAACTTTATCGCGCAACCGGTAATTTCGCTCTCGACCGTGCCCACGTTCGTCGGCGACCGAATCGAGCCGCGCCACGTCGATCTGCGCCCCTTTATATTGAGCGGGGCCAAGACCTTCGTGACGACGGGCGGCTTGACGCGGGTGGCGATGCGGCAGGGCTCACTCGTCGTGAACTCCTCGCAAGGCGGGGGTAGCAAGGATACCTGGATAGTGGATACGGAGGCCTGAGCCGTGCTCGCACGCGTCGCCGAAAATGTCTACTGGCTCGCTCGCTATCTGGAGCGGGCGGAAAACACTGCGCGCCTCGTCAGTGTCAACACGAACCTGCTACTCGATCTGCCCGCGGGCTACACTCCGGGCTGGCAACCGTTGATCGACATCACTGGCAGCCGTGAGACATTCGACTCGCGTGGCGGCCGTGCTGATGAGCGGAGCATCGTGCAGTTCCTGATCGCCGACCCTGACAACCCGGGATCGATTGCCTCGTCTCTGAAGATGGCCAGTGAGAATGGCCGCTCGCTGCGCGACGTCTTGCCGACTGCAACGTGGGAGCTGCTCAACCAGTTCTTCCAGCAGTTTACCGAGCAGCTGCCGATGGCGCTCAGCAAGCGTACGCGCTTCAACTTCCTCAAGCGCATCGTGCTCACCTCGCAGATGCTCACGGGAGCCATCGAGGGAACGATGAACCGTAACGATGCCTATACGTTCCTGATGCTCGGCCGAAATCTCGAGCGCGCCGACATGACGAGCCGGATCGCGGATGTCCGCTCGGCGCAGCTTCCGCCGACCGAGACGCCGGAGCTGCAACCTTTTGACACGATTCAGTGGATGAGCGTGCTCAAGTCGTTGTCGGGCTATCAGATGTACTGGCTCAGCCGACGCACGCGAATCAGCCGCGCTGATGTTCTCGGGTTCGTCCTTCGCGACGAGCAGTTCCCGCGCGCATGCCTATTCTGCCTGAAGCAGATCGAACAGTTTCTGCGGGCTCTGCCGCACAGTGCGAAGGCGCTCGATACGCTGGCGGTGGTCTGTGGCTTCCTGAGCGACGTGGAGCTGGGCACTCGAGAGCAAATTGTGCTTCACGAGCTCATCGATCTTCTGCAGCTACACGTCAATGGCGTGCACGCTGAAATCGCACAGACGTATTTCCAGGCACCCGTGGACGCCGGCACTATGCGACAGCTACAGCAGCCGGACACGTCGCGAGCGTTGCCGGCGTAGGCTGACGTTGCGACAAACTGAGCCTGTGATTTATTGGTTGGTGCAATGCCGCTAATGTACATTAAGATCCCTTTTTTGCTGGCATGCCTATCACGCACGCGCTCGCGCTGGTTCAATTATGGCGTGGAAGTTTTGCGAAAGGTGGTCCAGGCAGCCGCGGAAAACACCAGCACATTGGCGACAATGACTGGCGATGCCTTGATCAGCACCCCATAGGTCACCCACAACAACGCCCCGAACATCTGCGCGCCGCGGAGCAATGACGGCCGGGCGAAGAAATACGACGCCACAAAGACCGCGGTGGCCGCCCACCCCAAATATTCGATTCCGACTTGGCTCATGCAGCCTCTGCTTCCGTCGGCGCATTGCTCGAGGGTATTTCACCGATCGTCACGCGATCCGTGCGTTCCTTCTCCCACTCGTTCAGCGTCAAACCGTAGGATTCGAATAAGGTCCGAATGTCCCCCGTGCGCCAGTGAAGCAATTGATCGAGAATCGGCACCATGATGCTGAAGGCGTTGTCGCTGATCACGGTGCTCTTGGCAATCCGCGCAAGCTGCTTGTTTTCGGAAACCGCAATCGTGAATCCGTCGCGATTATTGACGTGCAGCATGACGTGAACGTCGGAGCTGCCGTCGCCGACGTAAATCATGCGGTCCGGCGTGATACCCAATCGGTGCTCAAGCTCCTCGATGA
>OCZU010002288.1_pt1 | contig 12282 bp, 7 predicted proteins | sample 1539001 | NCBI WGS metagenome assembly OCZU01 (sample SAMEA3539306, study PRJEB22396) | soil metagenome | biome: tundra; feature: field; material: soil | place: USA | collected 2010-05 | depth 0.15 m
GTTCTGCGGCTTCAGGTCGCGATGAATCCCCCCGCGATCGTGCGCCGCCGTCAGTCCCGCGCAGAGCTTGCGGGCCGTCTCCAGCGCTTTGTCCGCGGGCAGGCGCCCGATCCGCAACAGCAGCGACGCCAGGTCCTCGCCATCCACATACTCCATGGAGATGAACGGCATCCCCTCGACTTCGCCGATGTCGTACACGCGGCACACGTTGGGGTGCGATACCAGGCGGGCGACGCGGACTTCCCCGTGGAAGCGCTCCAGCAGCCGCTGATTGCGCGACGCCTCTTCGGGCAGAAACTTCAAGGCCACCGATTGTCCCAGCGTCAGGTCGGTGGCGCGATAGACCTCGCCCATCCCGCCGCGCCCCAGCAGTCCGATGATGCGGTAGCGTCCGCCCAGCAGCGTCCCCGGGACGAAACGCCCTTCGTCCTCCGCCGCCGCCGAGGTCACGCGGGAGATCTCGTCATCGCGATTCCCCATGAGACTGTCCGACGCCACCGTTTCAGCGACGGAAGGATTCACCTTGCGATCCATAGCTCTTGATTATACGGTCGCGCACCCACCGCGTGCTTTCACTCCCGGGCCAGCCGCAAGGGCGGGGTACAATAGGACTTTTGCGACTCAAAATCAGCGTGCTGGCAAACGGCGCCATCCTGCTGGACGGCCAACCGGCCGATCTCGAGCAACTCGATGCCGCGCTACAGAGGGTGAAGCAAAACCACGGCCGGGTCTGGTATTACCGCGAGTCCGCGGGCGCCCAACCGCCGCCCGCCGGATTGGCGGTGATCCAACGCGTGGTGCGGCACAAACTGCCGATCAGCCTGTCCAGCAAGCCGGACTTTTCCGATTGGGTGGACGGCAAAGGCGTGTCGCACGCGCGCGCCACCGAGGGCGCCGCCGCTCCCGGCACGTCCCCGCGCATGCCCGAGGTGAGTATTCGCTCCGATATACAGGAAGTCTTCGCGCGCCTGCGCCAAACCGCCGCGGCCCCGGGCGCGGCCGGCGGCCTGGCGATCCTCAAGCCGGATCGCACACACCTGCTGATGCCGCGCCTGGCCGCTGCGCCATCGCTCGAAACCATGGCAGCGAACATGGACCGCATGGTCCCGCGCGCCGTGAAGCGCAACATCGCCGTGATCGCCTACACCCTCTTCGAGCCCCAATCCGGGGCAATGCCGGGGTTGGCGGAGGTCAGCCAGGCGATCCCGTTTCTCGGCATCCTGGTGGGCCTGAGCTACATCGGCCACGCGGTGTGGGTCTTCGAAGGGCACGCCTCGGCCCTGTCCGCCGGATGCCGCCAGGCCGACGTCCTGATTGTGGATTCCGCCATGCGCCCTCTCCTGCCGCCCTCCTGGGACGCCGATGCCGCGGCGGCCATGCGCAATCCCAATATCCTGGTGCACGATCGCGCCACCTTTCAGCTGGCCATGATCCGCCAGGCGGCCAAGAACGGCGGGGCGCTTCAGTTTCCCAACTGATGGTTGGCAGGTGCACGTTTGTATTTCGGCAGCGCCGCCGCGGTCTACCGGGCAGTGCAGCGTGATATGCTTGGCGCAATGCATGACGGATCGACAATGCGCCTGACCGACCGCAAGGATATCGGCGTGGGCCGGCCCAACGGCACGATCGTCTATCATGTCGGCTGCCTGGTGGAAGAGCACGCCGACGGCAGTATTACCCTGCACGGCAGGGCGGAAGACGTTCACTACCCGCGGGATCAGTATACCAAGTGGTTTCTGGACGACACGCAGACTGACGAGACGCGATAACCGCACGCAGGTTAATCTCCCGGCATCGGTGGCGATGATATGACGGCGACAGCCGCGGGCACGCGCCACTTGATCATCGCCACCTTCACGGCGTCGTTGACCACCAGGCACGCGACCATCGCATAGGCAAGAATCGCCAACGTCTGCGGCCAGGGCAATGGCATGAGTCCCGGAAGACCCACGCGCGTCAGAATGGTGCCCGTGAGCGCATCCGCCATGAGGGCGGCCATGAGGGATTTGCTGGGCATGGTCGACCAGAACGCGCGGCGCTCGCGTGCCGACGCCACCGAGAACACGGCAAAGTAAAGCAGCATCAGAAAACTGAAGGTGTAGAGGGCATTGTTGTTGGCCGCCAGACCGAAGTGCGTCCAACCGATCCTCAACAGGAGGAGCGCCTCCGCGACCATGGCAATGCCCAGCGTCACCGATACCGTGATGAAGCCTCCGATGTTCCACGTCTCTGGCTTCCCGGACGGCCGTACGTGGTCGGTGGACAGGGCGATCTTGGCGAAGTCCGTCATGAAGGTCAATAGCAGCATCGCAAAGGCGGAGACGACGAACTTGCCGGTCACCACGTACGCGATCGCCACGAAGGCCGCCTTCAGGATGGTGCGGCTGATTTTGTTGATGATCCACGTCAGGATGCGCTGGTAGATGGTCCGCCCCTGTTCCACCAGCGCCACGATGTTGGTTAACCCCGGTTGCGTCAGAACCACGCTCGCAGCGCCCTTGGCCACGTCGGTCGCCGTGCTCACGGCGATGCCCACTTCGGCCTGCCGGAGCGCGGGGGCGTCGTTGACCCCGTCGCCGGTCATGCCGGTGACGTGCCCCGCGGCCTGCAGGTGCTTCACGACGATATATTTGTCTTCCGGAAATACCTCCGCGAAACCATCGGCGCCCGCGAAAAGATCCACCGTCCCGCTGCCGGCCTGCGCGCTCGCGGCCTTCAGGTCTGCCACCCGCCGGATGTGGGCCAACCCCACGCCGCGCGCGATTTCGCTGGCTACCGGCAGCGCGTCACCGGTCAGCATCTTCACCGACACCCCGCGCTCCTGGAGCGTGGCGATGAGCTGCCTGGCGTCCGGTCGCGGCGGATCGTACAGCGACACCAGGCCGACCAGGGCCGGTGCGCCCGTCTCGGGGCCGCGTGCCACCGCCAGCGTCCGATAGCCCTTCGCGGCCGACGCGCCCGCACGAGCCTCCAACGCCTCGATTGCCGGGGGTTTCAGTCCGCAGGCCTCGGCGATGGTGCGCACGGCGCCTTTCATCACGCGCAGCCGCTGCCCGCTCTGCTCCACCACGGCTTCCGTTCGCCGGTTTTTCGCATCGAACGGCGCGAAGGAGACGGGCGCGACCTTGGGAAGGTTGTCGAAGATATGCCGCTCCTTTGCGGCGGAAAGGAAGGCCAGGTCAATCGGATCCTGGTTGGCTTCCTGGGACGCCAGCGCGCCGGCGAACAGCACGTCGGCTTCCGTCGCCTGTTCCAGCGGGATCACGCCGGTGACGGCCAACTGGTTCATGGTGATCGTGCCGGTCTTGTCCACGCAGAGCACGTCCATCGTCGCGGCATCCTCCGCCGCGCTCAGGCGGGTGACCAGCACGCCGCGTTTGGCGAGTTCCCTCGATCCGAAAGCCATGCTGACCGTGAACATGACGGGCAGGGCGACTGGTACGGCACTCATCAGCAGCACGAGCATGAGGGGAGCCATCTCGAGGAGCGACTCGCCGCGCACCAGCGACAGAACGACCACCACGCCTAACAGCGCGCCGACGATCGCAAAGAGCCAACGAACCACCTTGCTTACTACCGCTTCGATGTGCAGCTTTGGCTGCGCCTGTTGTACCAGCTCCGTGGTGCGGCCAAAATAGGTCTTCGCCCCAGTCAGCATGACCACGCCGTTGCCCTCTCCCCGACGGACTATGGACCCCGACGAAAGCACGTCGCCGGGCGTCTTGTCCGCGTCCTTCGATTCGCCGGTGAGCGCCGACTGGTCCACCGTCAACGCTTCCGTGAGGAGTTTCACGTCCGCCGGGATGATGTCGCCAGGCCGCACGCGAACCATGTCGCCGGGGACTAACTCACGGGCTGGAATGACCTGCCAACTGGAATCGCGCAAGACGCGCGCACTCACCTGTAACCGTCGCCGCAGCGCCTGAACGACACCGGCGGCCCGGCGCTCCTGCGTAAAGCTCAACACGGCGTTGATCACCAGCAGCGCACTCACCACGACGAGGTCTGAATACTTTCCGAGCACGGCGGACAGAATCATGATCAGCTCGAGCATCCATGCCGAGATCCCCCAGAATTTCCGCAGGAAGGCGAGCACCGGGTGCCCTTTGGTCTCGGCCACTTCGTTGTAGCCGTGCTCCTTGCGGCGGATGTCCACTTCGGCGTGCGTCAGCCCGGTGTCCGGGTTGACATGAAGCGCCGCGAGCGTGTCGGGAACCGACGCGGTGGCGATGTCGGGGGGCTTCCCGTCTGCCGCCTTCTGGGGCGCCGGCTGGGCTTCGGATTTATCGGATTTATCTGGGGTCGTTCCCATGCGGAACATCCTCTCTGGCGCATGCCCAGTTTACGCCGGTTTGACTGTCTGGGTCACCAAGGCGCTCGAATCGCGTATTTTGACGAAAATCGCGTGGTCCTGACGCCGGCGCATGTGCCATTTTTGCTTCCGGCCGTTGCATAATAATCGACATGACCTCGAGACGTGAGTTTCTGCAGGCGACTTCGCTGGCTGCGGCGCTGAGCGCAGCCGGCCGGGCGGCGCAATTGAAGATCCTTGGCGTGCAGCTTTACACGGTGCGCGACGTGCTGCCGAAAAAGCCGCAGGAGACGCTCAACGCCATCCGCAAGATTGGCTACCGGGAAGCGGAAGCCACCTACGCCGGATTGGACGCTCTCTGGCCGATGCTCCAAGCCAGCGGTCTGAAACCGGTGAGTATCCACCTGGACTCCAAGTCCGTCACGCAGGGTAACCCGGACGACCTGAGCCGCATCTTCGACCAGTTGAAGAAGCGCGGCTTCACTTATGCCGTGTTCCCGTTCCTGCCGGAGCCGGAACGCGGCGGCGTTGACGTGATCAAGGCGTTCGCGGAGAAACTCAACCAGGCCGGGGAGAAATGCCGCGCCGCGGGCATGACGTTCTGCTATCACAACCACGCCTTCGAATTCGCCACCGAGCAGGGCAGCACGCTATTTCAGGTGATGCTGGACAACACCGATCAAAAGCTGGTGGCTTTCGAAGTGGACCTGTTCTGGGTGAGCGTGGCCGGGGGGGATCCCGTCGAATTCCTGCAGAAACTCTCCGGACGCGTGCCGCTGGTGCACTTGAAGGACAAGGCGGCGGGCACGGAAGTCATGTACAAGGAGTCGGTGCCCAAGACGGCGTTCAAAGAGGTGGGCAGCGGGGTGCTGGACTGGCCCAAGGTGCTGCGCGCGGCGGCGGCGGCGAAGGTGGCGCACTACATCGTCGAGCAGGATCAGACTCCGGGCGATCCCGTGGATAGCCTGCGGCAGAGCTTCGGGTATCTCTCCAAGTTAAAGTACTGAGCGGTAAAGATTCGTAAATCGGGCAACTTTCGGCCCTCCTCGGAGCTTTACACTGTATCTAATGGAGGGTAACGGGATGGCTGATTATTGTTCCGATTGTTCCGGGCCACGCTATTTGACGTCCTTCGGACGGCGTAGCTTTATCCAAGTTGGAATGCTGGGTGGCTTCGGCTTGAGTCTGGCAGACCTGTTGCGCGCGGGCGACGTGCGTCCGGCCGAAGGCGCGCCGCATCGGCCGGAAGGCCGCGCCAAAAGCGTCATCCAGATCGTTCTGCCGGGCGGGATTGCGCATCAGGAATCGTGGGACCCCAAACCCGAATCGCCCATCGAGTATCGCGGTCCGCTGGGCGTGGTGAAGACTAAGATTCCGGGCGTGGTGTTCAGCGAGAATCTGGCGCGCACCGCGCAGGTGGCGGACAAGATCACGGTGGTCCGTTCGGTGACCGGCCGCATTCCGGACCACGCGCAGGCTACCTACCAGATGTTCACGGGCTACCTGCCGACGCCGGCGATCCAGCATCCGGCGATGGGCGCCGTGGTCTCCCACGAGTTCGGGCCGAAGAACAATTTGCCGGCATGGGTGGGCCTGCCCAACGTGCCGGTGGGCGCCGGCACCGGGTACCTCAGTTCCAAGTACGGCGCGTTCGAATTGGGCGCGGATCCGGGGCAGAAGGACTTCCAGGTACGCGACATCTCCCTGCCCAAGGGGCTCTCCGAGGAGCGGTTCGAGCGGCGGCGCAGCGCCCGCGAGGCGTTGGAAGATCACTTCCGGCAGGCGGAATCGAATCCCGCGGAGCTAGACGCAATGGGCGAGTTTTACCAGCAGGCTTACAGGCTGATCAGCTCGCCGGAAGCGCGGCGGGCGTTTTCGCTGGAAGGCGAGCCGGACGCCATGGTGAAGCTGTACGGCGATTATCCGCGGCGCAGCATCGGGCGCCAGTTGATGCTGGCGCGGCGGCTGGTGGAGGCGGGCGTGCGCCTGGTCACGGTGATGTACAGCGGGCCGCAGGGATGGGACAATCACGTGCGCATCAAGGAGGCCGTGAACGAGGGGCTGCCGGCGTTCGATCACGCGTTCTCCGGCTTGATCGCCGATCTGGATCAGCGCGGGCTGCTGGATTCCACGCTGGTCACGGTGACCAGCGAATTCGGGCGGACGCCGAAGATCAATGAAAATGGCGGGCGCGACCACTGGGCGCGCTGCTATTCGCAGGTGCTCGCCGGTGGCGGGATTACGCGCGGGCAGATCTATGGCGCGTCAAACTCCACGGCCGCCGAGCCGGACCGCGATCCCGTGACGGTGGAGAATTTCCTGGCGACGGTGTATCGCCAGTTGGGGGTGAATGCCGAGGACCGGCTGCTGGCGCCGGGCGGGCGGCCCATCGATATCGTGCGCGACGGGAAGTTCGTCGAAGGGTTATGCGCGAGCTGAGGCGAGGCAACCCCTCCCTGACGGGGTGCCCTCTGGGCCCGGCTCCGATGTTTCGAGCGCGCCTCCGATCGGAGCCGCGACCGTCAGGGAGCGGTTGCCGACGAGTGAACGCCTACGCTGCTATCGTTTTGCTCTTGGCGCTGGCCGGCAATGCGGCGGCCGATATACGGTACATGGTGGATTACGTGTTGCCGCGCGGGGGCGGGCGCGGCGCCACCGTCACGGTGGAGTTCCACGGAGCGTTTCTGGAAAACCCGAAGGAGATCGTTTTCTATCAGCCGGGGATTCGGGCCAGCGGATTCGCGCCCTACGCCAAACCGGGCGACGGGTTCAAGGTGACATTTCAGATCGCTCCCGATTGTCCGCTGGGCGAGCACGTCTTGCGAGTGCGCACCGCCACCGCACTCAGCGATGCGGTGACGTTTTGGGTAAGCCCCTTCCAGACGGTCTACGAATTCGAAGACAAGGTGGGCCAGAACGATACCATCGCCAAGGCCAAGCCGGTGCCCTTGAACTCCACCGTGGAGGGGCAGATTCTGCCTGGTCCGGATGCCGATATCGATGTGTACCGCGTGGAGGTGAAGGAGGGTCAGCGGATTTCCGTCGAAGTGGAGGCGGCGCGCCTGGGCACGCTGCACAACGGCGGGGAAAACGATCTGGCGGTGCGCATCCTCGATGCCGCTGGCAACATGCTGGGGCGCAACGACGATTCCGCGCTGTACGTGCAGGATCCCGTGCTGAGCGTGCTGGCGCCGAAGACGGGGACGTACTTCGTCGAGATCAGGCAGCAGGTCTACTATCCGCCGCGGCAGGCGTATTACCGCGCGCATATCGGCACGTTCTCGCGGCCGACGGCGATCTATCCGGCGGGCGGCCAGGCGGGCACGACGATTGCGGCGCGCCTGTTGGGCGATCCGGCGGGCGAGCGGACGGTGGACATCGCGCTGCCGCGGAAGACCGGCAACTTCGAGTATTTCGGCGACGCGCCTTCGCCCAATGTGCTGCGCGTCTCGCCCTACCCGAATGTGCTGTGGGCCGAGCCGCGGAGCACGCCCGTGACGTGCCCGGCGGCGCTCAACGGCATTCTGGACAAGCCCGGGACGGTCCACACGTACCGGCTGGCGTGGAAGAAGGGCGAGAGCTGGAAGGTGCAGGTGTTTGCGCGCACGCTGGGGGCGCCGGTGGATCCGCGGATCTGGATTCGCGCGGTCAACGGGCAGAAGAATCTGCTGGAGGCGGACGACGCGCGCCTGGTGGATCTGGGGCTGCCGTCTTCGCGCGGCACCTGGTACATCAAGGATCAACAGGATCCGGTGGCCGTGTTCAAAGTACCGTCCGATGGCGAGTACCTGTTGGGCATCGAGGACACCACCAGGGCGGGCGGAGCAGACCACGTCTACCGCGTCGAGATTGAAGCCGCGCCCGACACCGTCTACACGCACATCACCATGTCCGAGGGATACCAGATGCCGCGCTTGACGGGCCTGGTGGCACCGCGCGGAAATCGCTGGACGCTGGACGTCCAACTGGCGCCCGGATTGGGCAATAACTATCAGGGCGATCTGGAATTGCAAGCCGTGGGGCTGCCCAAGGGCGTGACCATGATTGCGCCGCGCGTGACCAAGGGAATGACTCGCGTGCCGGTGCAGTTCGTGGCGGCGGCGGACGTGCAGCCGCAGGCGGCGCTCATCGAGATTCTGGCGCGTCCGGTGGAGAAGCGGGTCGCGCTGGAATCGGCATCGCGGCAGGGATTCGCGTTCACCAATCGGGGCGGGGAACTGCCCTGGCACTTCGTGTTCCTGGATCGCTACGCACTGGCGGTGACGGAGGCGGCGCCCTTCCGCGTGACCCTGGCGCCGCCGCCGATTCCGTTGATGCAGGGCAGCGAACTTCAATTGAAGGCGCATGTGGAGCGCGACAAAGGGTTCGAGGGCGCCATTGAAATTCAGACCGACTGGCTGCCGCAGGGAGTTTCCAAGGAACCCACGGTAACCATCCCGCCGGGAAACAGCGACGCCACGTTCAAGATTCAGGCCAACGACAAGGCGGCCCCGGGAATCTACCGCATCGCGATGAACGCATCCACCACCGGCGGCGACGCGTACAGCGGGATCGGCCGGGTGCGCGTGTCGAGCCAGTTCGTGGACCTGAAGATCGCCGAGCCGTACCTTTCGATCGAGCTGACGCGGACTTCGGTGGAGCGCGGCAAGCAGGGCGAGATCACCGGGACGCTCAAGATCAACCGGCCCTTCGAAGGCAAGGCGACGGTGAAATTGCAGCAACTGCCGCGCGGCGTGAAGATGCTGGATCCCGCGCCCGAGATCACGGCGCGCGACAAGCAGGTGGTGTTCCGCATCGAGGCGGATGCCGACGCGATGACGGGGTTGAATAAGGGCGTCACGTGCGAAGTCACCTTCACCGAAGCGGGACAGACGGTGCACTCCACGACGGGGAACGGAATTCTGCGCGTGGATTTGCCGAGGGCCTCGTTATGAGACTGGCATGCCTCCTGGTCACCATGCCGCTGGCCGCGGCGACGCTTCCGGCTCCGCTCAAACCGGTGAGTTTCCGGCTCGACGTGATGCCGGTATTTTTCCGCGCGGGCTGCAACTCCGGCGGCTGTCACGGGGCGGCGGTGGGGAAGGACGGATTCCACCTCTCGCTGTTCGGCTACGATCCGGTGGGGGACTACTACCGGCTGACGCGGCAGATTGTGGGACGGCGGGTGGACCTGGCAGTTCCGGCCGAGAGCCTGGTGCTGATGAAGGCGACCGGGATGGTGCCGCACTCGGGCGGCCGGCGTTTCAAGCCGGAGAGCGAGTATTACAATACGCTGCTGCGCTGGATCGCCTCTGGCGCGCCGGACGATGCGTCCACCGTGCCGGTGGTGACGGGGATTTCGCTGTCGCCGGACAAGCTGGTGTTCGCCGCCAGGGATAAACCGCGTCCACTGCAGGTGATCGCGAAATACTCCGATGGGACCACGCGCGTGGTCAATAACCTGGCGCTCTACGTGACCAACAACAAGACCACGGCGGATATCGACGATCGGGGCGTGGTCACCGGCGGCAAGCGCGGCGACACCTTCGTGTTCGCGCGTTTTGCCAAGTTCACCATGGGCGCCGAAGTGATCGTCCTGCCCCCCGGGAAGTTCCGCTGGCCGAAGCTGGCGTCGAACAACTACATCGACGATCTGGTCTATGCGAAGCTGCAAAAGCTGCGCGTGCTGCCGAGTGCGCTGGCAACCGACGAGCAGTTTGTACGGCGCGCTTACCTGGATGTCATCGGCCTCGTGCCCACGGCGGAGGAGTACCGGAAATTCGCCGCGGAGCGCTCGGCGGACAAGCGCGCCAGGCTGGTTGACGCGCTGCTGGCGCGCGACGAGTATGCCGATTTGTGGGCCACCAAATGGGCCGAATGGCTGAAGGTGCGGGCCGACAACAACAGCGCGTTCGGCACGGATCGCAAGGCGGCGTACGCGTACTACGAGTGGATCCGCGAAGAGATGAAGAAGAACGCGCCGCTGGATGAATTCGTCAGAGCGCAGGTGGCTGGGGCGGGAAGCAATCTGCAAAGCCCGCCGGTGAATTTATACACCATGCTGCCGCAGGGACAGTTCGACGCCAAGGCCGTGGCGCAGGATGTGGCGCAGGTCTTCACCGGCATCCGCGTGCAGTGCGCGCAGTGCCACAACCATCCGTTCGACCGGTGGACGCAGGAGGATTATTACGGGTTCGTGAGCTTCTTCACGGGCGTGAAGCGCAAGGTGGCGAGCGAGGCGCGCGAGTTCTATGTGTATGACGACCCGGCTGCGGCGCCGGCGAAGCACCTGCTGGACGGGCATCCGGTGCCGGCGCGCTTCCTGGGCGGCGATGCGCCGGACGTCAAGGGCAAGGACCCGCGCATCGCGCTAGCCGAGTGGCTCACCGCCAAGGACAACACGATGTTCCGGCAGAATCTGGCCAATCGCATCTGGGCGCAGTTTTTCGGTAGGGGAATCGTGGAGCCGGTGGACGATGTGCGGATCAGCAATCCGCCGGGCAATCGCGAACTGCTGGAGGAGTTGGGCAAGCGGCTGGCGGATTACCATTTCGACGCCAGGAAGTTGATCCGCGACATCTGTCTCTCGCGGACGTACCAATTGTCTGCGGTACCCAACGAAACCAATCGCGATGACGGTTCGCAGTTCTCGCATCAGCGGTTAAGAAGGCTGCGCGCCGACGTGCTGCTGGACGCGCTGGCCGGGATCACGGAGACGCCTTCGAGTTTCAACGAGATGCCGCGCGGGTTGCGCGCCATGCAGTTGTACGAGGGCGGGCAGCGGGCGAATTACTTCCTCAAGACGTTCGGCAGTGCGGCGCGCGATTCGGTGAACTCTAGCGAGACGCGCCTCGAGCCCACGCTGGCCCAGGCCCTGCACATGGTCAACGGGGACACTATCGAAGGGAAGCTGCGGCAGAGCCCCGTGATTCCCGCCATGCTGAAGGCGGGCCGCAAGCCGGCGGAGATCGTGGAAGAGTTGTTTGTGCGCGTGCTGGCGCGCAAGCCTTCGGAGGCGGAGATGAAGAAGATGATGTCGATTGTGGCGGGGACTCCGGGGGATAAAGCCGGGTACGACGATGTATGGTGGGCGCTGCTCAATTCAACGGAGTTTGAGTTCAATCACTAGGCTATGCCGTCCCTTCCATACAAAGGTGGGGCAGGCGCTTCCGCCTGCCAACTCCGCGCCGTGCCAATCCGAGCCGCGACGGGGCACCCTCTGGGTCGGGAGCGTTTGCTCCAGAGCACGCCACTGCTCCTCCCCACTGCCCTTTTCCTTTTCGCCACACTGCCGGCATTCGCCCAGGTCGCCGGACATCCCAATTACGATGACGAAGTGAAGCCGCTGTTTGCCCGGCGCTGCTTTGCGTGCCATAGCGCTGGCGAGATGCGGTCCGGGCTCAATTTGGACACTTACGCCGGCGTCCTGAAAGGCGGATCTTCCGGCGATGTGGCCATTGCGGGGCGGGCGGCGTCCAGCATGTTGTACCGCGCCGTGGCGCGCGAGGAAGGCGCCCCGCAGATGCCGCTGGGACAGGCCAAACTGCCGGACGCGGAGATCGCCGTGATCCGCGAATGGATTCAGGGCGGGCTGCTGGAGACGGCGGCCTCTTTGCCAAAAGGGCCGGTGGGCCCTTCGGCCACCTATTCCGGAAGCACTCTGAATAAGCCTTCGGGGACTCCGGCGATGCCCGAAGGGCTGCCGGTAGTTGTGCTGAAGGAGACGGCGCGGGCGCATCCGGTGACGGCGCTCGCCGCCAGTCCCTGGGCGCCGCTGGTAGCGGTCGCCGGGCACGATCGCATCTATTTGTACGATCTCTCGTCGCGCCAGGCGGCGGGCGAACTCGCATTTCCGGAGGGCGTGCCGTACGTTCTGCGCTTCAGCCGCGATGGCGCGGCCCTATTGGCGGCGGGCGGCCGAGGCGTGCAATCCGGCAAGGCCGTACTGTTCGATGTGCACACCGGGAAACGCATCGCGGCAGTTGGCGAGG
>OCZU010002289.1_pt1 | contig 12280 bp, 13 predicted proteins | sample 1539001 | NCBI WGS metagenome assembly OCZU01 (sample SAMEA3539306, study PRJEB22396) | soil metagenome | biome: tundra; feature: field; material: soil | place: USA | collected 2010-05 | depth 0.15 m
CGGTCCAGGCGTGGACGACCCGCAAGCTCCCTGATCAGTGGCGGTCAAGCGCGCGATCCAGGTTTACCGCCGCGCTGATCAGAGCCAGGTGGGTGAAGGCCTGGGGGAAGTTCCCCAGCGCCTCACCCGAGGCGCCGATCTGCTCGGCGTAGAGCCCGAGATGGTTGGCGTAGGTGAGCATCTTCTCGAAGATTGTCCGGGCCTCCTTGACCCGGCCGGCCCGGGTGAGCGCCTCGACGTACCAGAACGAGCAGAGGTTGAAGGTGCCTTCGCCGCCGTCGATCCCGTCGTGGCCGGTGATGGCGTACCGGTAGACGAGGCTGTCGGAGGTGAGTTCGGTGCCGATGCGGTCAAGCGTGGACAGGAACCGCGGATCAGTCGGGCCGGCGAACTTCACCAGCGGCATCACCAGCACCGATGCGTCGAGCAATCTGCTGCCCGGGTGCATCACATAGGTCTGCAGCTCACGGTCCCAGCACTCGTCCTGCACGAACCGGTGGGCCGCCGCGGCCAGCTTGCGCCACCGCTCGACTGGCGCGGGCAGGCCACGGTCGCGGGCCAGGCGGCCGGCCCGGTCGTAGGCCACCCAGGTCATCAGGGCGGAGTAGGTGAAGCGCTGGCGAGGGCCCCGGATCTCCCAGACACCCTCGTCCGGCTCGTTCCAGTGCTTGGAAAGCCAGTCGAGCCGCTTGGACAGCCCTACCCACAGGTCATAGGAGATCGGGACCTCGCGGTTGTACAGGTAGACCGAGTCCATCAGCTCGCCATACACGTCTATCTGGCGCTGGTGCACCGCGTTGTTGCCGATGCGGACGGGCCGTGAGCCGCGATAACCCTCCAGGTGATCCAGGATGGTTTCCTGGATGTCCTCGCTGCCGTCGACGCCATACATGATCATCACATCGTGGTCGGGCGTGGCCAGCTCACAGCGCCGCTGAACCCACTCCATGAACGACGCCGCTTCCTCCAGGAAGCCCAGGGTCATCAGCGCATAGACAGTGAACGCGGCGTCGCGCAGCCAGCTGAACCGGTAATCCCAGTTGCGGCCACCGCCGAATTCCTCCGGCAGCGAGGTGGTCGGCGCCGCGACCAGGGCGCCGGTCGGGTGGTAGACGAGCAGCTTGAGGGCCAGCGCCGAGCGCTGTACCGTCTCCCGCCACCGCCCGCGATAGCGGGACTGGCTGACCCAGCCCTGCCAGAAGTCTGAGGTCAGGGTGAACAGCTTGTCGGTCTCCCCCGGCGCGAGGGCCCGCACTTCGCCGAGCCACTCCAGCTCGATGTCGACGGTCTCACCTTCATCCAGGGTGAACGTCGCGGCGACACCGGTCTCCTCGATCTTCAGCGCCACGTTGGTACGCAGCACGAAGCGGCCGGCAGACGATTCGAACACCGCGCCGACCCCGGTCACCACCTCGACGGTGTGCGGGGCCCGGCCGTAGTCAAACGCCGGATGGCAGGCCAGCTCAAAGGTCGCCCGGCCACGGACCGCGCGCGCCTGCCGGACGAGCAGGTCGCGCGCCTTGCCGGTACCGCTGGTCTCCGGCACCATGAAGTCGATCACCTCGCCGACCGCCTCCGTGCCGTGAAACCGGGTCAGCAGGATGTTCGTGTCGGGAAGGTAAAGCTGCTTCGGGCGCGTGTTACTACGGCTCGACAAGGAGAAATAGCCGCCTTTGCGCGCATCCAGGAGCGCGCCGAACAGCGAGGGGGCGTCAAAGCGGGACGGGCAGTACCAGTCGACCGTGCCGTCCGTCCCCACCAGCGCCACGGTCCGCAGGTCACCGACGATCCCGTGCTCTTCGATCGGCAGGTAGCCGGTCGGCGGAGCACCCTGGCGGCCGTGGCCGGCTGAGTAATAACCCATGCTTTCATCATGCGTTTCTTTATTACATCCGCGTTACCGCCGTACCACGGCACCTGGCCGATTCTCGGAGATCCACGTGTCGATGCGTTCCCACCAGTCATAGAGCCACCGCTCGTGCGCCTCATGATCGCCAGAACGTGGCACCTCGTCGACCGGTACCCGCCACCACTTCGCGTGGACGATCTGGTCCATCGGCAGGCTCCGCCAGATGTCGCTCACGGTGACGAGCGTGTCCAGCCCGGCATGGGCTACGAAGATCACGTCGGCATCGGGGCAGGCGGCGATGGCCGAGAGCGCCCCTCCGGTCCGGGGCGCGAGAAGGTTCGGCATGGCCCGTGCGCGTTCGGCCAGATCGCCGCGGCCCGCCCGTTCCAGTCTCTGGATGCCGCGCCGCCACCGGCCTGGCGTCCAGTTACCGCCCTCCGGGAAGATCACCAGCGCACCAGTGCGATCGAGCCCCCGGGCCAGCCGCCCGATCTGCTCGACGTAGACCTTCTCGCCGATCCGGCGCCCCTGGACGAACACGTTGGGCAGGCGATTGGCCACCACATCCAGGCTGGGATCAAGCTGCATCGTCGCCTTCATGACGACGCGCGGTCGCCGCCCGTAGACGCTGAGCAGATGATGAACGAGCAGCAAGGAATCGCCCGGCCCCGCATGCCGGCTGAGCACGATGACCGGGCGGGCCAGCCTGGCCGCCTGCTCCTCGGCGGTAAGTGCTGGTTCGTCCACCTCGACCCGGACCCTGAACATGCGGGTACCCGCCCGGAAGACCAGGTCAAGGAACCACCGCATGATCGCGTAATGGCGGCTCTGATAAGGCTCTGTGCGCAGCCGGCCACCGAACCCGCTCGCTAGCCACAGGCCCAGGCACATGAACAGCGCGGAAGTCTCGGCCAGAAGCCAGATGAGCGCGAAGCACAGCAGCCGAAGGCCGCGCATGCGGCCATGCCGGGAGAGCCCCGCCACCCCGAACCCCAAGGCCAGCAACGGAAACAACACCACGAAGGCGATAGCGATGACGACCGCCAGCGGTGCCAGCACGAATCGGCGAACCAGCCTGGGTGGGACCACGGCCGGCTCCTCCCGTCCTCAATGGCGGGGTCAGTGCCCGGTCAACTCGGCGAGATAGCTCGCGGACGCTGCGTACGCACGGTCGATACTCACCCCGACCTTAGTCCCGTTGCGGTACCGAAGCTGGGAGAGATCTGGCGGGCGCCGATCTCCGCCTGCAGGCAGCACGTGTACCCGGACGTCCCTGGGCAGCGCTGACATCTCCTCGTGGAATCGATGCCTGCGGGCGATCTCGAAGGCGACCAGGCCTACCTCCCAGGGACGCCGGGGCACCTCCAGCGGACGCTCGATCCGGCCTACGTGCAGGACGTAGACAACGCTGGCCCCCAGGGCGACGGCCCGGCCGACCGGGATGGAATGGACGAGGCCGCCGTCGAAGTAGTGCTCACCGTCGACTTCAACCGGTGGCAGGAGCCCAGGTACGGCACACGAGGCCAGCACCGCAGGCACGAGCGGCCCGCTGCTGAACCAGCGCGCGCACGCGTGTTCGATGCTGGCCGCAACGCAGTGGAAGGGCAATTCGAGATCGGCGAAATCATCCCCCGGAAGCACGTCGTCCAGCATGTGGCGCAGCGGCTCGATCGAATGCAGGTGCGTGCCCGAACGCAGCAGCCGGGCCGCCCGGCCCCACAGCGTCTCGCTGAACGCCTGCCGCAAAGCATCGCCTTGCCATATCTCGCCCAGCCGTGCCGCCGCGCCCGCCGGGTCGGCGGCCACGAACGCGCCATTTATCGCGCCCACCGACGTGCCCACGATCACGTCGGGCCGGATCCCAGCTTCCGACAAAGCCCGGAGCATGCCGACCTCGTTAGCGCCGAGCAGGCCCCCACCGCCGAGCACGAAAGCTGTATTCACCCGCCAACCTCCTCCCGGTCAACCTAAGCAGACCCCGGGCCGGGGCTGACCCGCACGGTAGGCGGGCCGGCCGAGGTTTACGATGTGTGGCGATGAGCACCGCACATGCCCCGGCGAGCAGCACAGACCTCCCCGGAGGGGAACCGGTGGCGGTCATCCACACCTCGGACCTGACCAAGATCTATCCGGGAACGGACTTCGCCGCCGTTGACCGGCTCAACCTTGACGTCCGGGCGGGCGAGATCTTTGGCTTGCTGGGACCCAACGGCGCCGGGAAGACGACGACCGCGGGGATGCTGACCACGCGCGTGGTGCCGACATCCGGGCGCGCGTTCATCGCGGGCATCGACGTCGCGGCACATCCGGCGCTGGCGAAACAGCTGAGCGGGATCGTTTCGCAGCAAAACACCCTCGATCGCCAGCTCACCGTCTGGGAGAACCTCTACTTCCACGGCCGCCTGTTCGGCATGGGGTCGAAGGCATCGCGGCAGACCGCCGATGAGCTGCTTGACCAGTTCCAGCTGTCCAAGTGGGCCAAGGCGTCGGTGTACGCACTGTCCGGGGGGATGGCGCAGCGGCTCATGGTGGCGCGGGCCATCTTCCACCGTCCCTCGGTGCTCTTCCTCGACGAGCCGACAGCGGGCCTCGATCCGCAAAGCAGGCTCGCCCTATGGGACCTGCTCGGTGAGCTGCACCGCGAAGGCCAGACCATCCTGCTCACCACCCACTACATGGAGGAGGCCGACCAGCTCTGCGAGCGGGTAGCCATCATGGACCACGGCCGGATCCTCGCCCTCGACACGCCGGCCGCACTGAAGCAGAGCGTCGGCGCCGACACCGTCGTCACGGTGAAGACCACGGGCGACGCCGACGGGCTCGCGGAGTTGCTCACCCACGACGTGGCGGGCGTCACCCGCACCCGCACCGTGGATGGGGGGCTGCAACTGCATATGCAAGGCAGTGACCGGCTCGTGCCGCGCGTCGTCCTGGCGGCGGAGCGCGGCGGGTTCGATCTCGTCGACCTGTCGATCGCCGAGCCCAGCCTCGAGACGGTCTTCATCAACCTCACGGGCAAGGAGTTGCGGGACTGATGGCCGCGTCTGTAACCTCGCCGCCGCCGACCCGGCGGATCGGCGGTGGCCCCACCCGGTCGGTGGCCGCCGCCAGCTGGACCGCGCTGGGCGCGCTCATGCTGCGCGACTTCGTGGTACTGCGCAAGCACCTCTGGGAGTTCGTGCTGCGCACGGTCATCCAGCCGTTCTTGCTCTGCTTCGTCTTTCTCTTTGTCTTCCCCAAGATTGGGCAGGGCATCGGCGGCCACGGCACGGCCGCCGAGTCTGCCTTCGCCACAATTCTGGTGCCCGGGGTGGTCGGGATCTCGATCATGTTCCAGGGAGTGCAGTCGATCGCCCTCGCCATGGCCCAGGAGTTCGGCTTCACCCGGGAGATCGAGGACCGGGTCCAGGCCCCCTGCCCCATCTGGCTGGTGGCCATGGCCAAGGTGCTCTCGGGCGCGGCCCAAGGAGTGCTGTCGGCGGTCATCGTGCTGCCGATGGCCTCGGTCGTCCACGCGTCCGGGGTGCACGCGCACATCGCCCTGCACTGGTGGATCATCGTGACGCTGGTACCGATCGCCTGCGTCGCGATGGCTGGTCTCGGACTCGTCCTAGGCACCAGCTTCGAGCCGCGGAATATCGGCTTGATGTTCGGCTTCATCATCTTGCCGATCACCTTCCTCGGCGGCACGTACTACTCCTGGACCAGGCTCGCGCCGGTGACGGTCGGCGGATGGCACTGGCTTCAGACGATCGTGCTGATCAACCCGCTCATTTACGTGAACGAGGGAATGCGGGCCGCGTTCACCATGGCCCCGCACATGCATCTGTACGTCATCTACCCGGTGATGACCGCTTTTGGCGTCGGGTTCCTGGCGATCGGGCTGCGCAACTTCCGGCGGCGCGTGCTCTCCTGATCCCGGCCCGGCTCGGTCAGCGCGCCACCGGATTGGCCACCCGGGCCAGGAAGAGCGGCTCCCCGGTCGCGGTGTCGGTCACCAGCAGCAGGCCGGGACGATCGAACACGATCTGGGCGGGCAGACGGGGCCCGGCCGGACGTGGTTGCATCATCGCGGCAATTTCCCTGGACGCCCGTCCGGCTACGCCGATACCCGGGCCGAACTGCCCTCTGTGCCAGGATCGCTGATCTCGGGCTAGGCAGTGGGAGGAAGCAGTGAAAGTACTGGAGCGTTTCGCCCTGACCGGCCAGAAAGCCCTGGTCACCGGTGGAAATCAGGGCCTGGGCAAAGCCTTCGCCGCCGCCCTGGCTGAGGCCGGCGCCAGGGTGGTCATCGTCGCGCGCGACGCCGGCCGCAACGCGGCGGCCATCCGCGAACTGCGCGACCAGGGCCTCGACGTGTCGTCGCTCGACGCCGACATCACCCACGACGCCGACGGGATCACCCAGCGGGCCGTCGAGGAACTCGGCGGCCTGGACATTCTCGTCAACAACGCCGGCCTCTGCATCCACAACGAATCCTGGCAGGTGACTGACGACGAATGGGCGCAGGTGTTTGACCTGAACGTACGGGCGCTCTGGAAGTGCAGCGTCGCCGGCGGCCGTCAGATGGCCGGCTCGGGAGGGGGTTCGATCATCAACGTCGGCTCGATTTCGGGGATGATCGTCAATCGTCCGCAGTGGCAGCCCGCGTACAACGCGTCCAAGGCCGCGGTGCACCAGCTGACCAAGTCGCTGGCCGCGGAGTGGGCCGGGGTGGGCATCCGGGTCAACGCGGTCGCTCCCGGCTACGTGAAGACCGAGATGGCGCCGGTTGACCGCCCTGAGTTTCGCCGGCACTGGATCGAGGACACCCCGCAGCAGCGGTACGCGCTGCCGGAGGAGATCGCACCGAGCGTCGTGTTCCTGGCCAGCCCCGCCTCATCGTTTATCACCGGGTCGGTGCTGGTCATCGACGGCGGTTACACGCTCTGGTGACCGGCCAGGGCCGCGCAGAGCCGGGCCAGTGCCACCGGGCGGAGCCCGTGGGCCTCGGCACAATGCCGGTGGCCTGGATGGCCGCTGGCTTCCATGGCGATGGTTCTCGCGCCCCGTTCCCTGAGCACCTGGCAGAGCAGGGCCAGCCCCTGCGCGAACCCCGAGGCCGTGACACTGCTGGCCGACACCCATGTCCCGGCGCAGGCGTACCAGGACGTCGCGGCGGAGTTCAGCCCGGAGGAAATCGCGGCCCTGGTCAGCCTGATCGTGACCATCAATGCCTGGAACGCGATCAGCGTGAGCACGCGCGCCTGGGTTCCCGGCTCCTACCAGCCCTAATTGGCATTAGCGTGACCGGTGTGAATGTCGTCCTGGTTCCCTACCACCTTGATGACTACCACCCAGATCTTGGACATGGTGCGCTGATGTGAGGATGTTCCCGTGGCAGCAGAGATCTTCGACGGGTTCGGGCTCGAGCGGATCGACGTCGGGGCGGCCACCCTGCGGGTCAGGCACGGCGGAACCGGGCCTCCTGTGCTGCTCCTGCACGGGCATCCGCGCACGCACGCGACCTGGCACCGGGTCGCGCCGCTGCTGGCCGGCAGTCACACTGTGGTCTGCCCTGATCTGCGGGGATACGGGGAATCATCGAAGCCGCCGGTGACCCCGGACCACGCGTCGTACTCGAAGCGGGCGATGGCCGCCGACTGCCTGGCGCTCATGCGGGAACTCGGGCACGACCGTTTCGCCGTTGCCGGGCACGATCGCGGCTCGTATGTCGCGTTCCGGCTGGCGATGGATCACCCAGCTGCCGTCTCCCACCTGGCCGTGCTCGACGGCGTTCCCATCGGGGAGGCTCTGGCCCGCTGCGACGCGGCCTTCGCCACCGCCTGGTGGCACTGGTTCTTCCTGGGCAACCCGGCCGCGGAGGCCGAGCGGGTCATCAACGCCGACCCGGACGCCTGGTACCACAGTGCCTCCCGGGCGCAGATGGGCGAGGCGGCCTGGGCCGACTACCACCGCGCGATCCACGACCCGGCTACAGTCCGCGCCATGTGCGAGGACTACCGGGCTGGGCTCAGCATCGACCGGGAACACGACGACGCCGACCGCGCCGCCGGGCGCCGGGTCGCCTGCCCGGTTCTCATGCTCTGGGCCACCCGCGACGACATGGAACGGCTCTACGGCGATCCCGTCGCGGTCTGGCGGCGCTGGGCCGACGACGTGCGGGGCGCGCCCATCGATTCCGGCCACCACATGGCCGAGGAAGCCCCTGATCAGCTTGCCGCAGCGCTCAGCGGCTTCCTGCGCCCGGGGTAGTAGCCCGGCCGGGACTAGGCTCCTGGCGTGCGGATGAGTGACGCGACAGACGGTTTCCGGCTCGCCTACCCGGGATCGGCAGGGTGACCGAGTGCTGGCTCAGACCCGCGCGGTGTCCTTGCGGAAGCGCCATACCGCGCCGCCGGCGAAGATGACCAGCCAGATGACGGCGTTTGCCACCCACGCCACGTGGATGCTGCCACCGAGCAGCGGGGCGTGCACCAGCTGGTTCAGGCCGTAGATGGGAGTGAACTGAGCGATCGTCCGGAACAGGTGCGGGAACTGGCTCAGCGGCGTGAACAGCCCGCCGGCGAAGGACAATATCGCCAGGCCGATCCCCAGGAACTGCATGACGTTCTCGGTGGGCAGCAGGTAGCCGAGGAACAGCCCGAATGCCGTGAAGATCAGCGAGCCGATCCAGACGCAGAGGCCGGTGACGATCCACAGGTAGACCGGCATGTGGGGTTTCTGGGTGATGATGCCCACGGTGTAAACGGCGATTACCGAGGTGAGCCCGAGCACCAGCGCGGTCAGCATCTTGATGCTGATGTACGCGACGGGCGAGAGCGGGGTCAGCCGAAGCTGCCGGCTCCAGCCGACGGCACGCTCGATCGAGACCATGGCTCCGCCGCTGGTGGTCGCGAGGATCGAGCCGTACAGCGCCATGCTGATCATGACGAACGCGGCCACGTTGCCGTGCCCGGCGCGGTCATTCGCGTATGCCTTGTTCAGCCCGAAGGCCAGGAAAAATATGACCGGCGCGATCACCGTGAAGATGACCGTGCGCCGGTTGCGGAGCAGCCGCCGCACCTCCAGCCTGAGGACCGTGAGGTTGAAACCGCCCAGGCCCGGCGCTCGCCTGGTACTCAGATCGGGCGCGGGAAGTGTCCCGGTGCTCATCGTGATCCTCCTGCGTGGTTACCGTTGCTGCTGCTGTCGTCGTCGCTGGTCAGGGCGATGAAGGCGTCCTCGAGGCCGCGGGTGTTGATCTCGAGGTCCCTGGCCGGCGTGCTGGTCAGCAGATACCTGGCCACCGCGTCGCTGTCACTGGAGTGGATCAGGACCGTGTCACCCCGCACTTCGACGCTGTCCGCGCCGGGAATGGCGCGCAGGGCAGCCTCATCGGCATCGGGCAGGGTGGCCCGCACCGTCCGGCCCGCCGCGAGCGCCTTGACCTCGCTCGAGGTGCCGTCGGCCACGATTTCGCCATGGCGCAGCAGGATGATGCGGTCGGCGTAGGCGTCGGCCTCCTCGAGGTAGTGCGTCGCGAAGAGCACGGTCCGCCCCATGGCCGTGTCCTGCCGGATCGCCCCCCAGAAGCTGCGCCGGCCCTCCACGTCCATGCCGGTCGTGGGCTCGTCGAGGATGAGCAGTTCCGGATCGGACAGCAGGGCCATGGCGAAGCGCAGCCGCTGCTGCTCACCGCCGGAGCACTTGCCGACCCGGCGATCCGCGATGCCGCTGATGCCCGCCCGCTTCAAGACCTCCCCAACCGGCATGGAATGCGCGAACAGGCTCGCGGTGTACTGGGCGGTCTCGGCGACGGTGAGGTCCTTGAGCAGCCCGCCGGTCTGCATCACGGCGGAGACCAGCCCCCGCGCGATGGCCTGCCGGGGAGCCATGCCGAACACCGACACCTCGCCGGCGGTGGGCCGGGACAGCCCCAGGATGATGTCGATCGTCGATGTCTTGCCCGCGCCGTTGGGGCCGAGGAACGCGACGATCTCCCCCGAAGCGATGTCCAGGTCAATGCCCTTCACCGCTTCAACGGAGCCGAAGTTCTTGTGCACCCCCCGCAAGCCGATCGCCAGGGGCTGGCCGCTGCCGGCCCGGCCCGGCCCCCGCTCATACCCCACATTTGTCACTGTCATGGGCCAATAGTCGCACCGAAAAAAGGCTCACCGCTCGGATGGCTGTCATGAGACGCCCATGACAACCGTCATGGGACCGGGCGGTCTTTCTTCGGTAGCTTGCTGACCACGGTGTCGTAGGAGGAATCGACCGCTTCGATCAGCTCGTCGCCTGGAATTGCTCCCCCGATCCGCAGAGTGTTCCACCCGGAACGCCCGATATACGCCATCACCGCCGCGTCGTCGGGGTAGCGCAGCACCGCCCGGCCGGGCATGTGCAGGTCCAGATGCTCCTGCTGAGCCTGGTGTCGTTCGCGATCGCGCTGGCGTCCGATAGCGCATGGGGCCTGGCCGCGAGCGCCGTGCGGTCCTGGTTCGCCGGGTCACCGCGCCGGCTCGCGCTGGTTGGGGGCGTCGGCGGCCTCGCCATGATCGGCTTGGGCGTCACCGTGGCCGTCACCGGCCGCAAGGACTGATCCGCCGTCATCCCTCATCCGCAGCAGGCGGCGGATGAGGGGACGCAGGTTGGCGCGGCTGGCTGGCTGGCGCAGGGTCAGGGAACCGACCACTGCTGGTTGGAACCGCCGTTGCAGGTCCAGATGTCCAGCTGGGTGCCATTGGCGGTATTGGATCCCGGGTCGTCAAGGCACTTGCCGGACGCCGGGTTCACCAGCGTGCCATTCACCGCCTGCCACTGCTGGTTGCCGCCGCCGTTGCAGGTCCACTCCTCGACAAGCGCGCCGTTGGCCGTGCTGGCGCCGGTGATATCCATGCAGTTGCCGTTGATTCCGATGGTGCCATTGGCCTCGATCGTCCAGTTCTGCGAGGCACCACGGTTGCAGTCCCACATCTGGACCTTCGTGCCGTTGGCGCTTGAGCCAGCGTTGTCGTCGACACACTTGCCGGTGTTATCACCCGCGACGATCGGGCCGGTCGGTGTCCCCGAGCCGACCGGCGTGACGGACAGGTTGTCGAACTGGTCGGTCTGGTAACCGCTGGTGCCGAGGCCGATCATGCCCAAGGGGTAGGTGGAGTCGGTGACGCTGCCGACGGTGGCGCCGTCGATCGCCGCCGAGATCGCGGCGCCGTTGAAGGTCAGCGCCAGGTGATGCCAGGTGCCGGTTCCGGGCGCGGCGATCGTGCCGCTGGCCAGCGTGGTGAGCGTGTCGCTGGTGTTGTTGCGGACGATCGACCAGGCACCGGTATTGCTGAGCTGCAGGTAATACTCGTTGATTCCGGCCACGCCGAAGGGGTGCTGCGTGCCGACGCGACCCAGCAGCTGCACCGCGCCCGCCTGCTCCATCAGGGCGTCAGCGGAGACCGTGTAGTTGCTCCAGCTCAGGTTGCCGCCGATGGTGTAGGGGTTCGAGTTGCCATCCCATTCGATCGGCTGGACCGGCGCCTGCTGCTGGACGCACCGCCCGGACCGTCCTCCAGCGCACGGCTCGACCTCGAACGCGCCCTGCTGCTGCCCCAGGTAACGCGGCTGCTGGTCGACGGTGTCGCTTTCGAAGCTGTCGGAGTAGGGCAGCGCCAGGGCGCTCTGGGCCGGGCTGGCCGCGGTGCCCTTGCCCTGGCCAGTGGTGGTGGTCAGCGTGTAGATGTAGCCGGGCTGCACCGTGAGCGAGTACGACCCGTTGGACGGCGTGATGCTGGCCTGCTGGACGAAGGTGTTAGCGGCGGTCGGAGCGTTCACGTTGCTGGCCCACACGTGCACGGTGCCGGAGGACAGGCCGCCGGACACGGACACGTTGACGGTCTGCGCCGCAGTGGCGGTGGTGGTTTCGATGATCGTCGAATAGTCGGTGCCGTTCGTGGACTTCAGCGAGACATAGCTGCCGTTGGACTCGCTGCCGCCGAGGTAGCCAGAGCCCGAGTTGAGGAACTGCCAGCCCGGCTGGGTGAACTGGGTGACCTGGGCGGTGGCCCACAGGCTCTCCCCGACGCTGTACGCGCCCGACCATGGCTGGCTGGCCTGGATCAGCCCGACGGTGTAGTAGGGCAGGTTCGGGTAGATGGCGGCGACTATCGGCCAGTTGATGTACGCGGTCAGGTCCGCATCGGTGTAGCCGCGGGTGATGGAGCGGATCAGCGCGGGCGCGCCCGAATTCAGGTCCTCCGAGCCGTTCTCGCTCGCCCACAGCGGCTTGCCGGTGCCGATGGCCGTGGAGTTCGCCGCGCAGCTCGTGGCCGCGCTCAGGTAGCCGCACGGATAATGCACGCCGATGATCGAGACCGCGTTGGCGAAGGTGGAGTTGGACGCGATGTCGCTGGCGATGCCCCAGCCGCTGTCGGCGCCGACAATCGCCGTGGCCGAGTAGCCGTC
>OCZU010002291.1_pt1 | contig 12278 bp, 10 predicted proteins | sample 1539001 | NCBI WGS metagenome assembly OCZU01 (sample SAMEA3539306, study PRJEB22396) | soil metagenome | biome: tundra; feature: field; material: soil | place: USA | collected 2010-05 | depth 0.15 m
TCAGATCGCCGTTGAGCGCGGGCTTGGACTTGAGCCCCCACAGGACCTTGCCTACGCGAATCCACATCGGCAGCCATTTGGGAGCGCGCAGCAGCAGCTTGATGTCGGCCTCTTTCAGCCACAGTTCCCGCAGGCCGCTCTGGCTGCGGTCTCCGGCTAGCGCCTTGGCGAGGTAGACGCCGTTGATGCCGCCGGCCGAAGTGCCGGCGATCACGTCCACGACGACGTCTGTGCGGACCCCGTCCCGCTTGGCCTTCCACTCGAGCAGAGCGCGGTAGACGGCCTCGCTCGGCTCGAGCTCGCCTACATCGGCGCCGGCCAATGCCGCGGACGCACGGACCAAGCGGTTGACCTCCTTCGTCGTCCCGTGCATGTAGATGCACAGCGACACGCCGCCGTAGAGCACGAGCGCGAGTCGATGCTCGCGACGTGCAATGGCTGAGCTGCTGCTCGACATTTGGTCTCCCCAGATCGTTTCTAGCTGGCGGAATCCTATACAACGTCAGATCTCACGGGCTGACGGCCCGTCGCCTCGTGAGTCGGTCGCCACAGGCCATCGGGCAGGCACGACTGCTTCCGTGGCGAAGCGGTCGCCGCTACACAGAAGAGCGCAACTGTCGCAAAGGTGGACTCTCGATAGCGCCGACCGAGGATCGGCGGGCACCCGCTTGCCCAGGACGGGTGTCGCGTAATCCTTCGGGCGAGGCGCGTGGCGGCCGGGCGGCGTGGTTGCGATCGCGCCCGGTGTGCCCGGTTCAGCCTGCCACGACGGCGAGCTGGTGTTTGTGGAGCTTCACGAGGTTGTGCGTGGCGGCGATGAGGCGCCATTCGGTCTGCACGGCCGATCTCCCGCGTCTTCGGAACTGCCTCATCCCGCGGTTGTGCTTGGTTTGGCCGAACACGGGCTCAATCATCACTTGCCGTTTTCGGTAGAGGCTGTCGCCGGGGTCGGTCGCGAGCAGGCTGTGCATCCAGGCGTATCGTTCGCCGTTCCATCCGGGCATTTGACCTTTGCGCTTGGGGGAGTCCGGCGGGATCAGGACCGTGATGCCGTCCCGCGGCGAGACGGTCCATCTGCTCGTGGTGCCAGTAGCCGGAGTCCGCGAGCGCCACCCCAGGCGTCGCGGTGACGCCAGAGTCGGCGAGTTCGGTGCGGGCGGCGGCGACCATCGGCTCTAGGTGCCCGAAGTCCGGCGAGTCGACGGTGATCTCCGCCGCGACGATGATCTGCTCCTCGGTCGTGACAAGCTACGCGCCATCTCGACATCCTAGATAGACGCGATATTCTGGTAGATGCCCCTCCCAGAGAACCGCGACTGACGCTTGGCAGCATTGGTGTCCGTGCGACTCGAGTGCCGCCACGCTCACGCCCTCAAGCGCCGCGTAAAGCACCAGGTGCCGCTGCTAGATCATTCCGATTGCCTCCGCGAACATAGGCGTCCAACCACCCCATCGACTGGCCGCGGGGCTCACGGCCTATCCAGAGTGCGTGACGATCAGGACAACGATCGCCGCGCCGCACGCTAGGGCCACGCCGAGCATGATCCCGGCACATGCTGCCCCTCGGTCCTTCTTCTGGGCGAGGTGATGTGCGTCCAACTGTCGCTCCTTCCACAACTTAAGCGTGCGCACGCGGACGGTGATAGCCTCACTCGCCGCGTCTTGGCACGCCTCCAGGAGCTCGGCGGCTGTTGCGTCCAAGGCTTCAGCAACGTCCCGGTACTCGTTTGACTCCGTGGAAAAAAGGGGTTGCTTACCCTCGACTTGAGGGGGTGGCTTACCCTTGACTTGGTCTTTTCGATCTCGCGGTCCGCGCAGTCCTGCCGCTGATGCCGCGTATATGGCGGAGAAGACACTCAGCACGAGAAACACGACCAGAACCACCGCGAGAGCCACATTTACGTGGTTGACCAAACTCGCGGCAGTAGCCGTCAGCGCGGCAACCGCAACAGCGGCCGTGAGAATGCCAGCGGCCTTCGCCTCGGCGCTGCTCCTCCGCGCGTCGTAGAGCGCGAACAGCCCCTGGTACTGATCGATCAGGACATCGAGCGCGTCCTCTCGCGGGTCATTGACTGAGGTCTCCACGGCGCCTCTTTGTTCTCCAGTCGCTGTGCTTGCTCTGTCCGCGAGATGCACATGGTACACAGCTCGCCAACCATACTGATGTCGACGCGGGATCTCGTCGGCTCCGCAATCGGCGCGGTGAGGTTCGTCTCGTCGGAGATCGTGCGCGCCGAACACAAGTCGTCCGTAGCCTTGCGCAGCGGGGTCGAGTCCAGTGCGGAGCGCGCCCGACGGCGCTTCGCCGACCGTGCTGACCATCACGGCGTCGGACGAACACGAGCACCGGCGCGAAACGGCCCGGACACTTCCGCATTGCGTCGCGTAAGCAGGCCCGAGACAACCCTGGGGCGGCACGATCGCGAATCGTCCCGAGCATGCGTCTCGTCTCGGGGCGAAGACGTGCCTGCTTTTGGCGAGGCGCGCGACGTCGCTCGGGACGAGCGCTCGCCCTGCTTTGCTCATCCGGCGGGTATAGCTGGCTTCTGGCTGTGGCGTGCACGCGGCCTTCACTGTTGTCCCCGAGACTCACTCGAAGGTGGTGTCACGGGCCGTCTCCCAGGTCGCAAGATCCCTCCGGACCTGTTCGAGGTGCGCAGCGACGGCGTCGAGGGCATCGCTACCGAGGGGCATCCGTAGCGGTGTGGCATCGGAATCGAGAGCCCTGGATGGCGTTGGCGGCCTTGGGGGATCGCACCCCGGCTAAGCGCGAGCAGCGCGTGGTGGGACGTGCAGAGGGTCTGCTCGCTGGGCCTCAGGTTCGGTGGGAGGGGTTGGGCGGAGCGGCGGGCCGCTGGTGTGAACGTGTCGGATTATTCTCGTGTTATGCAAGCGCCTCTTTTGGTCGCCGTCGCGCAGCCACGGTGTGCAGCGAAGGACATGCACAGCAACGCGCGGGCACATGCCGAGCTGATCCGCAGGGCGCGAGCGCGGGTTGTCATCTTCCCTGAGCTGTCGCTGACTGGCTATGAGCTTGATGCAGATCCGATCGCGCTCGACGATTGCGTTCTGGACAGCATCGTCCGGGCTTGTGAGGAAACGCAGAGCGTCGCGCTTGTGGGAGCGCCGATCCGCGGCTTGGGATCCGGGGCTTACATCGGTTTGCTGCACGTCAGCGCGACGGGCGTCACCGTCGCTTACCGCAAGTGCTTTCTCGGTGGCGAGGAGCCGGCCCACTTCTTGCCGGGCGACGGGCCTGTCGTGATCGAGGTCGACGGCTGGCGTGTCGGATTGGGGATCTGCAAGGACACAGGCGTCGAGCAGCACATCAGCGAGACGGCCGCCCTCAATGTCGACGTCTATCTCGCCGGCCTGGTCCACCTCCCAACCGAGCTGGAGATCCAAGAACAGCGAGCACGACGGATCGCCCAGGCCTGTAACTCCTACGTCGGCTTTGCCAGCTTTGCCGGCGCGACGGGCGGTGGCTTTGATCATACCGCTGGCGTCTCGTCGCTCTGGAGCCCCGCCGGATCTGCGATCGCCCGCGCCGGCACCGGCCCCGACGACTTCGCTCGCGCGACGCTGATCCCCATATAACACCTCCAACCGCCCGATCAGACTGAAGTCTTGACACAAGCACGGACTTCTGAAACGCTCGGCGTGAAGCTTTCGCTCGGCACTGCTCGCATGATCGCTTTTAGCCCTTCGGCCAGGGCGAGCTCGTGATCTAGTTGGCGACATAGCGATCGTCAAGATTCGACTGCTCCCGGCCGCCCCTATCGCGTGGATGCGAGCGTGGCGGTAGGCATCGCCCGTGGCTCCAGACGGCCCTGACACCCTGGCTCGTACTCAATGCAGAAGTCTGCTCTAGCCAGTCCACAGGCGCTTTAGATTAATCTGCTTCTTGCACCCGCCTGGTTTCGAGCGTGATCGTCTCACGGCTCGCTCAGACCAGTGGTTCCTTTTGGAGTTTCGCGAGGTACTGTTCCAGCCCCGTCGCGAAGGCGAGGAGTTCTTTGGCGAACGTTGGGTTCAGGATCGGGGCTAGCGCGGTGGTCGTGTGTGCTGGTGGCCTGGCGGGAAGCGTCCTGAGGTAGGCCCGGATTGTCGTGGTGCTCAGCCCAAGCTGGCGCAGCTTCTTGGAGATTTCGGGGGAGAGCCTGCGGCGGCGGGCGCGCTGGAGTGCTCTCACGATCTGCCGGCTGGACAGCCGTTTGGTTGCCATTGGTGAGCGCAGGAGCGCGCTGCGCTGTGAGGTGAGTACGCTTGCAGCGCGACGGATCTGAGCGGCAAACGCCTTGCCGTAGTTGAGCGTGGCAGTGAGCTGGCGGCCCATCCATTGGACGCTGCCCGCGGCGACGGCGCCCTGGTAGCGCTGGTACGCATCGAGGAATGCCTTGCCTGCCGTCGAGGTTTCGAGCATCGCATTCCCGGTCATGCTCAGCGCGGTCGCGGATCGTGCCGAGACTCCCTTGCCGGCCCTAACGTGGATCTTTCGCAGCCGGATCGGCTTGGACACGTGCTTGTAGCTCGGCGATGGCGGGTCAAGTGAGATCGCGTCGGTGACCAACCCGAAGATATCGACGGCCGCTCCCACTGGGCCGGTGGCGAAGACGCCCACCACTCCCAGCGCGATTGATAGCCCGCTAGCCACCGCCTTCGACGACCCCGCAGAGACGACACACTTCTGGGATTGGTAGCATGCCTGCCACGAACCCACGACTGTACCGCTCCCATTCGCGATGGGACCGCCCATCGCTAGCAATCCGGTGGACGAGCTGTAGTCCAGTGAACCACCAAAGCTAAAGTACGGGAACTGACGACTCCCCGGAAATGGCTGTGGATGGTTGAGTTCTAGTGACGCTAGCCCGACACCCATCCGTCCGTAGAACAGGCCACTGTTCTGGTCCCAGCCCGGAGTCTCGCTCACGAAGCCGGCTCCGCCGAAGCCTCCGGTGGACTGCTGTTGAAACGACGTGATGACAAACTGGCCAAACCCAATTCCGGTGCCGCCCAACGCTTGGCAGTAACTCTGGCAGTAGAAAGAAAACACCCAGCCGCCCTCCGGGTGGAAACTCGTGGGATTAATTAGGCCTCCGGGCAGAAATAGTTCCGCGTTGCCTTCGACCGGGGGGCCGGAACCTTCTTGAGCGACCGCCCGAACTTCATACGCTATCCAAGGTTGCAGCCCCTGAAAACTACAGCCAGGAGAGCACCATGTTTCACTCGATTCCTCGCCTATGTTCGGACCCGTATAGGGATGAGGCTTTGTGGGAATCCAAAGCAGACCCCCGACTTCCCGATACTTAAACCACCACTTCGTGGCTAAAGTTCCACCAGGGGTCGGCGTGACCGTACCTTCAAAAAACGCCCTTTCCCCAGGCCAGTCACTCGGTGTTGGAGAACCCGGAAACTTCGTCACAGCAGATGTCGACACCCCCAGCGACAGCCCAGGACCCACACCCGCCGCCGCATAATGCGTCTTCACCTGCGCAGCCGTTAGAGGGTAGTTGTAGAACGCGACCTCACTCTCCCAACCCGTAAACGGAGCGCATCTACACGCGTCGTCGTTGGCGATCGTAGCGATGTCCTCGCAGCAGTAGTAGGTCGTCGGCTCGGCGACGGCAGTGGCAGCGACTTCGGAGCCGTCAATGTAAAGCCGCAGCTGAGCAGTTTCACGCACGAGAACGATGTGATGCCAGGTGTCATTGCCGTACGTCCCGGGTGATTCGACCGAATACCCCTGCGTGCTAGTGGAATCGAAGGCGCCAGATATATGACCTTGGGGATCTAGGTCGAGATGTAGCCCAAAAGCATGAACGGCGTAGAGAGCGCAGCCGTTACCGTGATAGGTATTGACGCAGTTGGCCGTATCGCTTGCCGACGCCTTAAACCAAGCCTCAACGGTCCAGTTGTTTGGAGGTCGCAGCGACGGATCTGTGTCAAGATTCACGTCACCGTTCCCTTCAAAGCGCATAGAACCGGATCCCGCAAACGGTCCAGGTTCACCGAGCGTAGCGCCGGTGATCTGCCCAGGATTGAGGCCCTCTTGGTCGACTGCCACGCTGCTGCCTGGAGCGTCGTTAAGCCGCCAGTACGAAACTGGGTGATCCGCCATGACGGCCGCGCGGTAGTCCGCCGCAGCGTCGGCCCGGGCTAGCGATGGGGCTACGTAGAGCCCCATCATTGCCACGGCGAACACGAGTACCCGGCCGAGCCTGGTCACAGCACAGGTTCCCGTTGCCGAGATCACCCAACGCTCAGCCATCCTGGCCCTGCCGCTCGAAGCCTTTCCGCTCAGGGTCGCCCTTCGCGCTGCCCACAATGCCACTTAGCGCAGCTACTACCAGCGCGCAACGGTACTGCAATTCTGACCTGGAATACCATACGATCGGTCACTGAGCGGTCCATGCTACTCGATACACAGGAATCCGGTGCGCACTTCCTACCCCCGATCAAGCCTGCCTGCCTTTGCGGAGATGCGGGCGTCTCCGCGAGGATCAACGATGTGCGTGCTTTGGACGAAACTCGATAGCCCCGACTGAGGCCCGGCAGACGCCTCCTTCACCATGGCAAGACGAGCGTCTCGCGGCGCCGAGCACGGACAAGTGCTCATCGTCCACTGCGAAAGCGACTGCCAGCGTGATCCGGGCGTCCGCTTGGCTCGCGAAAGCGAAACTGGACTCCAGTGCTGCCGGCGAGGCGGCTGCGCTTGTCCGGGAGCTTGATGCGGTGTACGTCACCGCAGACTACGCAGCGGCGACATCTCGTGCGCACGTAGCCCTTGTCTGCATCAGGCGCCACGCGTCCGGCTGCGAGCGTCAGTCCAGTCGCGCTGTGGTATGCGCGACTGCCATGTTCCCACCGGCGTCTCTGACGGACGAAGTGATATGGACTTCTATGGCATCGCCGTCGTGGATCAGGTGCTTGAGCTTCCGTAGCGAAGCTCCCGTATGGCGTGTGGCGGCGGGCGCCCGTGGGAGACTATCCGGGCGATGGTCGACGCTCTGCGAAACGTGACCTACGAGGTGGTCGACCGGGTCGCGCGGATCACGCTGAACCGGCCCGAGCGCGGTAATGGCATCACGCGGGGGCTGATCGACGAGCTGGAGCGCTGCGTGGAGCGCGCGGACCTGGATCCGGCGGTCCACGTGATGCTGCTGGCGGGCAATGGCAAGGGATTCTGCGGTGGCTACGATCTCGTCGAGAGTGCCGAGGGTGCTGCAGGCTTGGGCGAGGGGGACCCCGATTCTCCACCGGGCTCGCCATTGGATCCGGCTGTGATGGCCGCCAACCACGATCCGACGGGCACCTGGGACGCGATGGTGGACTACGCGATGATGAGTCGCAACGTGCGCGGCTTCATGTCGCTGTTTTACGCCGGCAAGCCGGTCGTTTGCAAGGTGCATGGGTTCTGCGTCGCCGGGGGCACCGACATGGCGCTATGCTCGGATCTGCTCGTGATCGCCGCCGACGCCAAGATCGGCTATCCCCCGGCGCGCGTTTGGGGCGCGCCCACCACCTCGATGTGGGCTCATCGACTGGGAGCCCAGCGCGCCAAGCGGCTGCTGCTCACCGGCGACTGTCTCTCTGGTGAGGAGGCGCTCGAGTGGGGACTGGCGATCGAGGCGCCACTGCCAGAGCAGCTCGACGAGCGCACCGAGGTTCTGCTCGGGAGGATCGCTCGCCTGCCGGTCAACCAGCTGCGGATGATGAAGCTGCTCGTCAACCAGACACTCCACGCCCAGGGACTGCACGAGACGCAGGTCTTGGGGACGCTCTTGGATGGGATCGCGCGTCACACCGCCGAGGGCTACGACTTTCAACAGCGTGCGATGCAGGCCGGCTTCCGCGAGGCCGTGCGCGAGCGCGACGAGCCCTTCGGGGACCACGGCGCCTCGACATTCAAGGGTTGAGCAGGACGCGTCGGCCGGGACGACGTCGCCCATGTGGCTCACCTGCGCGCTCTTGGCTTTGAACACCACAGCCTGGGTGTGCAACATCAGCCTTGCGGCGTCACGCCAAGACGCTGCGACACCTGTTCTTCTGCGCGCCCGGCCGGATACCCTGCTACGTGTGCGAAACGTTGTCCTGCGCCACTACGCTCGGGCGGGCCTCCACCAGCAACCCCGCCCCGCAGTGCCAGCAGTAAGCCGCGCCGCGGCTGTGGACCGCGCCGCATGAGCGGCACTGTCCGTGAACCCCCGCCTCGGCGGCGCCCAGCAGCCGTTCTACCTCGCCCAGCTCGGCGTCTGCCTTTTGCAGCTCGGCCGCGCGGCGTGAGAGCACGTCGAGGCGGTAGTGGTCTCGGATCGCCATCTCGTAGGTGAGCCCGCCTAGATCCCACGTTAGCCCGGCTACTCGCTCGGCCAGCGCCAGGCGGCGATTGCGTAGCTCGGCGAGCGAACCGCCGGGCACCAGTGCCTGCTCGGCCATCAGCCGCCCCTTTTGCGGCGGCACGATATGGCGGACTCGGCCATTAGCCGCCCGCCTTGAGACGGTGAGGCGCGGCAAATTCGCCCATTAGCCGCCCGTTTCGATCGGTTTGTCGCCCGCGGTTAGCTTTTCGATTTCCTGCTGGTGGGCTTTGCCCTTGGAGTTGCTCAGTTTCTGCAGTGTGGCGGTGCTTGTCTTGACCGGCGCCTTTGGCTTGGCCTTGGCCGTTTCTGCTTCTTTGACTTCTTTGACTTCCTGCGCTTCGGTAGCGGGCGCGGTCTTACTGGTGGCCGTTTTGGATGGGCTCGAGGGCGTTGTGGCGGTGGTAGAGGGCGTAGCTGGAGCGGATGTCGCCGCGGCCGGCAGTGCTCCCTCAATCTTTATTACCGAGGCCGTGGGGACCTTTGCGGGCGCTAGCCAGTGCCCTACTAGCAGTCCTATCAGGCCGCACATTAGGAGTATCGCTATCAGGCCAAATAGGCCCGAGTAGCGACGCAGACGCCCTAGCGCACTGTCGTCTTGGGGTAGCGGCGGCAGATAGCCGGCGGCTGGAGGCGCGAACGTCACGGGCGCGCGGCGTAGCTCGCTCTCGGCTTGCAATACGTCCAGGAAGGCTAGTCGCACCGGCGAGCAGGGTTGGCCGCATGTCAAGCAGTAGCGTTGGTCGGCTAGTACCGTGGCACCGCAGTTCTGGCACTTCGCGCCTTCGCTCTCGGTGGAGGCCTGGATCGGGAAGACGTTCACGCTACGCCTCGCTCGGGACTTGGCAAATCGCCGCCGCTTCCAGCATTTTGACCGTCGATCTCGACGCGTCGCGACGGAACGTCTCTGACCACGATCTCAAGCATCCCGAGGACTCAACCGAAAGCCCCGCGCACGTAGTCGCGGGTGCGCCCGGCGCTCGGCTGCTCGAATACTTGGGCGGCTGTGCCGTACTCGATCATCTCGCCGAGATACATGAAGGCGACCTTGTCCGCCACGCGCTTGGCTTGGGCTAGGTTGTGGGTGACGATCACTACCGCTAGGTCTCGGCGTAGCTCGTGGATCAGCTCCTCGATTACGCTTGTTGAGATCGGGTCTAGCGCGCTGCAGGGCTCGTCCATCAACAGCACCTCTGGGCGCATCGCTATCGCTCGCGCTATGCACAGCCTTTGTTGCTGTCCGCCTGAGAGACGCAGGGCTGGGCGGTCTAGGTCGCCGCCCAGCTCGTCGTAGAGGCCGGCGCGGCGCAGCGCGTCCACTACTAGCGGCTCCAGCTCGCGGCGGCGCGGCTTCTTGCGCGACTGCTCTCGCAGCGCGAAAGCTACGTTGTCGAAGATCGACATTGGAAACGGGTTGGGCTGCTGGAAGACCATTGCCACTCTTGAGCGCAGTGTCGTGTCTTGTAGTGCGTGGACATCCTGTCCGTCTAGCAGCACCGCGCCGGAGCGTGCCGCGGTCGGGGTCAACTCTGTGAGGCGGTTTAGCGTGCGTAGCAGGCTGGTCTTGCCGCATCCGGAGGGACCGATCAGCGCCAGCACCTCGCCTTGATGGATCGAGAGCGACACGGAGTTCACGGCTTGCTTGCCTCCGTAGTAGATGCTTACGTCATCCAGGCGCAGCCGCTCGGGGCCTTGCGCCGCAAGCGCCGATCGAATCGACTCGCGCTCATGGGGCGGCGCCACCGCCGTGGGCTCGCGGTCGAGCACGATCGTGCGCACCGGTGGCACTACGTCGGTGCGCTCAGCCGACACAACGCCTCTGCCCTCAGCCGACACCACGTCCTTGCGCTCAGCAGCCAGAGCGCCCTCGCCCGCAGCTGGCACCGCGCCCTTGCCCGCGGCCGCCACCGCGTCCTTGCGCTCAGCGCTCAGTGGCCAGGGGTCCAGCAACGCATCCTCGGTATCCATCGTCATGTTTTCCATCGAAGTGATGAGATTAGTTGGGAATCGCCCATTTGTCAAAGACGCTCACTCCCCTGGGCGACACCGCTTGAGCGTGCTTGGCGGCTGCCGATGCGACCTACGGCCCCATTTAGCGCAACGACGAATAGCAGCAGCACGAATGCCGCCGCGTAGGCCTTGCCGGGCGCCTTGCCTTCGCCCGCCGGTGAGTTGTCGTAGATGAAGCTCGTTAGCGTCGTGCCCGTCCCGCGCAGGAAGCCGACGATCGGCGCCGAGCTGGCCGGTTCGTTGCGCGGCACGGCGTTGGCGAGGATGATCACGACGATCGCCGTGTCGCCGATGATGCGACTGACGCCTAGCGTCACCCCGGTCGCGATGTTCGAGCGCACGCTCGGGATCAGCACGCGGCGAATCGTCGCGATGCGTGTCTTGCCGAGCGCGAAGGCGGCCTCTCGCAGGTGTGCCGGCACGGCTTGCAGGCCGTCGCGGGTGGCGGCGTATAGCGGTGGTAGCGCAATCAGGGACATCATCGTGCCGGCGGCGATGAACGATGTGCCGGTCACTACACCGCTTTCAGATGTGCTTGAGAGCGGACCGAGCACGCCCAGCTGGAAGACGGCCAGGCCGAAGATCGCGATCACGATGTCCGGCGTGCCGGCGACGATCTCGATCGAGGACTCAACGACGCGCGCGAGCCAGGAGGGACGGCCGTACTCGACGATCCACGCGGCGCTGCAGACGCCGAGTGGTACCGCGATCGCTAGTCCGATCGCCGTCAGCGCGGCCGTGCCCACCAACGGATCGAGAAAGCCGCCCGCGCCTTCTTGGCTGACCGCCGCCTGCGGGCGCGTTAGGAGTAGCTCTGGTCGCAGGTATTGAAAGCCTCTCACGCCCATGTAGAGGACGATGGCGCCCGTGATGAGGCATAGCCCGAGCCCGGCCGCCCATGCCGCTAGGAAGATGATTTGATCGAGTAGCCGCCAGCTGCGCATCGAGGAGCCGCGTCCTCGGGTCGCTCGCGGCGGTAGCGATGGGGCGGGCTCGAGGCTTGGGGTGGTTGCGAGCGTGCTCATAGGGCAACCTCTCGTGCGCGTCGAGTGGCGTTGCTCATTACTTGACCTGGTACTTGCGCAGTGGCTGCTTGATTAGGTATGAGCCGAGCGACAGCGCTATCGCCGAGAGGAGCAGTAGCAGCGCGATGGCATACAGCGTGGAGTTGAGCGCCGGCGAGCCTCCGAAGCCTTCGCGGTTGTCGACGATCAGGCTTGCCATCGTGCGCAGCGGCTCGTACAGGAACAGCAGCGGACCGTGGTCGAGGTTGGGCGTGAACGAGCGTGAGCCAGAGACCATCGAGATCATCACCGCCTCGCCGAGCGCGCGGGCACAGGCGAGCGCGGCCGCCGCCACGATCGCCGGGCGGATCGCCTTCAGGCTTACCGCTAGCGTCGCTCGCAATCGGTGTACCCCGAGCGCCATCGCACCCTCGCGCCACGCCACTGGGACGCCGGCCAGCGCCTCGCTTATCAGGGCGACCATGATCGGCGTAATCATCACCGTGAGGATCGTGGCCGCCACGAGCAGGCTGGCGCCGGTCAGCTCGACGGTATTTTGCACCAACGTCCTCTCCGCCTCTGTGACTAGGCGATTGCCCACGAAAGTGACAAGCACGAGTACACCGATCAGCCCGTAGATGACCGATGGCACCGAGGCGAGCAGTCGCACGACGGGGATCATCAGCCGCCGCAGTCTTGCCGGGGCGAACTCGACGATGAAGATCGAGGAGAGCAGCGCTAGTGGCAGAGCTAGAGCTAGAGCGATCGATGTGGTGAGCAGCGTGCCGTATATGACCGGCCAGATCCGCACGTGATAGGCCGAGGCTGGCGGATGGGCGCTCCCTCCGACCATCCCTTCGAGCTGGCGATCGAGGTTGCCCCCGGAGCCCAGCCAGCTGAGTCCGTT
>OCZU010002293.1_pt1 | contig 12274 bp, 8 predicted proteins | sample 1539001 | NCBI WGS metagenome assembly OCZU01 (sample SAMEA3539306, study PRJEB22396) | soil metagenome | biome: tundra; feature: field; material: soil | place: USA | collected 2010-05 | depth 0.15 m
AGCGCGGGAACTCGAGGATCCGGAACTGTTTGTGCTGGTACGGCCCGAACTCGGTACCGAAGTAATCGAGACCGGCCTTCGTGGCCGTGATCATCCTGTCCAGGTTGTACTCGTGGCCGGGCTGGTAGTAGATCTCGATGGCGACGTCGTTCCAGCGGTCCTTCTTCACGGCGTAGCGCGCGGACTGGAACGCGAAGAAGTTGAGGATAGGACTGTCCATCTTGTACTCGAAGTACCGGCGGCCGTTGTCCGTCCATTCGCGCTGCAGATAGCCGGGCGCGATCGCCAGCTGGTCTGCTTCGGTGCCTATCGTTGCCTCGAACTCGATGAAGTCGGCATCGGGTGCCAGGCCATTCTCGGCCAGGCCGGCGGGATCGTCGCGATCGCGCATTCGCTCCTTCGGCGCCAATCCGAATTTCTTGCGGTCCTGGTCGGTCGCGAGCTCACCGCGCTCCTGATAGCCGATGAACGGTAACACCGTGCGGCCGTTGACGAATGACCCGTTGTAAACGACGTCGGTGTTCGAACCGGAGTTCGTGAATCCGACGGTCGGAAGCTCGAGGTCAAAATCAAGCTCGGTGGTCGCTCCGGGCGGGAGCGGAGTGGCCAGTTTGTAGCTGCGAAGGCCTACCTTCACGTCGTCCGTGACCAGCTCCGCCGGCACCGCGAAAGCGAGAGCGTTGATCTTCAGTCGATCACTCTCGAAGAAAAGCAGGTGGATAGTCTCGACCGGCATCCCGGAGCGGTTCTCGACGCCGTAGCGCCCCTTCATCCGGACCCGCTGTTCGCGCGGGTAGAGATCGACAGCGACCTTGACCGCGGTGATCTTCGGCTGCGGGTCGGTCGCCAGTTTCTTGTATTTCTTCTCGTAGTCGGCCAGCCGCGCCTCGCGGTCGAAGTTGGTTTTGTATGAATTCAGCACGTCGGTGTTGTAGAAGATGAATCCGCCCAGCGCGGCCATGGCGATGGCGCCAGCGACTGCAACGCCCGCGACCCGTCCGGTGAAGCGCGCGCGTGCGACACGAAGTCGCCCTCGCCAGTCGGCCGTGCTGCCGCGCACCCAGAAAAGGTACGCGAGCGCGACCAGCAACAACGCTGCGGATGCCCAGTACGCCTCGAAGACGCGCACGCGAACGAGGAAATGGCCGAAGCCATTCATGTCCGAATAGGTGAAGCCGCCATTGGCAGGGTACCTGTACAAGCCGCGTTCGAAGCCGAGCAGGTCGGCAAACGTGAAGGCGATGAAGTAGACGATCATCACGAAATGACCGAGGTACTTCTGATTGACCAGCGAGTGCACCGTCAACGCCAGCACGCAAATCAGCCAATAGTCCACCAGCTCGAGCCCGAACAGCCATTTCATGTAAAGACCGAGCTCGTAGTGGTGATAGCCCTTCGCCGCCTGGATGCCGATGCCGCATAACATCAGCACTGCCTGCAGCACGACCGGAACGAGCATCAGCGCGAGAAGCTTCGCTGCGAAAGGCAGCCAAGTGGGGATCGGCAGCGCGTCATGGATCTGATCGAGGCGGAAATCACGCTCGCGCCAGGTGAGCTCGCCGGCGTAGAACGTCACGATCACCAGCATGAACGCGGCGAAGGTACCCGACAGCAGTTCGAGCATCTGGTACGTCACGGGCCAGGTATTGGTGCCGAAGATGCTGCCGGTGGTAGTGCTGGTGGTGATGAAGAACAGAATCCCGGCCAGGGTGATGACGCCGAAATAGATGTTCTTCACGGTCTCGCGGAAATTGAGCCAGATCATCCGCGGCAAGAGGCGCCACGCGTCGGTCGGTGCGGGGTCCACCGCAAGCGCCCGCACCGGGCTCGGTAGCTCGGGGGCACTCTCCGCGGCCGCCGCGCGCCGGCTCTTACCCGATGTTCCCGCCTGCGCGAACGCGAAGCGGTGGCTGCAGAAACCGATGATTACCGCGCCGATCGAAAGCCAGAGCAACCGGTTCCACAAGAGCAGGCCTTCCAGCGGCACGAGCCGCGTGTTCTTTTCACTGATCGACCAGTATTCGGTGAGGCGCGACGTGGCGACTTGTCCGAAGGGATCGATCATTGCGCCAAGTGTCTTGTTGTCCATGTTGCGCAGGAGCCCCTGCGCCGCGAGATAGCCGATCAACATGACCACGCTGCCAACGTACACGGGCAGCATCCGGCGCGTCAGCGCACCGGCGCAGAAAAAGATGCCTCCCAGCACTACCAGGTTGGGCAGAACGATGGTGAAGTACGGCACGATGTACGGGGCGAGCCGAAGCGGACCGACGCGGTCGGGATCGATTCCAGGCAGGAAAAGGCCTGCTGCGCCGCCGATCGCGATGCTCGACAGGACGATCATCAGCACCGCGATCGCGCCAAGGAAGCGCCCGGCGAGGTAGTCAGTCTTGCGGATCGGCGAGGTGAAAAAGAAATGCTCGGTTCGATATTCGAAATCCTGCTGCACCGCGCGGCCCATGAGCGCGGCAATCACCGTCAGCCCGAACATTCCCAGGAAGGACACGGTCTGCGAGATCGCGTAGGGCGAGTTGATCCAGATCTTCCCGCTGCCGAACGACACGATCGCGCCTTGGATCGACCCGCCCGCAGCGGCGACCCAGAGCATCGCAAGCGCGAAGAAGATCGCGAAATAAACCCACGTCGAGATGCGCTTCGTCCGGGTCTTGAATTCGAACGCCGCGATGGTCAGCAGATTCTTCAAGCCGGTATCCCGAGCGCAGCGGAGCTCTCCTGCGAACTGTCGAGCAGGCGGCCGGCAATGGCAGCAAAATAGACGTCTTCGAGCGTCGCGTCGATCGATGCAAAGCCCTCGCCGGGCGGGCTGTCACCTACGACGTTGACGAGCGTCCTGCCCGCGACCAGCCGCGTCGAGATCACCGGATACGCGGCCTTCGCCGCGTCGAGCTCGGATCTCGCGATCGCCTTCTGCCACACGCGCCCTTCCAGCGCGCGGGTGAGCTCGAGCGGACCGCCGGTCAGCAACACCCGGCCCTTGTGAATGATCGCCATCCGCGCACAGAGGTCCGACACGTCCGAGACGATGTGCGTCGACAGGATGACGATGACGTTTTCGCCGATCTCGGCGAGCAGATTGTGGAAGCGGACGCGCTCCTCGGGGTCGAGTCCTGCCGTCGGTTCGTCGACGATGATGAGCCGCGGATTGCCCACGAGCGCCTGAGCGATCCCGAACCTCTGCCGCATGCCTCCGGAATAGCTGCCGAGGGCTTTCTTGCGAACGTCATACAGGTTGGTCTGCTTCAGGAGCGTTGCCACGACCTCGCGCCGCTGCGTTTTGTCCGCCAGGCCTTTGAGCCGTGCGAGGTGGTCGAGCAATTCCTCCGCGGAGACCTTAGGATAGACCCCGAAGTCCTGCGGCAGGTAGCCAAGCGTGCGACGTACCGCATCCTTGTCGCGCAGCACGTCGATCGTGCCGAGGCGCACCGAGCCCGCATCGGCTTCCTGCAGCGTGGCAAGTGTCCGCATCAGGGTCGATTTTCCGGCGCCATTGGGTCCGAGGAGCCCGAACATTCCCGTCGGTATCGTCAGAGAAACGTCCGACAGCGCCTGCACGCCGTTGGAGTAGGTCTTGGAAAGACCGGCAATCGTCATTTCGAAGGGCATTGGGAATCCTCGACGTAAAGGGCAGCGGGCGCGTTGCAAGCGGGCATTATGGTGTCAGGCGACCAACGAGGGGAAATTCCATCGCAGCATCCACCCAAGGCCCGATTGCCGCGCAATCGGGCTTTGATGCTTCCGTCCGACGATCTGGATTCGTTTTTCAAGATCTGGCGCCGCGGCGAACCTTATGGCAACCTCCGGCACGACACGACCCTTGCGCTTCCGAAGAAGGATTGCGGCGACTCGAACGCCGTCAACGACCCATGCCCGACGTCACCGATGAGAGCGAGCTCGACAATCCGGTTTGGTCATGTCTGACCACGCGGCACGCGCATCTGGCGCGAGGCGGCCCGCTCGCGGCGCGCTATCCGGTCGAGTTCTCACCCTTGGGGGGAATACCGGCCGGCGCACCGGACAACGTCGAGGCATTGCAGGCGTTGGTCGGCGTAGGCGAAGACCTGTCGGTCGCCGGCGCGCATGTCCCCGAAATGCCCTCGAACTGGGAGACGCAGCACCGCCTTCGCATCGCGCAAATGATTCGCCGCGAGCAGGCATCGTTGCCGGAAGGCGGCGCGGAGATTTCGGTTCTCTCGGCGGCTGACATCGGCGATATGCTGGCACTCGTCGACCTCACCCACCCCGGACCGTTTCGCAATCGTACGATCGAACTCGGAACCTTCGTGGGCATTCGCCAGCACGGGCGGCTGCTGGCGATGGCCGGCGAACGCATGTGGGTCGGCGAGCACCGTGAAGTCAGCGGCGTCTGCACTCACCCGGAAGCCCGGAGATGCGGCTTCGCGTGTGCGCTGATGGGGCACGTGATCAATCGAATGCTGCGCGCGGGCCAGATTCCCTTCCTGCACGTCGACAGCAGCAATGAGCGCGCGATCGCCTTATACGAGAGGCTGGGTTTTGTCCGTCGCGCGACATTTCCACTCGTCCACGCCAAGAGGATCCGTTAGCGCCGGGCGGTTCGCCGCCAGGCGATGTTCTGCTCAACCCAACGCGGCGAGAAGGCTTTTGGCTTCGTCGAGCTCCGCTGAATCGAGGCCCGCGGCCGACGCGCCGCAGATCGACCTTAGGCGTTCGCGAGCCTTTTCCGGTTGCCCGTTTTGTTCGAGCAGGCGCGCAAGCGCCGTCACCGCGCGCCACTCCAGCGCGACTGCGCCGTGTTGCTTCGCGAGCCAGGCCGCATGCTCGACGCGCGCAATCGCGTCATCGATCGCGATCTGTTTCGATTGCAACATGACTTCCGCCTGAAGTCGCACGACTTCCGGTCGGTACCATCCTACCCGGGTCTTTTCCGAAACCTCGATCGCTTCCGACAGAAGTTCCAGCGCGCGGCCGTTGTTGCCGACCTGAAGATGTGCTTCTGCTGCCAACGCCAGAAGCATCAGCGAAATGCCAACGTGTCCGGTCGCTCGCTGCGCTTTGAGTCCGTCGTCAACCAGCTTGAGCCCGAGCTCGGTGCTGCCCTGAGCTGTCCGCGACACGCCCGACAAGACCAGGCCCGATCCCATCCATTGGGGAAAACGGTGCTTCTCCGCGACCGCGATCAGCTGTTCCGCGCGAGCCTGTGCGGCGACGTGGTCACGAACGTAGTGCAGAACCTGAAGGGAAAACAGATATGCGGTCGACAGGCTAAACACATGCTCCAGCTCCTGTGCCAGAGATACTCCCGATTGCGCGAGCCTGAGCGCCTCTGCGGTATGCCCCGTCGCCCATGCAGCGTTGGCTCCGAAATTGTATGCGCACACGCCAGGGTCGTGACCCCCATACAAATGCTTGTGATGACGATGGCGGCCCCGATCGTAGAGGCGAATGCCCTCCAGCGTGTCCGCGCGTGCGATGGAGACATCACCCAGAAAGAAGAAATTGGTCCAGCGCGAGTGATGCGCCTGCAGGACATATCCGTCGTCGCCCAGCTTGCGACTGAGCATGACGAGATCTTCGGAACGCCGTGAGGCCTCGATCAGTTGTCCCTTGGCGTTCTGGCTCTTGTACAACCAGTCACCCCACATTGCCGCGAAGCGCTCGGTCGTTTCGCCGAGCGTCTCAGCCAGCTCACACGCCCGCGCGTAGTTAGTGCCCGTGTCCTCCGCGCCCATGCCCTTCCCGGCGATCAGCGCCGGGCCGATCGTTACCCGCAACGCGAGCTCGGTGGCGGCACGTGTCTTCGAGTCGGGAACGAGCTGGATTTGTTCCAGCGCCTCGCGCAGATGCGCAATGGCTTCCTCATAGCCGGAGCGAGCCACGGCGAGCTCGCCGGCCTGCTGCCAGAACGGCACCGCGGCGTCCGGCATCATGGCGCGGCTGTAATGGTGGGCCACCAACTCCGGCCGCGATTGGGCCACGTCCGGAAAATGCGCAACGTACGAATGCGCGACTCTCTGATGGTGCTGCTGGCGAGCGCTCTTCAACAGCGTGTCGTAGGCGGCTTCCTGGATCAGCGCGTGCTTGAACACATAGTGTGATCGGGGTGGAATCCCGCTCTGTTGGATGATATCGGCCTGATTCAGCGCGGCCAGCTGTTCCTCGAGCTCGGCTTCCGGAATATCGCACACCGATTGCAGGACGGGATAATCGAATTCGCGACCGAGTACTGACGCGAGTTGTGCAACTGCCTTGGCTGCGCCGAGCCGATCCAGCCGCGCGGTCAGCGAGTCCCGGAGCGTCGATGGAACCTCGAGTTGAGCCGTCTGCCCATTGGCGAATTCGAGCTCGCCGTCGCGTTCCACGACCAATCCGGATGTCAGAATCGCCTTGGTCAGCTCTTCGACGAACAACGGTACGCCGTCGGTGCGACGAACGATCTCGTCGATGATGCGCGACGGCAGTGCCTTGCCGCCGGTGATGCCTCGCGTCACCGACACTACCTGCTCAGGCGAAAGCCTCGTGAGTGCGATCATGGAAATCTGCCCGTGCATTGCCCACGTCGGAACAAATTCCGGTCGGAAAGTCAGCACCACGAGCACCGGCAGTTCGGCGATCCGCTCGAGCAGCATGCCCAGCAATTCGCGCGTCGATGCGTCGACCCAATGCAGATCCTCCACGACTACCACCAGCGGATGCCTTTGCGCGTCGGCATGGAGCCAGGCAATGAGCGCGTCGAGGGTCCGGCGCTTCCGCTGCGCGGGGGCGAGATCGCTCAGGGTCTGGATGTGCTCGTCGCCGAGCCCCAAGAGCGAACCGATGAGCGCATAGGTCGTGTCGTCTCCAATACCCGCGTCGCTCAAGACCTGCCGCAATGCAGTGGCGCGGTCGGGGGGCAGTGTTGCCCCCTGCGCCTCGATCGCCCGTTCGATGAGGTCTCCCTATGATTGGATGGAGCGCGCTGTTTTGATAGAACGGCGAACAATGGATAGTGCGCCATGTGTGGCCCTCGGCCGAAGCGTGCTCGCGCACCGCGCCCAACAGCCGCGATTTGCCGATCCCGCCCTCCCCGGACAAGAGCACCGCCTGTCCCTGGCCACGCTGCGCCATTTCCCATCGCTCCAGCAAGTGCCGAAGCTCCATTTCGCGGCCAACGAGGGGCGCAGCCTGACGGTCCGGCCGCTGCTCCGCCTTCGACTCGATCGTTCCCAGAACGGAGTAAATCTCGGTATCCGTCGCCACGCCTTTCAAAGCTCTCGCACCCAGGGCGCGCACCTGAAAGCGGTCGCCCACCAGCCCAAGCGTCGCCGCACTGATGCATACGCCGTTCGGCGGAGCTTCCGCCTGGATGCGCGCGGCCAGGTTGGGGGTCTCGCCGATCGCGTGGTCTATGTTTCCGCCACCGGCATCCATTGCGCCGACGACCACGAGGCCCGTATGGATCCCGACGCGCGCTTCGATGCCTGTTTCACCCTTCGCTCTGCGTGCTTCGCCGAGCCGGCGCACGCCGGCAACGATGCCGAGCGCCGCCCGGATCCCGCGCTCGGCATCGTTGTCGTGCGCCGTCGGGTACCCGAAAAAAGCCGCTGCCCCGTCGCCGATATACTGGTTAATGTTTCCGCCGTAGCGGGTGACGCAGTCGTTGCAAATGCCCTGATACGCGCGAAGCACATCACGGAATGCCTCGGGGTCCAATCGTCCGGCGAGTGCGGTTGAACCAACGACATCAGCAAACAGAACCGTGAGCTGCCGCCGCTCTCCATCCGCTGAGGCGCTCGCGCGTTTCTTGGCCGGTGAATCTTCCCGCGCGGCGGGTGTTTCCGGGCCTTCGAGAAAGGGCGCGCCGCAGGTGCCGCAGAACCGGGCGTCCGGATAAGCCGGCGCACTGCATTTGGAGCAGGACTTATCGGCCTCGCACCGCAGGATTCGCAGAAGCGCTGCCCGAGTCGGACTGCTTCGCCACACTTCCGGCATTTCATCGCATCGACTCCGCATCCATCAGCGTACGTTCACGACCAGCCACACCGCCGCCACGCACGCGGCAAACAGCACGATTGCCTTGACGCTGTTCGCGCCATCGCCGGTTGTTGCTGCATGCGTAACCGGCAGCGTCTTTGCTCCATCGAGCATCGGCGTGATGAGGTTCTCCTTCAGCGCAATCAGGTAGAACATCACGGCACCGATATGGGCGGTCGCCAGTGCGCCCACGATCCACGCGTTCCGCCGGTGGAAACTGCTGAGCGTGTCCGAGAGATCCTTCGTGATCAACCGCACAAGAGGCCCGTCGGTCAGCACGTCGTCGTTGGTGAAAAGTCCCGTTGCGGTCTGAAACAGGAGCGCGAGCAGCAACGCGACCACCATCCATCCACCGAGGGGATTATGCCCGGCGTGGACCTCGCGCGGCGGCGCGAAAATAGAGCGTGCATAGAAGACGACCGCGCGCGGTCCTCGCACGAAGCTCGAAAATCGGGCGTAGCGCGATCCCACGAAGCCCCACACGACGCGGAAAATGACGAGCGCCAGCATCGCTTCGCCGGCGCGCATGTGCCACACCATCGCTTCGTCGCCAATCTTGGCGCTGGTGAGGAGCGCAATGAGCAACAGCACCATCGCCCAATGCACGATGCGAACCGGCCAGTCCCACACGTGTACCGCTACCGGGTCGGCCAAGCCTCCCGCGTCCGTCGCCATCACCTTCTCCGGTTGCGCTAGTGAAACTGAGTCGCTATGCTTTTTATTCCGCCGAGCAGCATCTCCACCGCGACCGCCGTCAGCACCAGCCCCATCAGCCGCTCGAAAGCGCGCACCGCTCGCTCGCCCAAAAGGCGCTGCAAGCGGCCGGCAGCGAGCAGCACGAGCGTGGTGACCGCCATGGCGCCGGTAAGCGCCGCGGCCCATGCGCCGAGCTGCTCCGGATCGCGCGAGCCCATCAGCATTACCGTCGCCAGCGCGGACGGACCGGCGATCGCCGGGATCGCTAACGGTACGATGAACGGTTCTGCGTCGATGGTGTCCCCGAAGATGCCTTCCGGGTGCGAAAACACCATCCTCAGCGCTATCAGAAACAGGATCACGCCGCCCGCGATCGACAGCGAGGTCTCCGACAGGTGCATCAGCGCGAGAAACATATGGCCGCCGAACAGAAACGCCAGCAGCACCGCGTAGGCGATCAGGCATTCGCGCAAGACCACGCGCATGCGCCGCGTAGCCGGCGTCGCGTGAAGGGCACTCACGACCACGGGCACGTTGCCGAAGGGATCGATTACCAGGATCAGCAGTATGGTGGCGGAAAGCAGTTCTGATTGCATCGCTGCAGCACAGCCTTACGAGAGGACGGCGCAGTATATCGCCTCTCGAACCTGCCATCCGGCCTACAGCGCGAGGCGACACCAGACTCGTACCGGTGCGTGCGAGGTAGCGGCTAATGCAGCTTCACGCGCGGCTCTATGCGCCGGCGCAGGAAACGGCCGACGGTGTCGAACGCAACACGACCGTAGCCATAAATCGAGAGCTGATGCATCTTGTAAAGCGAAACATACATCCAGCGCGCAATCAGCCCCTGGATCAACATGCTGCCTCCGATCAGCCGGCCCATCAGGTTGCCGACCGCGGAGAGCTCGCCGAGTGAAACGAGCGAACCGAAATCGCGAAAGCGAAACGCCGGCAATGGCTTGCCCGCCAACCTTGCAAGGATGCTGCGACTGAGGAATGACGCCTGCTGGTGAGCAGCCTGCGCCCTCGGCGGCACCAGCCTGCCCTCTTTCCCCGCGCCGGGCCACGGGGACGCGGCGCAATCGCCGAACGCGAAAATGTCCGGGTCCCGCGTCGTCTGCAGCGTTTCGGTCACTACCAATTGATTCAGACGATTGACCTCGAGACCGTCGAGCGACGCCAAAATGGCGGGTGCCTGGATGCCCGCAGCCCAGACAACCAGATCCGCAGGCAGCAAACTTCCGTCGGCGGTATGCACTCCGCCAGCATCGACGGCCGTCACGCGTTCCGCGGTGCGCACGGAGACGTCGAGCCTGGCGAGAAGCTCGGTCGCGGCCTCGGCGATGTGTTCGCCGAGCTGCGGCAGGATGCGCGGCGCAGCTTCGAGCAAGGTCAGGCGGATGTCCTTGGACGGGTCGAGCTTGTCCAATCCGTAGCCGACGTGCGCACGGGTAGTCTGGCGGATCTCCGCCGCGAGCTCGACGCCGGTGGCGCCGGCGCCGATGATGACGATGTCGACGTGCGCGATCCTGCCCTGAGCCGCCTCATCGTCAGCGCGAATGCACGCGGCCAGCAATCGACGGTGAAAGCGGTCGGCGTCGATCGCGGTGTCGAGAGAAATCGCGTTTTCGGCAACACCCGGCACGCCGAAGTCATTGGTCGTACTGCCGACGCAAAGAACCAGCGTGTCATAGGGCAGGACTCGCGCGGGCAGCATCAACTTGCCCTCGTCGTCGTCGACTTCCCCCAGGGCCAGCTTCCGCTGCGCCCGGTCGAGCGCGACCATCGTGCCCTGCCGGAAACGGAAGTGATGCCAGAACCCAAGAGCCAGGTAATCGGCACCGTGCGCATCCGCATCCATCCTCCCCGCCGCGACTTCATGCAGCAAAGGCTTCCACAGGTGCGTCTCGAAGCGATCGACCAGCGTGACATCCGCGCGCCCCTTTCGTCTGTCGCCAAGCTTGTCGCCGAGTGCCGCCGCCAACGGGAGGCCGCCGGCGCCGCCACCGACGATGACGATCCGATGCACCTGCGCAGAAGTCGTCTCCGTCATGTCAGAGCCCGCGCAACGTCCTCGCGTGTCGCGCTCCGACGACGCAAGTGCCTGTCGACGGGCCACTGAACATCCTCACCGATGTTCGTTTGCTCACTTGGGCGGGCTGCCGAATGACCCGGCAATGCGTTTTATCGCCGCTGCTTGCGTTTTGAGGGCGTAGTCGAACAGCGCCAGCCGCTGCCCCATCAACTCGCCGCTGAGCGAAGCATGGTCGGCTGGCTCGAGCTTGAGAAACGCTTCGGCCTCGCCGGTATCGACGCAGATCTTCATCCCGGACTTTCTCGCGATGTGCATCATCGCCGCATTTTCGGCCAGGCAATGCATGTACATTCGCATCACAAACCTGTTGCGGGCGTGCTCGATCGCGCGCGCGAACAGCGCGCTCCCTATGCCCCGCGAGCGGTGTCCGGGAAGGACCGAAACGCCGAGCTCCGCGCCATCTGCACCGAACGCAACATGCGCGGTGGCGGCGAGTCCCAGATCTTCTTCATAGACGCCGAACACAGCGTCTCTGTCGAAATCGATGCGCTGGACGTATGCCGCGATCGCCTCCGGACCAAGGGGAGCGCCGAAGCGCAGACGAATGTCCTCCGCATCGAGACGCAGAAAGTGATCCAGCAATTTCGGACGTGCGGACTCGGTAAGGCGGTGAACGTGGATGGTACTCATTCCGGCCCCGGTTCCACCACCGACGCGCCGCTGCGCAGATCCGCCCAGCAGCAGCGGCGGGCGCCCAAAAATCGGGCAGGATCAGCGCTTGGAAGGACAAATGCCGTACGAGGATTCATTGTGCGCGCGGTGGCCGAAGTGCCATTCATTCTACCGCGCCACGAGGTACAAGGCGGCGCGGTCGCGGGTCGGGCGCTGCGCGGTTGCGCGCCGCACGATTCGGCGGCATGCTATCGACATGAGCCGAGCTCTTGTTCCTGATGCCGTCGAACGTTACCTCGCCGTCGAAATATCGCGCGAGACCCCTTTGCAAGCTCGTCTTCGCGAGGAGACGTCGCATCTCCGCTTTGCCAGCATGCAAATCGGCGCCGACCAGGGCGTGCTGCTGGCCATGCTCGTGCGGTCGCTCGGAGCTCGCCGCGCGATCGAGATCGGCACCTTCACCGGCTACAGCGCGCTGGCCGTCGCGTCGGCTTTGCCCGTCGATGGCAAGCTGATCTGCTGCGATGTCAGCGACGAGTGGACGAGCATCGGCCGCAAGTACTGGCAGGAGGCGGGAGTCGCGGATCGCATCGAGCTCAGGTTGGCGCCGGCAACCGAGACGCTTGGCGCGTTGATTCGAGACGGCGGCGCCGGAACATTCGATTTTGCCTTCATCGACGCCGACAAGCCGAACTACGACGCGTATTACGAATCGTGCCTGACGCTGTTGCGCCCGGGTGGGATCATCGCGCTCGACAACATGCTTTGGTCCGGCAAGGTCGCCGATCCGAACGTACACGACGCTGACACCGACGCGCTACGAAGCCTGAATGCGAAAATCCGCGATGACGCGCGCGTCGA
>OCZU010002294.1_pt1 | contig 12273 bp, 8 predicted proteins | sample 1539001 | NCBI WGS metagenome assembly OCZU01 (sample SAMEA3539306, study PRJEB22396) | soil metagenome | biome: tundra; feature: field; material: soil | place: USA | collected 2010-05 | depth 0.15 m
CGAGCACCGACCACGACTTCGGCACCTCGACATTTTCCTGCTTGAAAATCACCTTACCACTGTCGTCGGTGATCTCGGCGGTGCGTTGGTCCCATTCAATCTGGTCGAACGGCTTGATTTTATCATCACTGAAAACGCGTTCAATGCGCAGCGACTTCTGGGATTCGGATCTTTCAGGTTTCATGGAACGGGTGGTGGAAATTTTTTTGTTCCGGCGGCCGGCGGCTTGGGGAGCCGGCGCCGAAACATCTTCACGGGCATCAATCATGGTAAACTCCGGGTTAAATTTTCAGAACCTATCCGGAAAGTTTCAAGCGAGACAGAAACTTACCGGGACAAAAACGGTCAATTTCCAAGAAAAACGAGCTTTTCCTCAGAACTGAAGCTCCCCAACTAATTGGGGAACGGCGGCCATCATGCTACCACCGGTTGTATTTTTCAAGAAAATTTTACAAAAAAGTTACGCGACTGATATTCCCAAATGAAATCAATGCGATTTCCGCTTCAGCGTTGGAAAACTGACAACTTATTCGCCGGTGGGAACAACTTCAGCGCGATTTTTTCTTCGGCTTGCGCGAATATCTTTCGTGCCGCGCCGCCCGATATGCGTCCATCCGGCCCGCCAGATTTTTGTTGGACGGCTTGGGTTTCCGCACCGATTCAACCGTCTTCGGACGCGCTTTCGGCACAAACGTGATGGGGCAGCCCTCGTAGCCGAACGCGCGGCGCATTTCGCCCGCCAGATATTTTTTATAGGGATTGGAAAATAGCTCGTCGCGGTTGACGAACAGCAAAAACGCCGGCGGCGATTGTCGCACCTGCGTGGCGTAATAAAATTTCAGCCGGTGGCCGGCATCGCTGACCGGCTGGCGTTTTTCAACGGCGTCGTGCAACGTGCGGTTCAAGATCGCCGTCGGGACTTTCTGCTGCAACTGCGCGGCGACGTAGCGCACCGCTTCGAGCAACCGATCCAGATGAAAACCGGATTTGGCGGACGTGAAGATCACCGGTGCATAGTCGAGGAAGAATAATTTTTCCTGCACCCACTCGCCGAATTCGCCCAGCGTGGTCATTTTTTTGGGCGCGGAACGGTTTTCTTTTTTCTCGCGCGCAATGATTTCTTCCTTGCGCTTCTCGCGAATATCTTTCTCGAACAAATCCCATTTGTTCACGACCAGAATGCAGGCGCGGCGGCCTTCGACGATGCGGTCGGCGATTTTTTTGTCCTGTTCCAGAATGCCGGCCTCCGCGTCCAGGACCAGGATCGCGATATCGCAGCGCGCGATGGATTCTTCCGAGCGTTGGACGCTGAAAAATTCCACGGAACCGTCAATGCTACGCGTCTTGCGGATGCCCGCCGTGTCCACGAGCACATATTTTTCGCGGCCGCCCCCGGTCTCGACCTCAAACGGCACGTCCACCGAATCCCGCGTCGTGCCGGGAATCGGGCTGACGATGACGCGCTCGGATTGCGTGAGCGCGTTGATGATGGACGATTTGCCGACGTTCGGACGGCCGACAATCGCCAGCCGCAACGGGCCTTTTTTTCGCCGCACCGGTGCCAACTCTTCGCCTTCGACAGGCACAGGAATTTCCGTGTCACTTGTCACTTGTCCCTCGTCACTCTGCACAGGCAGATAAGCCGTCGCCGCATCCATCAAATTTTGAATCCCTTCGCCGTGGATCGCGCTGACCGGAAACATTTTCTCGAACCCGAGCCGCGAGAATTCATCCAGGTTCTTTTCCGCGAGGCTCGTGTCCACCTTGTTGATCGCCACCATCACGGGCTTGCCGCTGGCCCGCAATTTTTGCGCAACCTCACGGTCCAGCGGCACGACACCTTCCTGCACGTTGACCACCAAAATAATCGCGCTCGCCGCGTCAATGGCGATTTCGACCTGCGCCAACGCGGCCTTGACGATGACATCTTCGGATTTTTCGCGGCGCAACAGGCCGATGCCGCCGGTGTCCACGAGCGTGAAGGGTTTTCCGTTCCACTCGGCCTCGACGCTGACGCGGTCGCGCGTGACGCCGGGCTGGTCATGGACGATGGCGATGCGCCGCTTGACGATGCGGTTGAACAGCGCGGATTTCCCGACATTGGGCCGGCCGACGATGGCGATGAGTCCTGACATGATGCCAGTTTGCGCCATTTTGCAGGTGACGGAAATGAAAAAAAATCGCAATCACGGGCCAATAAACCGGGGCTGGCCAGTTTTTGAAACCACCACGAGGCCTTTTCTTAAATTTCCGAACTAATTGCTTGACAGCCAGAATAAATTTGTGAGAGAACTGTATGATCAGAGGTAGTCAACCTATAAAATTATCCATATGAATCCTAAAACCCTTCGTTTTCTGTTCCGCCAACCCCGCCAGATGAATCCCCTGAGGATTGTCGCCAAGTGTGTTGCCCTCGCCTGCTATGGCCTGGTTATTTCCCAATCGCACGGCCAACCGGCTGCATTTCCGGATTCAAAATTCTGGATCACCGACGGACCAGTGAATGCCATCCTGGCAACCAATGGCCGCGTTTACATCGCCGGCGATTTTTCCTACGTGGGACCGCGCACGGGACCGGCGGCGATGTTTAACCAGGCATCAGGCGCATTGCAGGCGGTGCCGCCTCTGATCAACGGCGTTGTCAAGGCGGTGATACCCGATGGCTCGGGCGGCTGGTTCATTGGTGGAACCTTCACCAAAATAGGCGGCACGGCCCTGACCAATATTGCCCATCTCAATCCGGACCTGAGTCCCGACACCGGCTGGAACGCCAACCTCGTGGGCAGTACTGTCAATGCACTCGCCCTTGATAGCGGACGCCTTTACATTGGGGGGACGTTCTCGAAAATAAATGGTCTGGCCCTGCAAGGCCTCGCGGGAGTGGATGCGACCAACCCCGTCGTCACTTGGAATCCGCTGCTTGGCGGTTCAGTTAACGCGTTGCAAGTGACCAATGGTTTGGTTTATGCCGGCGGCAATATCTATAATGTCGGCAATTCAAATAATCAAAACCTCGCGGCCATCTCAACGAGCACCGCGCTGGCCAATTCCTTCAATCCCTCGACTGTTGATGGCCAAGTTAATGCCCTGTTCGTGATCGGCAGCATTGTTTATGTCGGCGGCCAGTTTACGACGATTGGCACCAAGTCAAAAAATCGCCTGGCGGCGCTGGATATTAATACCGGCATAGCAACTTCTTGGAATCCGAATCCCAACGGCACCGTCCGCGCATTGTTTATCACCAGCACCAACGCCTACGTTGGCGGAGATTTTACGACCATTTCCATCGCCAGCCGCCGGGGGTTTGCGTCCATCGGTCTTACCGGCACCGGAACGGCCCAGCCGCTGAACTTGGCGCTCCAAAGCGTCAGCACGGCGAATCTGGTCCGTTCCATTCTGCTGCAAGGGAATTCGCTTTATGTTGGCGGGCAGTTCACCAATGCGCTCGCTGAACTACATTTCCTGGTCGTAGGCGTGGATATTACTTCCAGCCAGACCATCCCGGTGCCTTTGGGCACAGATTTCAACGGTGCTCAAGGCACGGCTTTCGGGGCGAACGCACTTGCGAGCGCCAATGGAAAAGTCCTGGTGGGCGGTGATTTTCAATCGCTCGGCGGCGTACCTCGTCAACGCGCGGCGGCCCTGTCGCTCGCCACCGGTGCCGCGTTGCCTTGGGCTCCCAGCTTCGACGCACCGGTGTTGAGCATGGCATATGGAACAAACCTCATTTATGTCGGCGGCAGTTTTACAAATTACAACACGACCAATGAAATTCCGAGTATGAGCCAAGGGGTGGGGGCGGTGGATCCAGTGACCGGAAATCCCGTTCCATTCACCTTTCTGGCCACGAATCAAAATGGGGCGGTTTCCGTCAACGCGCTGGTTGTTTCCAGCAATGCCTTGTACGTGGGCGGAGCATTCACCACGCCCCGTCGCTTTCTGGCTGCCGTTGATCCGGCGACCGGCAACTTGATCCCGGGTTTCAATTCGAACTTGGGCGGCGGCTACGTGGGCGTCAGTGCGCTGGCACTGGCCCGATCGAGCCTGTATGTCGGCGGTGATTTCACCACCGTCAATTCCCAGGCCATTCCCCGGCTGGCGGCGGTGGATCCGACTACTGGCACTAACCTCAATTGGACTCCTACTCCCAACCAGTCCGTAAGTGGCTTAAGCGCCTCGTCGGACACTCTGCATGTGATCGGTGCTTTTACGACGGTCAATCCCGATGGCAGCGGTGCAATCGCTTTGAATTCTTACGCCTCGTTCAGTCTGGACGATAATTCTTTGGTGCCGATTGACGCCGCGTTGTCGTCATTTCCCACTATGACTGCCGTGGCTGCCACGTCGACGGTCATCTATCTCGGTGGTTCATTCACTTCGGTTGGTGGCGATTTCCGGCAAAACGTTGCCAGCCTGTCAGCCGTGGACGCCACTGCTTATGCTTGGAATCCTTCACCGGATGTGGGACCAAATGTAATTGCTCTGACAGACCAGTATGCCTTCATGGGCGGCAACTTCCGTTCCCTGGGCCAAAGCCCCACGAACCACGTTTTTGGCTTTTTTGCAGCCTTCGACCGAACATCGCAATTGCAAATCAATAACAGCACTCCCGGCAACATCCAGATTAATTTAACGACCGGCGACCGCACCGACGCTGTTTTGCAGGGAGCAACGAGCCTTAAAAACCCGGTTTGGACCGACCTTCAAACCTATGATCCTGGCTTTCCCCAATCCGTGATTCTTCCTGGTACATTGCCTCAACAGTTTTTCCGTGTGAAAGGGGATTGATTCGAGAACAATGTCGGATGGACGACGGCACCGCTTGACGATGCGGTTTAACAGCGCAGATTTGCCGCCATTGGGCCGTCCGGCGATGGCGATGAGATTTGACACGAATGCAGGATAGGAAATTTTGCCACCGCCGGAAATGAAAATGAATTGTAGCGCGAAAGTAAGTTAATTCGGATTTGGAGAACGTTGGCAGCATAAATTGGATGTTGGAATTCCTTTGGGGAAGTTAGTCAGCATAGTGAGGGGTCCCGTCGATAAAATAGACAGAACTCCTCAAATAAATATCTGCTTATACGCTTAAACGTATTTATACAAACTCGTTTGCGTCCGGTTCCTTTGGCAATGGCAATGGCGCGTTTTGGAGCAAATGAAAAGCGTTATGATATTCATGGCCAAGTTCCTCTTTTGTTTTTCCGTTAGCTGAAAGCCTGATCACTTCATCGTCGGCTCGCACATAACCAACCCATCTGTGATTTGCATCAAGAAAATCTGGAGAAAAGAAATCCTTAAAATTTTCAAATGGAAGTATGAATGCGTCGTCAAAATTGTTTGATCCATTGATGACCAAACAAAAATCGTATTTGTAACTGGAAATGAAATCCCTGAGTTTGCCCTCGTAAAAATTGAACCACATTGTTTGAACAGTTGCGTCTGTAATATAGTGACGCTGTCCAAGACCTAATCTGTTTTTCGTGATGTATGACATATTTAAAATAGTGTAACCGTTTTGATTTTCAATTCAATTTCCCCATCAAACTTCTCGCCCGGCGCACCCACACGCGGTCGCGCTTGCGCTGGAACGCCGGGGCATGGACATCGTCGCTCAAAACGTTCCTGAGTTCGGCGCGGGCGAGGGCGGGCTGGTTTTTGGCGGCGTAAAGTTCCGCGAGCTGGACTTTGGCGCGCGGATAGGAATGGCTCTGGGTGACGTGCCGCCAGTAAAGAACCGCATTATCGGTTTCGCCCAAGGCCGTCAACGTCTCGGCCAGCGCCATCATCGTATGACCGTAATCGTGTTCCGGCTTTTCATGCATGACCCTTTCCAGCAGCGGGCGCGCCTCGGCATGCTTTTTTTGCCGGAGCAGGCATTGCCCCAGGTGCGCGCGCGTGTCAATGTCGCCGGGTTCACGTTCCAGCGCGTCACGATAACATTTTTCGGCCTCAACCAGTCTGCCGCGCTGAAAATAGACATCGCCGAGCTGGAAATAGTGGGAGGCGTTGCCGATGTGATAGACTTGCGCCTGCAGTTCCTTGATGCGTTTGCGGCTTTGGGCGCCGGGCAGTTCAAAGCCGGTCGTGGCCGAGGGCGCGGCGCGGTAGACCAGAAAGAAATACAGCATCGCCGCCAGGCCGAAGCCAATGAAAATAAAAAAACCCCAAATCCATTCGCGGTTGCGGACGGCATGGACCAGCATCCAGACTTGGAACGCGACCAGCAGCAACCCAAGCGGATTGGCCAGGATAAATCGCCCGTCTTCGAGGTTGGTGATCAGCGAAGCAAGCATTTCCCGCGATGCTATGCCGGGCAATTTTGGCCGACAATGAAAATGTGGGCAGCCAAACTGTCCGCTTGTTTTCGCGCCGGATCTTTTTAACAATCTGCGCGCCTAATGAACCAGACGCTCATCATCGTGCCGACCTTCAATGAACGGGACAACCTCCCGCGCATGACGGCGAAGCTTTCGTTGCTGCCGGTCGGGGTGGACGTGCTCGTCGTGGACGACAATTCGCCGGACGGCACCGGCAAAATCGCGGATGAACTCGCCGCCACAAATCCGCAGGTTCACGTTTTGCATCGCGCTGGCAAGGAAGGTCTGGGCCGCGCCTACATCGCCGGATTCAAATGGGCACTGGAACGCGGCTACGAATTCATCTTCGAGATGGACTGCGATTTTTCGCATAACCCCGACGATATTCCCGCATTTCTGGAGGCGGCCAGGGACGCCGACCTCGTACTCGGCTCGCGTTACCTCGGCGGCATCCGCGTCATCAACTGGCCGCTCGGCCGGCTGATGTTGAGCCGGTTCGCCGGCAAATATGTGGCGCTCGTCACCGGCATGCCATTCAGCGACCCGACCGGCGGCTACAAATGTTTTCGCCGCCGCGCGCTCCAGGCCCTCAACTTGGATGAAGTCCGCTCCAACGGCTATAGCTTTCAAATCGAGTTGACCCACAAACTTTGGCGGCAGGGATTCAAAATCGTTGAAGTGCCGATCATTTTCACCGAACGCACGCAGGGACATTCAAAAATGGCCGGCGGCATTGTGAACGAGGCGTTTTGGCTCGTCTGGCGGCTCTGGCTGCAAAATGGCCTGCGCCGTTCACCGCGTCAAAAAAAGTAGGAGAGGAGTCTCATTTCAATTTCAAGTTTGAGACCCGTTACCTCGTCTCCTACATTGCCACCATGAAACTAAAAATGCTGCTCACCTCGCTGTTCATCTCCGCCACTTCCGCTTTTGCCGCGATGCCCAAGGCCGGCGATTCTGCGCCGCTGTTCACCGGCCAGGACCAGGACGGCAAGGAATTCAAGCTGGCCGACCTCGTCGGCAAGAAGATCCTATTGCTGTATTTTTACCCGAAGGATTTCACGGGCGGCTGCACGAAGGAAGCGTGCGGCTTCCGCGACCGCATGGGTGAATTGCAGACTAACAACGTGGAGGTCATCGGCGTCAGCCATGATTCGGTGGAAAGCCACAAAAAATTTGCCGACGAATACAAATTGAACTTCACGCTCATCGCCGACCCGGACGGCAAAATCATCGAGGCGTATGCCGTGAAAATGCCCATGATGGCGATGTCCAAGCGCGTGAGCTTCCTCATCGGCCTCGACGGAAAAATCGTCCACGTCACCGACGCGATGAACCCGCAGACGCATTTTGACGAGATGAAGACCGCCATAACGGGATTGAAGAAGCCCTAACATGGATGCGCCGCCTTTGCTAAAGCTGTTGGCGGCATCAAAAACCGCTTAATTTTCTATTGGACAACAATTTTCGCCAATTTATGGTGATTCTAATGGAAAATGATAGGCTGCACATTTTTCGTTTCCCGCCCGAACGTCCTGACTGTTGCCCGTTGAAAAGACTTTTTCCGGCCCGCCAAAATCGCTAACCTTCGGCGTGTCTCTCAAATGGGTGGATAAAATTTCCCTGGCTAAACCCGGTTAGCCACGAGCCGCGCAAGCGCCAAAACAAACCGAATTCTCCAGCGTCGTTTGACAACTCAAAACGGTTCCATTATGGTGACCCCATGGCTGATTACACGCTCAAGAACATCCCGGAAGAAATCTACCACCGCGCGCAGTCGGCGGCAGAAAACAGTTTCCGGTCGCTTAACCAGGAAATTATCTACCGGCTGCGCCGCTCGTTCGACGCGGAAGACGCCCGCACCTCCGCGCTGCACGCCAAATGGGTGATGGAAGCGCTCGAATCCGGACCGGCCAAGCCCGTGAAGATGCAGGATCTGGATGCGGCGTTCGCGCGCGGCATCAGCCGGGCAAAAGCACGGAAGGTTGGCAAGTGAAGCTGGTTTATCGTCCACGGTATCTTTCCGACGTTACCGAGTGCGCGGATCATCTGGCCACCGAAGCCGGCGAAACCGTTGCTGTCACGTGGTATGCTGCCTCAAAAAAAACGCTGGACCACATCCAGCGCGTGCCGGAGATCGGACGCATCCGCCATGATCTGCCCATGCCTGGAATTCGCACGCTCAATCTGCGCAAGTATCCAAATTATCTGGTTTTCTACCGGCTGGAAACCGACGTAATTGAACTTCTGCGCGTCCGTCACGGCATGATGAATCTGCCGGAAATGTTATCAAAATGACGTCCCCGGCGTAGCCACGCGTCGGCAGACCGCAACAATTTAATTTTCAAGCGGCGTCTCTCCGCCGGAGCGCCGCCACGCGAATAAACTTTTCGTGGACGTTTTATTTTCTAAACTTGCAGCGTGTCTCTCAAACTGGCCGATAAAATTTCTCTGACCATCCACGACCTCGCGTTCGGCGGCGAAGGCGTCGGGCGCGCGGATGATTTCGTCGTCTTCGTGCCGTTCGTCATCGTGGGCGAAACGGTCGAAGTTGAAATCACCGAGGTCAAAAAGAATTTTGCGCGGGCGAAACTGCTGCACGTCGTTACGCCCGCGCCGGAACGGGTCACGCCGGAATGCCGCTATTTCACGCAATGCGGCGGCTGCCAGTATCAGCACATTGACTACTCGGCGCAGTTGCGGTTCAAGCACAAGCAGATCGCGGATTTGTTCGAGCGCGTCGGGAAAATTTCACGCGACGTCGTCGCCCCGGTCATCCCCTGCCCTTCGCCCTACGGTTACCGCAACCGCATCATGATCCGCAGCCAGTGGAACGGCCCGGCCAAGAAGCTCGAGATCGGCTTCATCCGCGCGGACAACAATTTCGTGGTGGACATCGAGGAATGCACAATCGCCGAGCCGGCGCTGAACGAGCAGATCAAGGAAGTTCGCGCCAACCCGCCGCCCAAGGGTGGCATCAAGGTGGTGCTGCGCGTGCAACCGGAAAACTGGGACGTGCCGGAAAGTTCTTTTTTCCAGAACAATTTTTTCCTGCTGCCGAGGCTCGTGGAGACGGTGCGTGATTTTTTGAAGGCGGGCGGTGCGAAGCATCTCGTGGACTTGTATTGCGGCGTCGGCTTTTTCGGGATTGAAACCGCCGATGCTGTCGAGTCGTTCGTGGGTGTGGAATCCGACCAACTGGCCATCAAGGCCGCGCGGAAAAATGCCGAGGCCCGGAAAATCCAAAACGGTGAATTCATCGCTGGGCAGGTGGAAGAGGTTTTGCCGGAGCTGCTGAAACGGTGGGGCGAGACTCCCGGCGAGCCGGTTCTTGCGGACGGTCACCACGGCTCGCGAGGACGCCCGCCCTACCAAGATGACATTGCAGTGATCCTGGACCCGCCGCGCAAGGGCTGCTGGCCGGAAACGCTGCAATTGCTGCGCGAAACGCGGCCGGCACAGGTGATTTATGTGTCATGCCATCCGGCCACGATGGCGCGGGATTTGAACATATTGTGCGCGGACGGTGTCTTTGAACTGGCGCGCGTGCAGCCGTTGGACATGTTTCCGCAGACGCAGCACGTCGAATGCGTAGCGGATTTGCGGGCAGGACAAACCTTGCCAAACTGCGCGTAATGGACTCAAATTAACAGACCCGATGGCGACCAAAGAACAGACCGACCCGCGAAATAATTTCACCCCGCGAATCCTGCCGTGGCTGCTGGCCGCCGCGGTCTTTGTGGTTTACTGGCTCACCCTGAACCACTGGGTGTCGCTGTTCAACTACCAGGCCGTCGCCAAAATGTCCGGCTGGATCTGGCAGCCGGAAGTTTACAACCCGCTTTTTTATCTTGTCACGTTTCCGTTCCGCTGGCTGCCGGCGGCGCAGATTCCCGTCGCGTTGAATCTTTTTTCCGCCGGCTGCGCAGCGTTGACGCTGGGCCTGCTGGCGCGGTCGGTCGCCATTTTGCCGCAGGACCGCACGGATGCGCAGCGCGAACGCGAGCACAGTTCGTTCTCCTTTTTGACCATCGGCAGCGCGTGGCTGCCGCCGGTTTTCGCCGTGCTGGTCTGCGGCCTGCAAATGACTTTCTGGGAACAGGCGACGAACTGCACGTCGGAGATGTTCGAGTTGCTGCTGTTCGCCTTTGTGGTGTGGTCGCTGCTGGAATACCGCCTGGATGAACGCGAGGGACGGCTGTTCCTGGCCGCCACAGTTTTTGGTGCGGGCATGACGGAGAACTGGGCCATGGTCGGTTTTCTGCCGTTGTTTCTGACGGCGATCATCTGGATTCGCGGCTTGAGTTTTTTCAGCCTGCGCTTTCTCTCGCGCATGTTTCTCTGCGGGCTGGTGGGCCTGATGTTTTATCTTTTGCTGCCGCTGCTGGCGAGTTTGTCCCATAAAGTGCCGGTCACATTCTGGGAGGCCCTGAAGGTCAATCTGTTTTCGGAATTGAGCTATGTGAAAGTCTTTTTCGTCCGGCCAGAGATCCGGAAATCAGTGCTGTTGCTTTCCATCGCCTCAGTGCTGCCAGTCGTGGTCATCGCCGTGCGTTGGCGATCTTCCTTCGGCGACAACAGCAAACTCGGCCTGGCATTGACGAGCTTCATGGTTCACTTGATCCAGGCCATCCTGCTGTTCATCTGCGTCTGGGTCGCCTTTGATCCGCCCTTCAGCCCGAGAAACTTTTCGCTTCTGAAACAAATCGGGTTTTTGCCGCCATTCCTGACGTTTTATTATCTGGGGGCCTTGAGCGTGGGTTATTTCACCGGCTATTTCCTGCTCATCTTCGGCAAGCTGGCGGAAGCGCGTTCCCGGAGCCGTCCGGGCCGCACAATACCTGATCCCTGGCAACCATTGAACCGGTTGATTTTTGCCGGGGTGTGGTTGTTCGTGGCTTTCGCCGTGACCGGGCTGGTTTACAAAAACCTCCCGCAAATCCGGAGCGCCAACGACGACACGTTCAAGACTTTCGGCGCGCTGGTGGCGGAAAACCTGCCGGCGGCGGGCGGCATCTGTTTGAGTGACGATTCCCGGCGGACGATTCTGGTGCAAGCAGCCCTCGTGCGCGAAGGCCGCGCCGGGGATTATTTGCTGGTGGACACCGCGTCCCTGGCCGTGCCGGCTTATCACAGCTATCTCCACAAAACATCCCCGCGAAGATGGCCGGATACCATCAGCGCGGCCGAGCAGACCAACGGCATCCCGCCGCTGCATCTCATCGGCCTCCTGGCCATGCTCGCCAGGACGAACGAGCTCTACTACCTGCATCCGAGCTTCGGCTACTATTTCGAGCAGTTTTACCTGGAGCCCCACGGGCTGGTCTATAAATTAAACACGCTGCCGGACACCACGCTGCTCCCGCCTTTGCCGGACAAGAACCTGATCGCCGCCAACGAAGCCTTCTGGGCACGCGCGGAAAAACTCGCGTTCGAACCGATCATCCGGTCCCTGACGCCGCCGGATCTCGACACGCCCAAAAGTTTTGGTGATAAATTGCTGACGCTTTTTCACGTCACGCGCGAGCCCAATCCGAACGCCGGCGCCGCCGGGGCATTCTATTCGCGCAGCCTGAACTTCTGGGGCGTCCAGGCCCAGGGCGCCAGCGAATTGAAGGCCGCCGCCGCCGACTTTGAAACCGCCAAAGCGGTCAATCCCGACAACCTTGTTGCGCAGATCAACCTTGATTTTAACCAAAGTCTGCAGGCCGGGCAAATTGTGACGGTGGACTTGTCCAAGGCCACCGCCGACAAGTTCGGCAAGTATCGTTCGTTTAACCAGGTGCTGACCGAGAACGGGCCGTTTGACGAACCGAGTTTTACTTTTGAAAACGGCGTCGTCCTGATGCGAGGCGGATTGTCGCGTCAGGCGGCCGCCCCCTTTGAACGCGTCCATCAGCTGGCACCTGACAATCTGCCCGCGCGGCTCTGGCTGGCGCAATGCTATCTTGCCTCG
>OCZU010002295.1_pt1 | contig 12268 bp, 15 predicted proteins | sample 1539001 | NCBI WGS metagenome assembly OCZU01 (sample SAMEA3539306, study PRJEB22396) | soil metagenome | biome: tundra; feature: field; material: soil | place: USA | collected 2010-05 | depth 0.15 m
GCCCGCCTCGGCGCGGCCGGCCAGGTCCTCCGGCTGCGCCGCCTGCGGCTGGCCGACGGCCGGCCGGTCATCGTCCAGACGTCCTATCTCCCGGCGCAGCTGGCCGCGGCCCTGGATCCCGCCGACCTCTGCCGCCGGGGGCTGTACACCGTCCTGGCCGAGCATGGCCGCGCGATCGACCGGACCAGCGAGACCATCACCCCCGCGGCCCTGAGCGCCCGCGACGCTCATGACCTCGACCGGCCCGAGGCCAGCCCGGCACTGCTCAGCCACCAGGTCAGCTTCACCACGGCCGACCTCCCTGTCGTCGACGACCACGCGCTGCTGGCCGGGGACAGCGTGGCCATCACCGCGAACCGCGCCGCCGACCACCTCGACGTCCACTACACGCTCGCCACCCGCTGAGGCGGCGCGGGAGCCGCCCGGCGGTAACGCGGCCGTCGTTCGGCCGGGCTGGAGCGCGCTGGCAGCGGGCATGTTTCCCGGGTGAACACCCCCAGGCTTGACGCATTCGTGATCGGCGCCGGGGTGAGCGGGCTGACCAGCGCGATCTGCCTGGCCGAGGCGGGATTCACGGTCCCGATCCAGGCCGCCTGGGCGAGGCGGTTGACGGTGAGCACGTCAAGGACGAGATCTTGGCCTTTCTGCCCGGCCTCGTCGATGAGTGCGCTGATGAGGCGGGTACCGATGCCGCCGCCTTGATGATCGGGGTGGATTTCGATACGGGCGAGGTAGATCTCGGCGGGGCGGTATTCGACGTCGAGCATGCCGATGCCTGCCCCGCCGGCGGTGATGATCTGCCAGCGGCCCGGGTTGAAGGCACGGGCATGGAAGTCACGCCTGCTCGTCCCACCCCCAGATCGCGGTGACATAGTCACCCATGGCGGCCTTGTGCAGCTGGAAGCAGAACTCGCTGCCGGCGGGGGTGGCCGGCCGCAGTGCGACGGGAGTCATGCCGCGGCCTGCCCGGGGCGCTCGATCAGGACACCGTTGCTGACGACGGCTCCGGCGCGGACCAGGGCGACCAGGTGGGGTGCGCTGACCGATCGCCAGTGATCCTGGGCTGACTGGATGAGCTTGAGGCGGGTGGGCAGCCAGGACGAAATTGCCGGAACGGCGCTGAGAGCGGCGAGGCCGAGCAGGCAGGCGAGCGCCCATCCCACCGCGCCAAGAACGCTCCGCACCACACTGGTGAACACGGCGGCGACGGCCGTAGCGAAGCAGAGCGACACTGTCTCGAGCCCGAACCCGGCCGCCAGATCTGCCGGCCGGATGGGCCCGAGCAGCACAGTCGTCTCGTACCGGGCGCCGAGCGTGCCGAGAGCGAAGGCCGCGATCGCCGCGGCGGTGATCGTCAGGTAACGGGGCAGGACCAGGCGGGTGGGCCGGCGCAGGCGGGTCCGATAGAAGGCGGCGACGCCCGGCCGGGCGTCGATGGCAAGGCTCGCCGCCGCGACGATCACGACGACGAGGGTGCAGAGCTGGGCGACCGAACCGGCGAAAAGCGGCGATACCGTCTGCGGGCGACGAGTACGTCCATCACGCCGTCGCTGCCGTCCACGTGCTCCGGCAGCACCCGGCCATCGACCCCGCGCAGGTAATCGTGCTCGGCCACAGCCTGGACGGCACGTCGCCCCACGAGTAGCGGCCGCCGAGCCGTTCGTCGCCAGGCTTGTCATTCTGGCCGGCGGAACGCAGCCGCTGCACTGGGCCGCTGTCCGGCAGGTGCGCTACCTCGCCTCGCTGGACCCGATACCGCCGCCGCATCCCAGTCCGTCATCGAGATGATGACCAAGCAGGCGAGAAGGATCGACAGCCCGGACCTCTCCCCGTCCACGCCGGCCAGCGAACTGCCCTTCGGCGTGCCCGCCCCGTACTGGCTGGACCTGCGCAGCTACGACCCGGTCGCGGTGGCCGCGGCGCTGGGCAAGCCGATACTCATCCTCCGGGGCGGCCGTGACTACCAGGCGACGGCCACCGGCGCCTGCGGAGTACGAGCCAGCGCAGCACATGGACCCGGCGGTCGTCACCGACATCGCCAGCTGGCTGACAGCCGCTACCGCAGCGCCCGTGACGTAGCGGCCGCGGCTGTGTCTGAGTTCCGAAGGCGAGGTTAGCTCGTGGTTTCCGTGCCGCGCCCGCCGATCTGTCTCACCGCACTCTGTAGTAAGCGGTAGGCACCCAGCCCCACCCGTACCGAATGAGACCCACCAGCGAGCCGGAGTCGTGGGCACCGAACGTGTAGCCCCACCTGCGGAACAGCTCGACGTGGCCGGAGCCGTAGAAGGCGAGGTCACCCATCCGCGGGTGCCAGACCCTGACCAGCAGCCGGCTCGAGAGCATTGCGGTCGTGCTCCTGGGCAGATGAATCCCGACGTGGCGATAGGCCATCATGACGAGCCCCGAGCAGTCAAAACCCGGACCCGTGCCGCCCCAGGAATACGGATGGCCAGCCTGGTGCCTCGCCCAGGAGTAGGCGCGCAGCCGTCTTGCCTCCGCGTGCCTGGCAGCGGGCCGCACCGGCGCATCCGGCCGCATGATGGTCAGCGGGCTCGTGATGGTCGCCGGCTGGAAACTGACCGCTGGTGCGGCGCTGGCAGCTGGCGCCTGGAATACGAAAGCCGCGGCCATCCCGGCTGGGACCGCCACGACTGCGACACTGCTCAGTGCCTTACGAATCAGTGCCTTACGCATCAGTGGAGACAATGAGGACCCGATCACGCGAAGTACGCGCAGTCCCCGCGGGGAAAGGCAACGAGCGTGCCCGACGCGGCGGGTTGCACCTGACATTCGACACGCTAGCGGCGACGGCGGGCGCTGTCCGGCACAACACCTAAGAATTACCCTGCGCCGAGGCTACGAAGGAGCGCAAGCACACCACCGGACAGCGCGCTACGGGAAAGATGCGGCTATTTCGGGTCCAGGAGCTGCTGGTTGATCGGCAGGATGCCGCGCCCAGGCCAGTACCTGCGGCAGAACGGCGCTGCTGACCCGGCGGGCTGCTGGCGTGGCGGCGCAACGCGTAACGTCATACCGGTGTCCGTGCCCACGACGTGGCTCGCCAGGAGGCTGTTTCCTGTGCTCGCCACGGTCGTTCTCCTTGCTATCGGGATGGTCTCTACCACATGGTGGGGAGCCCATCTCGTCGGCAAGGACGCCTGGCAGCTTCCGCACGACCTGTGGGGAACGCTGGTCGCAGCTCGCCGCCTCCTGCATCTGGATCTGAGTGGCCTGTACACGCCACCCACCAGCCTGGTCGCTCCGCCGGGTGCGGCCCTGATCCTTGTTCCGGTCGTCGCTGTCATCGACGCCGCAGGGCTGGGGCTCGGAGTTCCGGGCGCGCTGAACACCCATCCGGGCGCGTGGCTTTTCGCCGGGCCCTATGAGATCGCTCTTTGCGCCGTGGCACTGTTCGCTGCTGACTCGGTTGCCGAGCGACTGGGGGTGGACCGATCGAAGCGAGCAATGCTGACCGCAGCACAGGCAGTTGCCCTGTGGAGCGTCTCGGTGCGGTGGGGTCATCCAGAGGACGCCGTGGCAGTGACACTGCTCTTGTTCGCCATCCTGGCGCTGTCCGACTCAAGAGCCGCACGATCCGCATGGCTCATCGGGGCGGCGATCGCTGTCCAGCCGCTTGTTCTCCTCGCACTGCCAGTCGTACTGGTCGTCCTTGAGCCCAGGCGGCTGGCCGGCTTTCTCACCCGGGCAGCCATCCCCGGCGCGCTGCTGCTTGGTGCCGCGGCGTCAGCGAACTGGCACGCTACCGTCAAGGCGGTGACCAGCCAGCCCAACTGGCCGGCCGCCGACCACACCACTCCGTGGACCGCGCTCGCCCCCCACCTGAGCAGTGGAGCGGTTGCCGCCGGACCCGCCAGGGCACTCGCCATCCTTGTCGTCTGCGGATGTGCGCTCCTCGCCGGGCGCCGGTGGCGCCTGACGCGGCAGCTGGCCGAGTGGAGTCCAGCAGCGCTCCAGGAACTGCTGTGGTGGGTGGCAGTGGCACTAGCGCTCCGTTGCGTGCTTGAACCTGTGATGGTCGCCTACTACGTGTGGCCAGTACTGGCGGTCGCGCTCGTCACGGCATCAGGCAGCTGGCCGCGCCTCGCCGCGACCTCTGTCGCCGCTTCGACGCTCACATTCGTCTCGCAGGCCTCGTGGTCGGGCCCATGGATCTGGTGGGGCTCCGTGGTCACGGGTCTGGGGCTGACTCTCTTCTTCGCCGCGCCGGACGCCGCACGAGCGCTGCCCAGCCCGTGCCTCAGCCGACCCGGCGCGCGTCATAGCACTGCGTCGACCCCGCGCGGTCTGACTGGCCCATAGGTGCGGCTCCTTCTGAGTGACCTGCCGGGAACGTAGCGATCCGGGCTTATTGCTGCACGCGAACGCCTGTCCCCTCTAGCGGACCTTCGATCAGCCTGATACGACGGAGGAGGGCGAACGGCCGGCCCGATGTACCGGAGGTGAACGGTGGCAGGACATGTTGCGGGGGCCGCGCCGGCTCTGCAGGCACGCGCAGTGTCATTCGTCCGGGAGCACCGGCTGCCCGGGGCTGCGGTCGGCGTAGTCCATGGTGGCGACCTCGTCTGGTCGGCGGGCGTTGGCTTCGCAGATGTAGGTGCCAGGCAGCTGACGGAGCAGTCCACGCTCTACCGAATCGCGTCGATCACCAAGACCATCACGGGGACCGCCATCATGCAGCTGTGCGACGCCGGCCTGCTGCATCTGGATGATCCAGCCGTAGCCCACCTACCTGAGCTGCGCCTAGCCGCGAGTCCTTTCGGCGCCATCGAGACCGTCACCATCCGCAGGATGCTGTCCCATGAGTCCGGTCTCGCCGGTGAGCCACCGGGGACCGACTGGTCCATTCCCGACTACCAGGGTGTGGTGGATCGCACCTTGGAGCGCGTCGCCGATATCGGCACCAAGATTGCGCCGAACCTGCAGCAGAAGTACTCGAACCTGGCCTACCAGCTACTCGGCGAGATCGTGGCCCGGGCCAGCCAGACCCCGTACCCGCGCTATGTGCGCGAGGCGATCCTGGAACCGCTCGCCATGTCCGACACCGGCTTCGAGCCGCTGCCAGCGACGCTCCAGGCCCGATGCGCGACCGGATATGCGGGCAGGGCCTTCTCCGACGAGCTCGACCTGGCGCCGGTCATGCCGGCAGTCTGGGCCGAGGGCGGGCTGTGGTCCGGCCTCGCCGATCTCGCGCGGTGGCTCTCCTTCCAGCTGAGTGCCTATGCGGGCGCAGACAACAAGTGCGGTGTCCTGACGGCGGCACGGCTGCGCGACATGCACCAGCCTCGTTACCTCGGGGACGCCGAGTGGACCCAGGCATGGGGGATCTCCTGGTATGCGGCCCGTCGAGGTGACGTCATCTGGATCCAGCACTCCGGAGGGATGCCCGGCTTCACCTCGAACATGTGCTTCGACCCCGATGAGCAGGTAGGTGCCATCGCGTTGCTCAACGGCAGCGCCAACGCGTCCGAGCTGGCCATGGACCTGGCCGAGATCGCTCGTCATGCGGCTCGCGCTGCGGCTGCCGTGATCGAGCCGCCCGCGCCGACCCCGGACGCGTTCCGCTGCCTGCTCGGCATCTATGCCGGTCCAGAGCCGGGATTGTTCGTGCGGCTTGAGTGGCGGGACGGCAAGCTGACCTTCATCGACCCCGACGCGGCCGCCTGGCGCCCGACGCTCGCGCCAACCGGCGATCCCGATATCTTCACCATCGAGCCGGGCGTCCGGCAGTCGGGTGACCACGCGACCTTTCATCGACTCAGCGACGGACGGGTCACATCGGTCTTCCTGGGAACCGCCACACTGATCCGGATGGATCGCGTGCACCCAGCCGACTAGGTCCGACGTCGCCCCCTCGGGCCGCAGCCCCGGTCCATGATCACACGGCTCCCTGAGTCGTATCGGCTCAAAATGTCGCGTCCTCACCATCGACAGCCTCCGGCTGGCCACCGCACTGACCGTCACCGGACTCGCGCTGCGCCGCCGGGAATGGCGACGCGATAACGCTCTCCGGCACCACCATGGCCGTGGCGAGCGCCGCGATGGCTGTGAACGCGGGACCAGCAATGAGGCGCCGGCTACAACGAGTCCCAGCCGATGCCTGCGGCAGGCAGCCGGAGTTCGGCGCAGACAGCCCGGTGGTCGCTGCCGGGCAGCGTACGCACGGACGTGGCAAGGACGGCACAGCGCGGGTCGAGCAGAATGTGATCGATGGTCAGCAACGCCCGCCGGCCTGCCCCCGGCCCCCAGGTCGGGACGAGCCCATGCCCGGTCTGACTGACAGCGTCCACGTAGCCGAGCTGCAGCAGCTGACGGAACTGGGCGTGGTCGATAGTGCTATTGAAATCACCGCCGAGAATCACCGGTCGACCGGAAGGCGGGGGGAGCATGATCAGCTCGCCGCGCCACCGGGCGACCGCGTGCCGGGACCATGGCGGGCTTGGCGCGCGGAGGTGAACGCAGGCCAGTTGCACAGATCCGGGCGGAAATTCAAGCCAGGCAACGAAGAAGGCGCCCGATGCCGACGTGATGGTCCGGTCTTTGCTCAGCGGGTAGCGAGCGTAGATGCCGTTACCCCGCGAGTTGTGCCGCTCCAGGTCGGTCGCGCTGAACGGGAGCAGGCTATTCAGCCCGGCCGACTTGAGCCTGGTCACGGCCTCTTCGGTGAGCTCCTGGAGAAAGAGCACGTCTGCGTCCGTGTCGCGGACGAGGCCGACAACCGAACCAGCCGCCGCCCGGCCGACCAGCAGATTCACCGTGACGACGCGCAGCACCTGGCCGCCCGCGTCCGGCTGCCTGCGCGCCACGGCACGAGGTGCGACCGCCGCGGTCAGCGCCACTCCAGCGAGTGCTGCCGTCACCGACGCGTTTCTGCCGCGCAGCAGCAACGCCCCAAGCCAGGCACCGGCGGCCGCCAGCGGTGTGAACGACAGCAAGGGCGCAGCTGGTGCCTCGGCAATCGCCAGCCGATCAGCAGCCGTCGCCCGGGCCAGCGCCCACCCGGCCAGGCCACCAGCCACTGCCCACTCCACGCACCGGATCCAGGCCTGCTGATCACCGCGCGGCCGCTTCACTGGCTGGCAGCTGCGGGCGGCACCGCATAGCCGGCGATGGAAGGCCAGCGGACTCCAATCACCACGGACTCCTCTTCCGCCACCCACGAGTGATCGACGCGATCGAATACGACGTAGTCGCCCTGGGCGGCCAGGAGAACGCTGCGGCCTGGCAGGTCGATCCGGAACCGGCCGCTCACCAGCACGATCATCGCGGTGCGCTGCTCGGCGGTGACCCACTGCACACGACGATCGCCGCGCGGATGGATTCCCCACTTGATCTCGACTGCGTCGCTGTGCCTGGCATCGCCGGGCGGCATGAAATGCCCCAGCAGCCAGCCCCGGTTCATCGGCGCATCGGTAGCCGCGTTGCCCACATAGACCTGCTCAGCCATGAAGCGTGACGCTAGCAGGGCGCCGCGCCAGACTAGGGTCCGCTGGCTCCGGAGCCGACGTTGCCGGTCAGCTGGAACACCGGATGACGCGGCGCCTCATCGACGAACTTCTGCACCGGATCAGCAGCCTTAGCGTCGAAGAACGGAGCTGTTATCGGCGCCCGCTGGACATAACGCTGCAGCACGGGCCCCGCTGCCTCGGGGCCAGCTTCCACGGCCCGCAGCCGCTCGGTCGTCCCACCGCGGCGCAGCGACAGCTCCGGGTTCGCGCGGACGTTGTGCACCCAGCCCACGACTCCGTATGGCGAGACCAGCCACCGGTCGCCGACGTCCCGCAGCACGGTTACCGGCGTCGTCCTGGGCTGGCCAGTCTTGCGGCCGGTAGTCGTGAGCAGATAGTTCGACTTGCCGCCGATGCCGAGCCGGATCATCGCTGTCATCACCACGTTGGCAGATCGGCGCGCCGTCCCGAGGCGGTAGCTCTTAGCCATGACGCCATTCTCACCGTTTGCCGACCCATTCGCCATCTGGGCCAGCTACCAGCGCTGCCGGTAAGTTCCCCGGCAGCTCGCAGTCCCGCCGCAGCCGGCCGACGACGTGGCGGATCGCCCGGTCCTGCGCCCGCAGATGAGCCTGCAGGCCCTCGCAGGCATGCAGGACGGCCTCAGCGTTCAGGTAAGTCTGGACCGCACGGTCCGCTGCCGCCCGACCGATGACCTGCTGCCCGACCATGATGACGAACATCAGTACGAGCTGGATCAAGCTGGAGAGGAACAACAGGAACAGGTAGGGATACGGGTCGAATCCGAAGACCTGGCCAGTCACCATCCAGGCCGCCTGAAAAACCACCGCGACATAGAACGCAGTCATGGTGGCGACCTTGCCGGTGAGCCGGGCAGCAAGCCGCCCATTGAACCCGACGTACTGCTCGCCAGTCATCGGCGGCACCTCCGCCAGCACCGCCGACCTCGCCAGCACCGCCGACCTCGCCAGCGCGGCGGTATCAGACGGTCGCGGATCCGCGCCGGTCCGCAGATGGGCGTCCTGCGCGATGAGGTGGTTCTGGATCTGCTCGCAGTCGACCAGGATTGCCTCAGCGTCATCGTAGGTACGCATCGAGCGTCTGTCTGCCGTCTGGCCGAGCACCTGCTGGCCAAGCAGGATGACGAATATCAGCAGGAGCTGGACTACGTTGCCGAGGAAGAGCAGGAACGGGTATGGATAGGGATCGAATCCCAGTACCTGCCGGGAGCCGAGCACCATCCAGACGGCCGTGACCGCCAGGCAGATGTACACCGTCCACATCGATCCGATCCTGGCCGTGATCCAGGCCGCCAGCCGGGCGTTGAGGCTGGCTGGCCCGCTCGTGGCGTGATCGAGATCCTGGGGCTGGCGGGCATCCGCCCGCGGGTGCCGGACCTCCGTGTACAAGCTCATGAGCAGCGCTCCCCCTCTCCGGCGATGCGCCGGCTTCCCTACCACTACCCAAGCCGCAGCAGGTCAGGCGCGGTGGGTGGAGGGCGGCAGGTCGGCCAGCCGCTGTGCAGCCGGGGGACGACGGGTCCGGGGTATCTTGTCAATTGTGGTAGCTATGCGAGCCATCTGCGTGTTCTGCGGATCGTCCAGTCCACCCGACATCCGCTATGCCGACGCCGCCAGGGCGCTCGGAACGCTGGTCGCCAGCCGGGGCATCGACCTGGTGTACGGCGGCGGCAGAGTCGGCCTGATGGGGGTGGTCGCGGACGCCGCGCTTGCGGCTGGGGGACGGGTCTTCGGGGTCATCCCGGCTGGGCTGTTCGACCGCGAGGTGGCCCACTGGGAGCTCACCGAGCTGCACGAAGTGGCGTCCATGCATGAGCGCAAGCAACTCATGTACGACATGTCCGATGGCTTCATCGCACTGCCCGGAGGCCTCGGCACCCTGGAGGAACTCGCCGAGGTGACGACCTGGTCCCAGCTCGGGCTGCATGCCAAGCCTGTCGTCCTGCTCGATGTCGACGAGTTCTGGGAGCCACTGGTGGCGCTCCTTGACCGCATGGTCGGCGTCGGCCTGCTGAAGCCAGCCAACCGCGAGCTCATCGCGCGCGCGCACACACCGCAGGATGCTCTTGCCACCCTGGCCTCGGCCAGGCCGATCAGTGCCGACGATCCGATAGCGCCCAGCGGGCGGTGACTGCGGCGCGCTATCGGTGACTGCGGCGCTATAAGGAATGTCTTAATCCGCTGTCGCGGGGATCGGCAGCAGAACATAGAGTCATGACCAGGACAGCAGGACGGGTCCAGACGACAGCGCAGGTCCAGACCGCAGTACAGGCCGAAAGGAACCCGCAGATGAGTCGACAGTCGGACGAACCTCTCGAAGTACTTCGCGGGGTATGGAGTGCCCAGGGCCAGAGCAGTACGGATCTGGCCGAGACGTTCGGCACCGCGAAGTCCTGCAAGAACATGAAGGACGTCGGCTTCGACGGCCTGGCCGACACTGATGCCGACGGCGACCTGCGCAGCGCGTGGCGCGCCAGGCTGCAGCGGGAGGGCAAGCTCAACCCCGAGGCAGCCAGCATCAGGGACCTGGTCCTCGGCTCGGCGGAAGGCCGCCAGTAACGAGGCTGCAGCGGCGAGGAGAGCACTGGATGGACGTGCCGGACACCGTTGGCCAGCTCACCGAGCTTCTGCGCCAAGGCGGATACCTCGCCGATCGCGGGCTGGCGACTGCACTGTTCGTCGGGCTGTCGCTGCATCGCCCGATCTTGCTTGAGGGCGAGGTCGGAGTAGGCAAGACCGAGGTCGCCAAGGTGCTGGCCGCGATCTTGCACCGAAAGCTGATCAGGCTCCAGTGCTACGAAGGTATCGACACCAACCAGGCGCTCTATGAATGGGACTACGCCCGCCAGATGCTGCAGATCCGGGCGCTGTCCGAGCACCAGATCGCCGATGACGCGGCGGTCGACAAGCTGTTCGGCCCGAAGTTCCTGCTGGAGCGGCCGCTGCTGGAGGCGGTCCGGGCCGGCGACCAGGCGGTGCTGCTGATCGACGAGGTCGACCGCGCCGACGACGAATTCGAGGCATTCCTGCTGGAGGTGCTCTCTGATTTTCAGATCAGCATCCCGGAAATCGGCACGATCAAGGCCGAGAGCCCGCCGCTGGTCATCCTCACATCTAACCGGACCCGCGAGCTGCACGATGCCCTGAAGCGCCGCTGCCTCTACCACTGGATCGGCTATCCGCCAGCCGAACGTGAGGTGGAGATCGTCGGAGTCCGGGCGCCCGGGGTATCGGCGGCACTCACGCGCAAGGTCGTCGCCGCCGTGAACCGGCTGCGCGAGCTCGACCTGGCCAAGCCGCCCGGTGTCGCCGAGACGATCGACTGGGTGCGCATGATCGATTTCCTCGGCGAGACCGATCTGAACGTATCGATCGCGGCGGACACCCTGGGCGCCGTCGTGAAGGAACGCGACGACCTCGACGTCGTGCGACAGAACCTGGAAGAGATTACGTCCGGTGTCTGAGCGCGCCGCTTTCGTCGGCGTGCTAGTGGACTTCTCCCACGAACTTCGCGTCGCCGGCCTGGCTGTCGGCTCCGGTGACATCCTGACGTACTGCTCGGCGATGGGCGCCCTTGATCCATCCGACCTGCTGGACTTGTACTGGGCTGGCCGCACCACGCTGGTCACCCGGCAGGATGCCATCGCCGTCTACGACGAGGTGTTCCGGCGGTTTTTCCTCACCGGCGCCGATCCGATTCGGGACATAGTGACCCTGCGGGCACAGGTGACGGCGGAGGCCCAGTCAGTGCTCACGGTTCCGGCCACCGATCTGGCCGGCGCTGAGCATGAGGAAGAGGCGATGCTTGGCCTGATGGCGTCCGATGCGGAAGCCCTCAGACACAAATCGTTCGCCGCCTGCACTCCCGAGGAACTCGCGGCGGTCCGGCGGATCATGGCCAGGATCCGGCTGACCCCGCCGAAACGCCGCACCCGGCGAACCACCAGCGCGCCGTCAGGACGCTCGCCGGATCTGCGCCGCACCGTGCGGGAGTCGCTGCGCATGCACGGTGAGCCTGCCGAACTCTTCTGGCGACGACGCAAGGTGCGGCTGCGACCGCTGATCCTGATCCTGGACGTCTCCGGATCGATGGCCGACTACTCCCGCAATCTGCTGCAATTCGCCTACTCAGCGAAGCGGTCGGCCGCCAAAGTCGAGGTGTTCTGTTTCGGGACCCGGCTCACCAGGGTCACCAGGGCGCTGGATCACCGCAGGCCAGACGCCGCGCTGGAACTCGCGGCCCGGGCGGTGTTCGACTGGGAGGGCGGGACCAGGATCGGCGCGTCGCTGGACGCCTTCGTCCGGGACTGGGGCCGCCGGGGCATGTGCCGCGGCGGGATCGTGGTCATCTGCTCCGACGGCCTGGACCGTGGCGATCCCAGTATCCTTGCCGCGGCGATGGAACGGCTATCCCGGCTCAGTCATGCAGTGGTATGGATGAACCCGCACAAGGGCAACGACCCGAACTTCCGGCCGAGCACGCTCGGCATGATGGTGGCAGCTCCGCACATCGACCTGACGCTGTCCGGTCACGATCTGAGCAGCCTCGAAGAGCTCGCGACGCTGCTGCCGAAACTGAGTTAGGGGATCGCAGTGAGATGGAGCGTGAGCATCGAGGCCCGCGCCGACCGTGTGCTGTCGCGCGAGGAGATCGTCGACCTGGCTGATGCGATCGCTGCCAGCGATGGCATCGCGTCCGGGATCGGAACGGACCGCTGCGGTGCCCAGCTGGTGGTGCAGGCCTCGAGCCGCGAGGAGGCG